>Ga0315553_10001132_pt1 | contig 22548 bp, 23 predicted proteins | sample SalMarSW160140MG_FD_203099 | JGI IMG/M metagenome (GOLD analysis project Ga0315553, IMG submission 203099) | Salt marsh sediment microbial communities from the Plum Island Ecosystem LTER, Massachusetts, United States - Salt Marsh Sediment SW1601-40 ... | reverse complement strand
CCAATGCCATTGACCGTAATCACAGGGTCGGAGCCGCCTGTGGACTCCATAATCACCTCGCCTCCAGGACACATACAGAATGTTCTAACCCGGTCATTGAAACTTTTGGAATAAAATTCGAGTTTTGATTCATACAACGTCGAAGTTAGCTTCTCCATGGTTGTCATTGGTATTTCGATTCGGCAACCCACATCTACAGGGTTGGAATCGAGACTTAGTTTAAGCCTCTCGGCTTCATTGCATAGCCATTCAGACCCCTCCCTCCCCGGGGCTAAGATTAAGTAGCGGCAGCTTAGGCTTTCGCCATTGCTGGTTTCAACAGCTTTGACCGTACCACCTTCAACTATAATATTTTTAATTGCTGTTCTTAGCCTTATATCTAATTTAGATGACAGATAATTTTGCATAGCCTTCAATGTTTCGTGACAAAGCTCTGTTCCCAAATGACGCAATTTAACAGGGGTTAATGTGAGCCCGGCTGAGGCAGCCTCTCGTGCCAGTTCAGCTGTATTTCCTCCCATTCCATAAACTTTGGGAGGGGCGCCAAATTTGAGATAGATTGAATCCACATAATCTATAAGTGCTTGGGCTTGGTCTAAGCCGATCAGTTCTTTGAGCCGGCCGCCTACTTGGGTGGACAAGGTCAGTTTGCCATCACTGAAAGCACCAGCACCTCCAAAACCACTTACTAAATTGCACGGGGAGCAGAGTACACAGCTTCCACTTCCGTTTTGAACAGGGCAAATACGAGTATCGATTTCTCCTCCCTTGTCCAAGAGCACAACGTCGAGGCCAGCGTTACATAATTCCAAGCTAGCGAATATACCTGCGGGACCAGCACCAACTATGGCGACATCATAATTTTTGGTCATCGTGATTCGTTTCCTTACATTGCTTTGCCCAGAGGCATTATATACAGGGGCTTAATTTGTTCATCCACCCCCAGGACTTTCCTTACCTCCTCATCGTGAAAGGCGCCGATTTCCACTGTGGCTAACCCCAAAGCTACAGCTTGAAGGTGGATGTTTTCACCTACATGTCCCACCTCTATATGAACATATCTTTCTCCACGTCTGCCATATCTATAGGAAGTCCTGTGGTAAAGAGCACAGATGACGATATCCACCGGGGCTTCGATAATAAACTCCTGGTTCAGAGTTGCTCTGGCTAAATCCGGTCTTAAATCGGTCGGTTTGTGTAAGCTCAAGGAATGGGAATCTGCTTCATAGTGGTAAATGCCAGCTTGTAATTCCTCTGGAGCTTGTTTTGCCTTGCTGGCAATAACGCACTGTGTGCCAACGAACATAAAAATCTCCAAAGGATAGCTAGCTCCGGCACTGGGCGCTGCCCTGAACCCTCCGGTTCCGGTGATGCCCTGGGCCGACCAAAGTATTTGACTCAATTGAGATAATTCTAGTGGCTCCCCACGGTATCTGCGAACCGATCTGCGCCTAAGTATTGTTTCCTCTAATGAAACCTTGCCTTTCAATTGAGGGGATGGAAGCTTAATTATGGTTTGCTTCATGCCAGATTCTTCGCTACCTTCAGAATGACAAATAACATTTAACCCTTGATAACGCCCATAGGTATAGCCATAACCACTTTTCTAGAAATACCAGCTTGGTGAACCACATCTATAACTTCAATGATATCTTTGTAAGCTTGGGATGCCTCTTCAGCTAGCGAAGAGATATTTCTCGTCTTGATGGTAATACCTCTGCTCTCTAATTCTCGGGCTATATCGCTACCCTTCATACTCCGCTTGGCAGCACCGCGACTTAATACTCTCCCGGCACCATGACAAGTGGAGCCAAAGGTCTCATCCATGGCCCTTTGAGTACCCACAGCAATGAAAGAACAACGTCCCATGTCTCCGGGCACGAGCACAGGTTGTCCTACTTCCTTGTAGCGTGTGGGAATGTCCTTATGGCCTGCAGGAAAAGCTCTGGTAGCTCCTTTGCGGTGAACGCAAACCTTAAGCTTGCGACCATCTACTGTATGTTCTTCTATTTTGGCTATGTTATGAGCAACATCATAAATCTGCTTCATGCCAATTGTCTCAGGACTTTTACCGAAAACTTTGGAAAAGCTTTCTCTAGCCCAGTGGGCAATACACTGCCGATTAACCCACGCATAGTTAGCAGCACATGCCATAGCAGCTAAATAATCTTGGCCCTCCGACGATTCTATAGGAGCACAGGCGAGTTGCCGGTCGGGGAGCTTTATTCCGTACTTCGATACTGCTACCTCCATGACACGTAGATGGTCAGCACATACTTGGTGCCCAAAGCCGCGAGAGCCTGTGTGAATTAAGACTAATATCTGACCTATCTCAGTGATGCCCATGATGCTAGCTATGTGGGAGTCGAATATTTCCTTCACTACTTGAATCTCCAGAAAATGATTTCCTGAGCCTAATGTGCCTGCCTGAGGCATGCCTCGCTTTACTGCCTTATCGCTTATCTTGCCGGGATCGGCACCACGGAGACATCCACCTTCTTCAGTAACATCCAAATCTTCCTCGGCACCCAAGCCACGCTTCACTGCCCAACGAGCTCCCTCCACCATCAATTGGTTCATCTCTTTTTGACTTACCTTTATCTTCCCTTCAGATCCAAGGCCTGATGGCACATTATAGAACAGTGCATTAATGAGTTCATTAATTCTGGGCCGCACTTCAGTTTCGCTGAGACTGGTACGCAATAACCTTACGCCACAATTAATATCATAACCCACTCCCCCCGGGGAAACTACGCCGTCCTTAATATCCATTGCTGCCACCCCTCCTATAGGGAAGCCATAGCCCCAGTGGATATCTGGCATGGCAAAGGAGTGATCTACTATACCGGGAAGAAACGCAACATTGGCAACTTGCTCTAGCGTTTGTTCCTCACGTATAGATTCCAGCATTTCCTTACTGGCATAGATTAGACCAGGGACCCTCATACCAGTTTTATAATTCTGCGGGATTTCCCAACGATAATCATCTAACTTAACAAGCTGCCCTTGCCATCGTGCCATGTCCTTAGCTCCTAAATGTCGAAGATTACCTGTGCTTTGTATCCATCACTGTTTTTGTCTAACTTTAACATATGATATGTGGCTGCTTTTACCCCTACCTTTATCTTATGCTTCATTGGGTCAAAATCTTCCCCATAACAGGTAGCCTTAAGTCCGTTGTGAGTCAAACTTCCAATATCGAACCGGTTGAATAAAATATGTTTGACATCGAAGAGGTAAATGAGCTCATTAAGCCATTCAACGAGCAAACTATCTCTGTCCTCGCTGCTTACTTCCAAATCGAGGTGCAATTTCCCCTCAACCTTTTCAAGCTCAGTAATCAAACTGAACAGACCCAGAGCAGCGTTGGAAAAAAGTTCCTCGATATCTGCCCCGTAGGCAATGATGCCCACGTCAGCAGTGTGGTCGATTATTTCAAAGGCCTCTTTCATTCCCCTAAGTCCATTATACAAAAAAACAGCAGCGACATCTCCATTTACGCTTGCTCTTTTTTGCACTTAACTCAAGCTGTTGTTACAATCAATACCAATTATGGTGGCGGGACTCTTACCATTGAACTGTCGAATTTGGCAAATTAGCAATTACCTTGTATTATTAAGATGGCAATGGGCAAATGTCTTTGCCGAACTTGACTTCTCCGTGCGGAAAATTATATGGTTCTAGCGATGCAAAGTGCAAATACTAAGAGCAAAGTGAATCTGCGGCTAGCAGCCTATTATAACGAGTTTGTCTGGAAGAGGTAGATGGTAATGCCCCCCCAACAGTATATGGAACGTGCTCTATCTCTGGCTAAGTTAGCTATGGGGTATACCAGTCCTAACCCAGCAGTGGGGGCAGTAGTTGTTAAAGATGGACTTGCTGTCGGCATGGGATATACCCAGCCTGCCGGCTCGGAGCACGCCGAGATTATGGCACTTCGTCAGGCTGGTGATAAGGCGCAGGGCGCTATCATGTATGTCACCCTCGAGCCTTGCTCTCACTACGGGCGTACTCCACCATGCACCCAAGCTATAATTGATGCCGGCATTTCAGAGGTCCATATAGCCTTGCTCGACCCCAATCCGGTAGTTTCAGGGCGAGGGGTAGGCAGGCTAAATGAAGGAGGCATCAAGACCCATATAGGTATATGTCAGCAAGAAGCTTACGAAATAAACGAGGCTTATATTAAGCACATTACTACGGGTTTACCATTTGTCGTGGCCAAATTCGCCATGAGCCTTGATGGCAAGATTGCTACTAAAACCGGTGATTCTAAATGGATAACCAAGGAAGAGACAAGAAAGTATGCACATGCCCTGCGTTATACTGTCGACGCCATAATGGTAGGTGTAAACACCATTGTTGCTGATAACCCTCGCCTCACCGCTAAATGTTGTGGCGGTAGAGGAGGCATAGGAAAAATGCAGCCTCTACGTCTAGTTGTTGATAGCAAAGGGAAAGTACCATTGAACGCTCATATTTTTGAGCCACCGGGTGGGGTTTTGCTTGCTGTCGCAGCACCTTTTGACTCTGTGAAGAGGAAAAAATTTGTAGAGAAAGGTGCCGAAATACTGGAATTACCAGCCAGGGAAGGTTCGGTAGATATCGTGGAGTTATTAAAGTTGTTGGGAAAGCGAGAGATTGTCACTGTCCTAGTGGAGGGAGGTGGCAAGCTTCTTGGTTCACTGTTCGACCGCCGTTTAGTGGATAAGGTATTGGCTTTTATTTCACCAGTCATAATCGGCGGCCGTGAGGCTGTAAGTGTGGGAGGGGATGGCATTGATAACATAGCTAAGGCTCTGCGTCTTAGTCGAGTTGACATCAAGAGTTTCGGCGATGATATATTAGTTAGTGGATACGTGGAAAAACGGTTACCGCAAGAGGCGTAGTTTTTTAGGTATATAGTATGTTTACAGGGATAGTTGAGGAGATAGGCACAGTTAAGGAAACAAGCCGAGATCGCTTAGCATTTGAAGCAAATAGCATTCTTGAAGGAATGAAAGTAGGCAATAGCATAGCTGTTAATGGTGTTTGCTTAACAATTGTCTCCTTGGAAAATCGAGGCTTTAGTGTCAATGTTATGCCTGAGACGTTACGTTGCACTAATCTCGGTATTCTTCATTATAATGACCGGGTAAATTTAGAAAGGGCACTGGTACTGGGGGGGCGATTGGGTGGCCATTTAGTGTTGGGTCATGTTGATGATACGGGAGAAGTAATGGATGTAACTACCGAAGAAACCGCTCATCTTATGAGGATCTCAGCACCTGCTAGACTAATGCCTTATATTGTAGATAAAGGCTTTATTGCCGTTGATGGTATTAGTCTCACCATTGTAGACTTTGATGATTTTTCCTTTGTTGTGTCTCTGGTAGCTTACACTATGGAACATACTACGTTAGGAAGGAAGAGACCTGGAGCGGTAGTCAATTTAGAAGCAGACATCATAGCTAAATATGTGGAAAATCTTAGAGAGCAAAAAAGACAAGGTTTAAACTTCGAGTTCCTTAGAGAATATGGATTTGTAGGGGGAACAGATGCTGGCTAGCATTTCGGAGGCAATTGAGGATATAAAGGCAGGCAAGTTCATCATTATCATTGATGATGAGTCACGCGAAAATGAAGGGGATCTGGCCATGGTTGCTGAGAAGATTACTCCTGAGGCGATAAATTTTATGGCTAAGCATGGTCGGGGATTGATTTGTCTTCCTATTATTGGTCAAAGACTTGACGAATTAGGAATACCACTGATGGTTGCCAATAACACCTCACACTACTCCACTGCCTTTACAGTTTCTATTGAGGCAAAGCATAAGGTTACCACCGGCATTTCTGCCTTTGATAGAGCCCATACCATAAAAACGGTGCTTGATTCTAATACCAGGGCAGATGATCTGGCTCAGCCAGGTCATATATTCCCTATTCGAGCCAGAGAAGGTGGGGTGTTAGTACGAGCAGGACACACTGAAGCTATCGTTGATCTGGCTAGACTAGCTGGACTTTATCCTGCTGGCGTCATATGTGAGATTATGGATGAAGATGGCACAATGGCCCGTCTGCCTCAGCTTGAGGCTATGGCTTCTAAGTTTGGCTTAAAGATTGTAACTATCACTGATTTGATTGCTTACCGTCTTCGTCACGAAAAACTGGTGCAAAGAGTAACTGAGGCTAAGCTGCCCACCAAGTATGGCGAGTTTACAGCTGTGGCTTATAAGAGTGTTGTTGATGCTGCTGAACATGTTGCTCTAGTTAAAGGTGATGTATCAAATGATGAGCCAGTGCTGGTGCGTGTTCACAGTGAATGTTTGACTGGAGATGTCTTTGGTAGCTTGAGATGCGATTGTGGGGCCCAGATTGAGATGGCTTTACAAAGTATAGCCAAAGAAGATCGAGGTGTTTTCCTTTATATGAGACAGGAAGGGAGAGGAATCGGGTTTCATAACAAGCTTTGCGCCTATGCTCTTCAGGATCAAGGAATGGATACTGTGGAAGCTAACATAGCTTTAGGTTTCGCTCCTGATTTGAGAGATTATGGGGTGGGCGCTCAAATTTTAGCCGACTTAGGTTTACATAATATTCGATTGCTTACCAATAACCCTAAGAAGGTAATTGGGCTGGAAAGCTATGGAATTAAGATAGTTGAAACTGTTCCCCTGATAACGCCGTCTACCCCTTATAACATCCGCTATTTAGAAACCAAGCAAAAGAAGTTAGGACATATTCTAGGTATACAGGAGGGTAAGTAATGGCTAAGCATTATGAAGGTATCCTGATAGGGAAAGGGCTTAAGTTTGCCGTGGTTATTTCTCGATTTAATGAGTTAATAACCTCGAAGCTACTTGAGGGAGCAAGAGACGCTTTGTTGCGCCATGGTGTCGATGAAGGTGACATCGATATCGTCTGGACTCCAGGATGTCTAGAGATCCCGATTATAAGCAAAAAATTGGCACAGAGTAGTAAGTACGACGCCATAATATGCCTTGGTGCGGTGATTCGTGGCGGCACCCCCCATTCTGAGTATGTTGCTTCCGAGGTAAACCGGGGACTTGGCAGGGTGAGTCTGGATACCGGCCTACCAGTAATACAAGGTATAATCACAGCTGATACTTTGGAGCAGGCTATCCAGAGAGCAGGGGCTAAAGAAGGGAACAAAGGTTCTGTTGCCGCAGTAAGCGCTATTGAAATGGCAAATCTGCTTAAGGCTATTCAGTGACTTTATAAACTTTGTCACCGCGCCTTACTCTATCAGTAACTTTTATACCTATAAGGTCGCCGGGCTTGCCTTCGGTGATGTTAACACGTTCGATCTGCATAGATTCTACGGCTAGTTCCATATCCGTGGTGCTGCCCTTGATATGGATTTTATCACCTATTTTCAAGGTGCCGCTTAGCTCTATACCAGCTACCACAGGCTTAGCAAAAAAATCAGTTATCTGCCCAATTTCCACTTCACCCATCTTCAGATACCTCCTTTTATGAGGATATCATACACTTTTTCCAATTAAAAATCAACATTGAAGACCAGTTATACCTTGACAAGTCGCTCTGCTATACTTATGATAGTAAGACAAATAAATCTAATTGGAGGTAGTGCACCATGTCTGAAAGAAAAGCAGGGCAACCATATAGTGCGGAGGAACTACTGTCTTTCGACCGCATTAAGAGGGCTATGACAAGCAGGGTCCTGGATAGGATAGAAGAGTTGTGGCAAGGAAAACAGCCCATAAGTGTTGAGCAGATGAATGAAGTGATCGCTGGTGAATGGCAGAGAGTAAAGGAGGCAGTAAGGTCATCACCGGCAGCACGGGAAGCTTTCCGTAAGTATTTGGAACGTACCGTCGCTGAACAGATAGGCAAGTTGATGAAAGAGGATAAAGCTGAGCTAGAATCATTAGGCGTTGTAGAGAAGAGTCTATAAATTGGTTTCACAAGATAGAACTGATCTAGGCAAACAGGCCAAGCAAGACAGCGATATAGGGCAGTTAATTAAGCGCCTCGATATGTTAGACGAGAGGCTGGATAACATGGATTCTATAGTAACATCGCTTATAGAAAGGGTGATGGCAAGACCTTTTGTTATGGAAGTAACCTGTCCTAATTGTGGTCAAACTATAGAGATCAATGTCACCAGTGGTGTAAGGCTGCGAGGTAAGGAATAGCCATAGCAAGCTTTGTATTTTTATCGATGTTTAATTTCTAAGCCACCCAATGATAATTACCTTTCTGTTTTTTCCACATATTATCAAAGATTTGTTGTGTTCAGCTATGTTTGATACAATCGTCAAACGGGCGGTTAGCTCAGTGGTTAGAGCGCTGCGTTGACATCGCAGAGGTCACTGGTTCAAGTCCAGTACCGCCCATTTTTTATGAAATCGTGTTTGATTTCTAGATTTATAATGGAAAGGTCGGAATGAAATCAAAAACAAAGGATGAGCAACTGGGACGGATGCGCCACTCTGCATCTCATATCATGGCTGAGGCAGTACAATGTCTTTTCCCCGAGGCTAAATTTGGCATCGGACCGACCATTGAGAATGGCTTCTATTATGACTTTGAGCTGCCACGCCCATTAACACCGGAAGACTTGCCTGTAATTGAGAACAAGATGAGGGAGATTATTAGTCAGAATGTACCGTTTGTTACAGAGGAGATGAGCAAGGATGAAGCGCGTAAGCTCTTTGCTACCCAGCCCTATAAATTGGAGCTTATCGACGAAATCCCCGACACCACTGTAACTATCTATAAACAAGGTTCTTTCACCGATTTATGTCGTGGTCCCCATCTAGCCTCTACGGGTGAGGTAAAATCATTTAAGCTTACTCATCTAGCTGGAGCATACTGGCGTGGTGATGAAAAGCGACCCATGCTACAAAGAATTTACGGTGTGGCTTTTGAAAGCCAAGAGGAGCTTGACGATTATTTATCGTGGCAAGCTGAAGTTACTAAACGTGACCATAGGAAGCTGGGCAAAGAACTTGACCTCTTCAGTACTCACGAGGAAATTGGTCCTGGCTTAATTTGCTGGCACCCCAGAGGTGCTTTGATTCGACAAATCATTGAGGACTTCTGGAGGGCAGAGCATATCAAGCGAGACTATGACATCGTTTACACTCCCCACATTGCCAAGCTAGATTTGTGGAAAACCAGCGGGCATTGGGAATTCTATCAGGATTATCTGTTCTCACCGATGGAAATTGAAGGACAGCAATATCTGCTAAGGCCCATGAATTGCCTGGGCCATATTTTGATTTATAAAAACAAATTGCGCAGTTATCGCAATTTGCCATTGAGATATGCTGAATTAGGCACGGTATATAGATATGAGCGAACTGGTGTACTATATGGTCTTGCCAGGGTCAGAGGATTCACTCAAGATGATGCTCACATTTTTTGCCGACCTGATCAGGTTGAAGATGAAGTACTAGAAGTTTTGAACTTGGCACAATTCATGATGTCTAGCTTTGGCTTTGATGAATATGAGGTGTTGTTATCAACACGTCCTGAGAAATATGCTGGCACAGTTTCAATGTGGGAGGAAGCCACGGAATCCTTGAGACACGTTTTAGAGAAACTTAACTTGCATTATGAAGTGGATCCTGGCGAGGGGGTTTTCTACGGGCCTAAAATCGATATTAAACTCAAGGATGCTTTAGGGCATGTTTGGCAAGGTCCTACCATCCAAGTCGATTTCAATTTGCCACAACGCTTTAATGTCTGTTATATTGGTGAAGATGGCTTGGAGCATAATGTGGTGATGATACATCGCACAGTTTTAGGTAGTATGGAGCGTTTTTTAGCTTGCCTCACAGAGCATTATGGTGGTGCCTTCCCGGTATGGTTATCGCCGGTTCAAACCATAATAATTCCCATAGCAGATCGCCATGTTGGCTATGCACATAGCATAGAGAGCGATTTTAAAAATGAGGGTATCCGAGTTTGGGTTGACGACCGCTCTGAGAGGATGAATTTGAAAATAAGAGAAGCCCAACTGGAGAAAGTCCCATATATGCTTATAGTTGGTGATAAAGAAATGGCTTCATCCGGTGCGTCACTTCGTTTAAGGAGTGGCGAGGATCTGGGCTTAGAAGCTCTGGTACAAGTTAAGAGTAGAATAAGAGCAGCTATAGAAGCCAAGTCTTGAATACTGTTCCAGGGGGTAGAAAGAGCATAGTTAAGGAATTATTAACCAACAGAAGAATCAGAGCCAGAGAAGTTCGTCTCATAGGGGAAGATGGGGAACAGCTGGGCGTGGTGCCTCTACCGAAAGCATTGCAAATGGCTTTTGAGCGTGGCCTCGATTTGGTGCAGGTAGCATCAACGATGACTCCGCCAGTATGCCGGATTCTTGATTATGGTAAATATAAGTATGAGCAAACTAAAAAAGAACGCAAGGCGAAGAGAGGCCAAAGAGTTGGCTTACTCAGGGAGGTCCGTTTAAGACCCAAGATAGAAGAACATGATTTGCAGGCAAAAATTAAGACCACGAAGAAATTATTGGAGGAGGGCAATAAAGTACGGTTATTTCTAAGGTTTAGAGGACGCGAAGTTATTTATCCTGAACTAGGTTGGAATGTGCTGCGTAAAGTAGCTGAAGCCTTGAGGGAATTAGCCGTGGTAAGTAGCACCGGTAATGCCGAGAGAACTATAGCCTTGGTCTTATCCCCAATTTCCCAGAAGAAATCTAAGGAGACAGGAACAGATGCCAAAACTCAAAACCCATAAAGGGGCAAGGAGCCGTTTTAATATAACAGGTAGCGGCAAGCTGATGCGCACTAAATGCGGCAAGAGTCATTTGAGGCGAAAAAAGGCTCCTAGAACTAAGCGCCTCTTCGATGAAATGATACCGATCTCCTCAGCGGATAAGAAGAGGATTAGGAGGCTTTTACCCTACAAATAGTGTAGGGAGGGAAAGTAGTTTATTTTGTCGCTGAAGAAGAAATAATACCTGAGGATTAAAGGAGGAAGAACTTGCCACGAGCCAGGAGTGGAAAAGTCACCCACAGACGACATAAAAAAGTGCTTGAATTGACTAAAGGGCATCGGGCTGCCAGGCACAAACTTTATAGGACAGCTCATGAGTCCATGCTTCATGCCTTAGATTATTCCTATCGTCATCGTCGTGAGCGGAAAGGCGACTTCAGAAAGCTATGGATTGCCCGCATTAATGCTGCGACACGGGCTAGAGGGCTTACTTACAATCAGTTTATAGCTGGGTTAAAGAAATCCAATGTCGAAATCAATCGCAAGATGTTAGCTGAGATGGCAGTCAAAGATCCTGAAGGTTTTGCTACATTAGTAGCCTCGGTAACTGAGACTAACTCACCCCGCTTGTAATGACATTACGCCTGAAAATTTCAGGAATGTTGAACAAGGATAACATCACTTGGTAGTCAATGCTGGAACAACTCAAAGACCTTCATGCGCAAGCTCTCGATGAACTCAAAATAGTTGATAGTCCTCGAGAGCTGGAATCGTGGCGCGTCCGCCATCTGGGTAAGAAAAGCAATTTAACTAAAATTCTACGTTCCTTGGCTGCTTTGTCCCTGGAAGAACGGCGAAGGGTAGGTGCTCAAGCTAACGAAATCAAGAGAGCTTTAGAATCAAGCCTAGAAGAGAAAGAAAAATTACTACAGGAAGCTCTTTTGATCTCTCCTCGGAAATCCCAAGGATTAGATGTTACTTTGCCTGGTCGGCCTCTCCCGACGGGTCGACTTCACCCCACTACTCAAATACTTAACGAAATTTGCGATGTTTTCAAAAATATGGGCTTCCAGGTAATTGAGGGACCCGACGTGGAGTGGGATTACTACAACTTTGAAGCCTTAAATATTCCTCAACATCATCCGGCGCGGGATATGTTTGCTACCCTATGGATAGATGCAGGTATAGGAGGTAAGGCTAGACTTTTGCGCACGCATACTTCCCCAATGCAAATCAGGTTGATGGAGAAGGAACGTCCGCCTATAAGAGCCATAGTACCGGGACGAGCTTACAGATATGAAGCGACCGACGCTACTCACGAATCTATGTTTTATCAGGTCGAAGGTTTGGCTGTGGATAAGGGCATCACCCTGGCTGATCTAAAGGGCACTTTGTTTGACTTTTGCCGCTGCCTTTTCGGTGAGGAAAGGAAAGTGCGCTTCCGTTGTGATTACTTTCCTTTTGTGGAGCCCGGGGTGGAGGTAGCCATCGGATGTTCAGCTTGCGATGGGGCTGGCTGCCGGCTGTGTGGTTACAGCGGCTGGCTTGAAATACTGGGGGCGGGGATGGTGCATCCCGACGTCCTGGCACGCGTCGATATCGACCCCGAGCTTTACAGTGGTTTTGCCTTCGGGTTGGGAGTCGAGCGTATACCTATGCTGCGCTATGGTATTGACGACATTCGCCTCTTTTATAGCAATGACCTCAGGTTTTTGAGTCAGTTCTAAGTTTTAAGGTGACAACATGAAAGTTTCCCTCAAATGGCTCAGGGATTACGTTGACATAAAGCTTGCTCCTGAGGAACTGGCCGAGCGGCTAACTATGTCTGGTCTGGAAGTCAAGAACATACAGACTATAGGTGGCACCTGGGAGAATGTAGTTATAGGGGAAGTAGTAGCGTTAAATCCTCACCCCAATGCTGACCGCCTTAAGCTAGCTACAGTTGACCTCGGCACTGAGCAAGTCACCACGGTTTGTGGTGCTCCCAATATTGAACTTGGTCAGAGGGTGACCTTTGCCCATATAGGAGCCCGGCTTATAGATCCTCATACTGAGGAAACTGTAGTGCTAAAGCCGGCTAAAATTCGCGGCGTCTCTTCCGAGGGCATGGTCTGCTCGGAGAAGGAGCTAGAGATTTCTGATAGTCATGAAGGCATTTTGGTATTGCCACCGGAGGCACCCATAGGTGCCCCTCTCGGCGCTTATCTAGGCGATGTAATCTTTGACCTGGATGTAACACCTAACCGCCCGGATTGCTTGTCTGTGATTGGTGTTGCTCGAGAAATTGCTGCCTTAACTGGTGAACCACTCCGCTTGCCCAAAATTAATTACAAAGAAACTGAAGAGTCGATAGATTCCTTCGCCTCCGTTGACATAGCCGAGCCGAACCTGTGCCCCAGGTACTGTGCTAGCCTGATTAGCGGAATTAAGATAGCCCCCTCCCCAGGCTGGCTCCAGCAGCGTCTGAATAGCTGCGGTATGCGTCCCATTAACAACGTGGTTGACGTTACTAATTATGTGATGCTGGAATATGGTCAGCCCCTTCACGCCTTTGATTATCATAAGCTCAAGGGCCAACAAATTATCGTTCGCAGGGCCGGAAATGGTGAAAACATAACTTCCCTCGATGGCACAAAGCGCGCTCTTAGTCCAGATATATTGCTTATTGCCGATAAAGAAGAGGCCGTCGCTGTGGCTGGAATCATGGGTGGGCTGGATTCCGAAGTCACGGGCCAAACTGATGTTATCCTCCTGGAGTCAGCGAATTTTAACCAGGCTACCATCCGTCGGGGCTGTAGCCATCTTCAACTCCAAAGCGAAGCCTCAATTCGCTTTGACAAGGGGCTTAATAGCGAGCTTCCATTATTACCATTGAAGCGGGCAACTCAACTGCTACTGGAGTTGGCCGGTGGCAGAGCAGCCAAGGGCATAATCGATGTTTATCCCGGGAAATCAAAGCCAAAGCCTATATTGCTTACTGCCCAAGAAGTGGAGCGCCTTTCAGGCTTGAAGATCAACGTTGATGGAATTCTTAAGGTATTAAAAACCCTGGGCTTTGAATGCCAGGAGGGCGATTCAGGTTCGCAAATTTCGGTGCCTGTGCCTTACTGGCGCAGCGACGTTAAATGCTCTGCTGACCTCGTAGAAGAGGTAGTTCGCATCATCGGTTATGAGAAGATTCCTATCACCAGGCTTGGCTCTCCTTTGCCTCAACAAAAATCAAAATTGTCGCCAGCAGCTCGGCAAAATAGCCTCAAGGAAAAATTACGCAATATTCTGACCAGCTTTGGCTTTCAGGAGATATTAACTTATTCTTTAGTCAGCCTGGAGAAGTTGCAGAGGCTTTCCCCAAAGCTTGAGTTGAAAATTCCCCCGTTAAAGGTAGCTAACCCTATGACGAGGGAACAAGAATACCTGCGTACCAGCTTAAGGGCCGGTCTTCTGGCCACGTTGTCCCACAACCAGAAATTTGAACAAGCAGGCATAAGGCTCTTTGAAATCGGCAAGGTGTTCTTGCCGAAAGGCAAGGATTTGCCTGAAGAAAGGGATATGCTGTGTGCCGTGCTCAGTGGCCCAAGGGCAGAATTATCCTGGCAAGCTGATAAGGGGCTGCTCGATTTCTTTGATGCCAAGGGGGTAGTGGAAAATCTCCTGAACCAGTTGGGATTGAAGGCGACTTTCGATATTGGCGATGATGAAATTTTATTCCCGGGAGGAGGGGCTACCATAATCGTTGAAGATGATAAAGTAGGTATTGTAGGAGAGGTGCATCCTAGGGTAGCACAAGCCTTTGAGCTTTCCGATGCTATTTGCCTTATAGAAATTGACTTGGAGAAACTGCTGACCAAGATTACCGCGGTAAAGGAATACCAACCTATCCCGCGGTTTCCCAGCGTAACCCGGGACATCGCTTTAGTAGTGGACGAGCAGGTAAGTTATCGAAGAGCGGAAGAAACAATCCAAAGCTTTCCACTAGTGACGGAGGTAACTCTCTTTGACCTTTATCGGGGCAAGCAAATATCCAAGGGCAAGAAATCTTTTGCCATAAGGATTATCTACAAATCGCCCAAGCATACCTTGACCGATGAGGAAGTCGACCAGACTCAAGAACAGATGCTCGCTAGGCTACATCAGGAACTGGGCGCTACTTTGCGGGACTGAGTTAGCCAGGGAAAGGCAACAGTTAGTTAAGTCAATCAAGACTGTGACCTCAGGGCCTCATCTAGAAGCTTCTCCACCTCGGCGGCCAAGTTTTCCAAAGGCAGAAGCTGGGCTTCTTTCTCCGTGCGCCACTTTGCCTCTACGCTCTGGCTCTGTAAGGTGCGCGGTGACAAGGTCAATCGTAGCGGTATTCCCAGAAGGTCGGCATCGTTGAATTTAACGCCGGGGGAGTCGCCACGGTCATCGAAAAGCACTTCAATGCCTGCTTTTTGTAATTCTTGATAAATCCTCTCTGCCGTAGGGAGTACTGACGACTTGTCCAGCGATAGGGGACAAAGATAGACTTGATAAGGGGCTACGGAGAGCGGCCAGATAATGCCTTTATCGTCGTGGCTTTGTTCTACTATAGCTGCCAGCAATCGCCCCAGTCCGATGCCATAGCAGCCCATGACAATGGGCCGGGAAGCGCCATCATTGTCTAAGAAGGATGCTCCGAATCTCTTACTGATGAAGGTGCCCAGCTTAAACACATGTCCCACTTCAATGCCCCGAGCCGAGGATAATTCACCACCACACTTGGAGCAGCTATCTCCAGGCCGAGCAAGGGCGATATCAGCTATGAGGTCAACCTGAAAATCCCTGGGATAATTGGCATTCTTAAAGTGATATCCTGGCTTATTAGCACCAACAATGAAATTAAAGCCTGAGGTTATGGAATCATCGGCAACTACTTTGACCCCTTTCACCCCTATGGGTGAGGCAAAACCGGCTACAATTCCAGCTTCATTTACTTCGCCTTCCGTAGCCAGGCGAAGCTCAGTGCACTTTAAAGTGTTTCTTAACTTCGTTTCGTTGACTCCGAGATCGCCCCGAATGATAACGAAGACAAATTCTCCGTCGGCAAAATAAAACACCGCCTTAAGAGTTTGATTTGTCGGCACGCCCACAAATCCAGCCACCTCTCCTATAGTTTCCGCCTCCGGTGTGGCTATCTCCTCCAAAGGAAGCGGGGGGGCAGCATTGCTCTTCTTTTTCGCAAATTGAGCCTTTTCGGCATTAGCGGCGTAGCCACAACTGGAGCAATAAATGACTTCGTCTTCGCCGGTCTCAGTGATAACCATAAATTCGTGGGAATCTTTGCCACCTATGGCGCCACTGTCAGCCTCTACTATCATTGCAGGCAAGCCGAGGCGGGCATAGATATTATTGTAAGCCTGACACATACTCTGGTAACTTTTATCCAGGCCGGTCTCGTCGGCATCAAAGCTGTAAAGGTCCTTCATGATAAACTCGCGGACCCTCAATAAGCCACCGCGAGGTCGAGGCTCATCGCGAAGCTTGGTCTGTATTTGATAAAGAAGAAGGGGAAGCTCGCGGTAGCTTTGCACGTAGCGGTGGACAAGATCGGTAATGACTTCTTCATGTGTGGGCCCCAGAGCCAGTGTATGCTCTTTGCGGTCGGTCAAAGTGAATAGTGACTTGCCGAAGGAAACATATCTGCCTGACTGCTGCCACAATTCAAAAGGCTGTAACACGGGCAGCATCAATTCCTGCCCGCCAGCCTTGTCCATTTCTTCCCTGATTACATTTTCTATCTTTTTGAGCACCCGCCATCCCATAGGCAAGTAAGAATAAATTCCGGCAGCTTCCTGAGCAATCATGCCCGCCCTGAGCAGTAGCTGATGGCTTACGCTCTCAGCTTCTGCGGGCGCCTGTCGTAGAGTCTTGCCAAAAAGCTTAGAAAAACGCATTTCTCTTACCTCTACTCTAATCCTTTCTTATTGAGAGTCTACTTCTGCCATCAGCGCCTCCAGGAAATCCTTTTCTTCCACTATGCTCACTACTTCACCCTTCCTGAATATAGCACCCTTGCCTTTGCCGCAGGCAATGCCCACGTCGGCATCCTTAGCCTCGCCGGGGCCGTTGACCACACAGCCCATAACTGCCACTTTAACAGGCTTGTTTAATTTTTCCAGGCGCTTACTCACTGCCTCAGCCAGTGCAATGATATCAACTTCAGCCCGGCCGCAGGAAGGGCAGCTCACTAGAGTTGGCCCTCGCTGGCGAAATCCCAGGCTTTTAAGAATTTCGTAAGCCACGAACACCTCTTCACAGGGGGGAGCACTGAGGGAAACGCGTATGGTGTCCCCAATTCCCTGGTAGAGAAGTATGCCGATGCCTATAGCACTGCGTATGGCTCCTGTTCGGGGAAGCCCGGCCTCCGTGACGCCCAAGTGCAGAGGATAGGGCATTTTATCGGCAATCATTTGATAAGCCTGGATGGTGGCGGGAACATCAAAGGCTTTAAGGGAAACTTTGATTAAATCGAAGTCCAGGCTTTCCATAAGCCTTATCTGCTCTAATGCCAAGTTGACCATCCGCTCAGCCAGTGGAGCATCGGGTTGGAAATTGGCGGGTAAACTGCCGGCATTTACCCCAATACGGATGGGCGCCTCTTTTTCTTTAGCAGCAGCTACCACCCTGGCAATTTTCTCTTTATCTCCTATGTTGCCGGGATTGAGGCGGAGCCCGTCAGCACCCGCTTGCAGCGCAGTCAAAGCTAAATGATAGTCAAAATGGATATCAGCAATGATAGGTAGTGAAACACTCTTTTTTATAACTGCTATGCCTTCAGCCGCTTCCTTGTCTGGGACTGCCACTCGCACTATCTCACAGCCGCAATCCTCCAGCTCTTTAATCTGGGTTATAGTAGCAGGAATATCACGAGTATCGGTCTTGGTCATAGATTGCACCACGATGGGGGCGTCGCCGCCAATGGTCACCTTGCCAATTCTCAATGGTTTGGAGGTTCGACGTGTCATAGTCCGTAACTCTCACCGCTAATTAGGTGCAAGACATCTTTAAAGGTTACCAAGATCACAAGTGCAATCAAGAAAGCAGTGCCGATAGTATAAGCCAGGCGCACTGTTCGAGGAGAAAGACGCCTCCCACGCCTGCACCCCTCGATAAACGCCACAAGCATTCCTCCTCCATCCAGGGGAGGGATGGGGAGGAAATTAAATATAGCTAGACCCAGGCTAATTATACTGGCCATAAATAGTATGCTGCTGAAGCCGGAGGAGCGCACCAGCTCCACCGTTAACTGGCCAGCACCTATTGGCCCCACAAATGCCATATCGGGAGATTCTATTATTTGAGGGATAGCTTCTACTATAAGCACAGGCATATAAATGATATCCCTGGCTCCCAAATAGACCGCCCTCAATACAGGAAGTCGCTCTTGTTCTAAATGCGCCTCTTCCACCCATCGCAAATCTACGCCGGGCAGGCTTTGATAGCCGACATTGGTTAAAGAAAGTGAAGTCTCTTTCCCTTCTCGGAGCAAGCCCAGCTCTATTTCTTCACCTTCTTCAATGGAATGCAAGGCACTGGATATACTTTCATCATTGTATATAACCTGTCCATTGATGCTCAGGATGGTATCGCCATCTCTAATGCCAGCTTCATAAGCCGGTGAGCCTTCATCCACTTGACTCACTACATTCCACCAAGGCCAGACGCCGATTTTTAGCAGCTGCGATTCCGGGTCGAGTTCTGGCTTCAATGTGATTTCTTCTTCTTGCCCATTCCTCAGCAAGAGCAAAGTTATTTCTGCCCCTTCTTCGACTGAATTTACTATTTCCTGCACGTCCCCCCGCCTACGAACAGGTTGTCCCTCTATCTCCAGAATTATATCCCCGGACTCGATGCCTGCTTCATCCGCAGGCGAATTCGCTTCTACAGCATGCACCATGAGTCCAGCGCCGGCAATAACAGAATAGGGCAGCGCAAAGAAAGCACTCAGGAGGATAAATGCCAGAAAGACGTTGACCAGCGGACCGGCAGCATAGATTCCTAGCCTGGTCCAGGGTCCTTTGCCAGCCAGGCTTCGGGGTACTGTGGGGTCGTTTTCTCCAGCGGCCTTAACAAAGGCTCCTATTGGTATGGCATTAATTGAGTATATTGTCTCGCCACGTTTGATACCAAAAAGTCGTGGGGGAATGCCTATGCCGAACTCTTCTATCTTCACTCCGGCACGCCTGGCAGCGATGAAGTGTCCCAATTCGTGAAGACACATTGCCACGAATAGAGCTACTACGAAAAGAATAATGATTAAGACAACGCTCATCCTTATCTCTCTATCCCAGGATTGCCCCGTCGCTCAGGCTCCGTAAAATAACCGGCGGCAAGGCTTGTAGCACATTCCCTCGCCCAGGAATCAGCAGCCAGTATTTCTTCTAGAGATGGCTCAGTGATATTCTGATGTTGCTCAAGCGTTTTTTGCACAATTTTGGCTATATCGATAAAACCTATTCTATGGCTGAGAAAAAGCTCTACAGCTATCTCATCTGCGGCACAAAGCACTGCCGGATAAGTTCCTCCTGATTTGCCAGCATCAATAGCCAGTTTGAGGCAGGGAAATCTCTCATAGTCTATGGGCTCAAAGTTCAAAGACTGGATTTTATTCCAATCAAGGCGGGGTAATTCTGAATTAGGCCACCTCCGGGGATAGGAAAGGGCATATTGAATGGGCAGCCTCATGTCGGGCCAGCTAAGCTGAGCTTTCACGGAACCATCCATAAACTCCACCATGGAATGAACGATAGATTGGGGATGCATTAATATTTCAATACTATCAAAGGGAAAAGGGAAAAGCCAATGAGCTTCAATTGCCTCCAAGCCTTTATTCATAAGCGTTGCTGAATCTATGGTTACCTTTCTTCCCATCTTCCATACGGGGTGCCGAAGAGCTTGCTCCGGGGTTACCTCAGCCAATTGTGACTGTGAATAGTGATAAAAAGGCCCCCCAGAGGCAGTGAGGAAAAGCCGCTGCGGTTTATTTTCTTCCCCCTGCAAACATTGCCAGATGGCACTATGCTCGCTATCGATAGGCAGAATTTGAGCTTGGTGGAGGCTAGCTTCACGGACAATAATTTCACCGGCCATCACCAATACCTCTTTGTTAGCCAGGGCAACCGTCTTGCCCGCCCGTAAAGCCGCCAAGGTAGGACTTAGTCCTGCCTTACCCGCAGTGGCCACAATAACGAAGTCGACCTCGGGGTGACTGGCTATTTCTTCTGCGGACAAAAATTCCCCGCCGTAACTAATGTCAGGCTTAACCGAGGAACAAAATACCCTGGGTCGAAATTCCCTGATTTGTCTTTCCAGAAGCTCAAGATTTTTGTTCCCTGACAGAGCTACTACTTTTAATTCGTCAGGCAGGGCACGGATTACATCCAGAGTCTGTTGTCCTATGGAGCCTGTCGAGCCCAGGATAGCTATTTTTTTCACACCACCCATATCACGTAATAGTATACCACCACCCCGACAAAGATGAGGCTATCGAATCGGTCAAGTATACCACCATGTCCCGGCAGCAAATTACCTGATTCTTTCACTCCCATATTACGCTTGAGCAAGGATTCAACCAAATCGCCAAGCTGAGCAAAAAGGCCAACGAGAAAGCCAAGGAGTATAATCTGCCAGTATCTAAAAGTAAAAGGAGAAATGAGGTTAAGAACCATCGCTATTACCATAGCGCCCAGAATGGCGCATATTAAGCCCCCTATCGCTCCTTCCCAGGTTTTCCCTTCACTTATGGCAGGAGCTAGCTTGCGTTTACCCCTTGCCCTCCCGATAAAAAAAGCGCCCGTATCGTTGGCAAATGTAGTCAGCATGGCCAGGTAAACCCAACTTCGGCCATCCTCTAAGCCGCGCAAATTCAGCCAGTAGCTAAGCATCCAACCTACATAGAATGCCCCCACTATTGTCCATGCCCAGTTGCGAAACGCCCTTTCCTTTGATGGGTGGCGTAACAGACAAATCAAGGAAATCAACATGGCAGCAGTAATAACTATGGGTAAAACGTCAGGGCTCCTGTAATGAGGACTTAAGACGAGCGCCAGCGCCCATAGCAAACCCAAATAAAGCAAGGGCTCTCGCCTGTCAAAATTGGCCATGAGGTAGAACTCGTAGGTGCCGGCTAACGCCGCTGCGGCTATAAGGATAGTAAACCAAGGGTTACCAAACCAGATGGCAAGAATAACAAGGGGCACGCCTACGGTGGAAGTAATGACTCTGTGCTTGAGCATAGGTCTATTTTAACAGCTTTTAAGCGGCTATAGACTTGTTAGTGTCTCTAGACTCATAAATGGGTTTCATCAGATCAGCGTCATGCCGGATATGTTACCCTGAGCGGTAGCGCAGAACTGAGAGATTACAACTGAATGCTATCAAACACTTAGAACAGTTAGCACGGATTTTTTGCCGGATACTGGCGAGGCAAGTTATATTTCCTGTATTTCCCTTTCCTTGCTCTGCCCCAATTCACTTACCCTCTCTACGCAAGTTTCTGTAAGCTGGTCGATTTTTTTAGCATTATTTTTAAGTTCATCTTCCGATATTTCTTTATTTTTCTCCATCTCTCTTAGTTTCTCAATGCCATCCCTCCTTATATTGCGTATGGCAATCCGCCGCTCCTCCACCTTCCTGGACACTAGCTTGACCAACTCCTTGCGTCGCTCCTCACTAAGAGGTGGGATGACCACCCGAATTACACTGCCATCATTTGCCGGGTTAAGGCCGATATTGGCTGTGAGAATGGCTTTTTCAACGTCACGCAACGATGTGCGATCCCAGGGTTGAATAATGATTAAATTAGTCTCAGGTATAGACATGGTAGCAAGTTGCTGAAGCGGGACAGACGTGCCATGATAGTCAACCATGATATTGTCAAGCAAGGCTGGAGTGGCACGCCCGGCACGGATGGTAGCTAATTCTCTAGCCAAGCCATCTATGGCCTTGTGCATTCTGGAGTTCAGTTCAGCGAGTAATTCATCCAACATGGCTTAGTGGTCAACACCAAGCTCGAACCTGGCAAATCTGCGTACTTTTATGTTCTCACCTACTTTAGCAATTGTTTCGGCAATAATTTCCTGTACCGTCTTGTCAGGTTCTTTAATAGAGGGCTGGTTAAGAAGACAAGCTTCCTGGGGGTCCGTTTCTGCTTTTGGTGGCATCTCTTCACTGGTGAGAAATTGCGGGGCGGTAGCAGCTATCTGCATGGCTAAGTCGTGAGCAAGTTCTTTAAATTCAGCGGTGCGAGCCACAAAATCGGTTTCACAGTTCAACTCCACTAATGCCCCTATGTGCTTGGTATGATGAATATAAGCTTCAATTACGCCTTCGGTTGCAGCTACATCCTTCTTTTCTTCAGCAATCGCCACCCCACGCTGTTTCAGGATTTCAATTGCTCTTTCTATATCACCACCCACCTCTAACAGAGCCTTATTACAGTCAGCTATGCCGACATTAGTTCTATTTCTTAACTCTTTTACTGATTCAACTGAAATTTTCATGTAGGTGTAATTTCTCCTTCTTGCTCTTTTGGTTCCTTTGACGCCTTCGGTTCCTTTGGCTTCTTTGGTTCTTTCGACGCCTTCGGTTCACCTGGCTTCTCTGGTTCTTTTGACGCCTCTGGTTCTTTTGGCTCCTTCGGTTCACCTGGCTCCTCTGGCTTTTCTGGTTCACCTGGCTTCTCTAACTCCTCTGGTTGACTCGGCTCCTCTGGCTCAAAGGTATAAGACCCTAGAATTTCAATGGCTTCTTCGCGCCCTTCTTCGGCAACCAATTTAGCAACTCCCGCCTCTCCAGAAAACGCTTCAGTTTTACCTTCCATTATGGCAT
>Ga0315553_10001130_pt1 | contig 22599 bp, 29 predicted proteins | sample SalMarSW160140MG_FD_203099 | JGI IMG/M metagenome (GOLD analysis project Ga0315553, IMG submission 203099) | Salt marsh sediment microbial communities from the Plum Island Ecosystem LTER, Massachusetts, United States - Salt Marsh Sediment SW1601-40 ... | reverse complement strand
ATTCCAATCTGTGCCGGGGCCTCCGATCAGCAGCGCGGATACGCTGTTCGAGCTCGGTGAATACGAACTGGCCCTGATCGAGTACAAGAGGAATATGCGCAGCGGTGATCCCTACCTGAACGACAAGCTGGCCGAATGCTACGAGCGCACCGGGGAACCCCTGGCAGCAGTGAAGTACTACAGAGAGAATCTGGGACTCGAGGGAGAATACGGGGGTCGGGCCGTCGTGGGTCTGGTCCGCTCCAGCATCGCGACGGGGGATTCCCGCCTGCTGCTGGAAGTCCTGCCGTCGCTTTTCAGCCTCGAAACCGTGCCGGTCGCGGCCGAGCTGCTGGAGGTTGCCCGCTTCCAGATGCAGCAGCGGCGCTTCCCGGTGGCGATCCAGGCCCTGGAATACTACGTCAGCCGTTACCCCGAAGGCAGAAACCTGGATGAGGTGTATTATCGCCTGGCCCAGATGTACGATGTGGACTCTCAGTACCGCGACCTCGAATCGGCCCGGCATTACTACAGCCTGCTCTATGAGTTGTTTCCCGAAAGCCTCTACGCCGATCCGGCCGCAGATCGCATCCACTACCTGGACAGGCATTTTTTCCTTGTTCAGTAGCGGGGCCGTCCCTCATCGCAGCCCGGGTCCCGATAGTCATTGACAAGGGCCCGGAATAACAGTATATATTCAGGGACATTTATGCTGGAACGTATTTCGGACAAACTGACAGATATTGTACGCCAAATCTCGGGGAAAGCGCATATCTCGGAGAAAAACATCCAGGATGCCATCGGAGAGATCAAGCTGGCTCTGCTGGAGGCGGATGTTTCCCTGCGGGTGGTGCGGCGCTTCGTCAATCAGACAACCGAGCTGGCCGCCGGAGAGAAGGTGCTGCGCTCCGTATCCTCCGGGCAGCAGTTCGTCAAGATCGTACATGATAAGCTGGTTCAGCTGCTCGGAGACAACCGGCAGGAGCTGAAGCTCAAGGGTCCGGATACGCTGTCAGTCGTCCTCCTGCTCGGTCTGCAGGGTTCGGGAAAGACCACTACCGCGGCGAAACTGGCGGTGGCCCTGAAAAATCAGGGCAGGAAACCCCTGCTGGTGGCGGCCGATCTGGTTCGACCCGCAGCGGTAGAGCAGTTGTCGATACTGGCCGAGCAGGGCGGGGTGGATATCTACAAGGAGCCCGAGAAAAACCCCGTGAAGGTGGTAAGCCGGGCTCTGCAGTTCGCCCGCCGCTATCAGTACGACACGGCGATCATCGATACCTCGGGCAGACTGCAGATAGACGCCGAGATGATGCGGGAGATCCGGGCCGTCAAGAAAGCGGCTGATGCGGATGAGGTGCTGCTGGTGGCAGACGCGATGACCGGCCAGTCTGCTGTGGATATCGCCAAAGCCTTCGACGAGGAACTCGAGCTGACCGGCGTTATCCTGAGCAAGTTCGACTCGGATGCCAGGGGCGGGGCGGCCCTCTCAGTGAAGAGCATCACCGGCAGGCCGATCAAGTTCATCGGGACCGGTGAGAAGCTGGGGGATCTGGAACCGTTCTATCCGCAGCGGATCGCCACCCGCATTTTGGGCATGGGTGATGTGGTGAGCCTGGTTGAAAAGGCTCAGGAGGCGATCGATGTCCGGGAGGCGGAGGAGCTTCAGGAGAAGCTGGCCAAGGCGAGTTTTACCCTGGAAGACTACCTGGATCAGTTCCGCCGGGTCCGCAAGATGGGCAGCCTGCAGTCTCTGGTCGAAATGATCCCCGGTGCCCGGGGTGCGATAGACGAGAGTCAGTTCGACGAGGGAGAGATGAAGCGGGAAGAGGCGATCATCCTTTCGATGACCCGCGCCGAGCGCCGGAATCACCGCATCATTGGTCCGAGCAGAAGGAAGCGGATCGCCAGGGGCAGCGGCACCGCGGTTTACGATGTCAATAAGCTCTTGAAGAAATTCGAGAAAGCACGGTTAATGATGAAAAAAATGACCAAGAACAAGAAAGCTCAGTCCGCTTTCCTGTCGCAGCTTGGTCAGAGCACATAAGCCGGAGAGCACTTAACTCAGAGCACTTACATAGGAGGCAGATGTTGAGCGTACGGATAAGACTGAAGCGGTTTGGAACCAAACGCAGACCCTATTACCGGATTGTGGTGATGGACTCCCGCAGTCCCAGAGACGGGAGAACCATCGAGGAGGTCGGATTCTACCACCCGATCGAGATCGAAGAAAAACAGATCCAGGTCAAGGAAGAGCGCGTTCGAGATTGGCTGAACAAGGGAGCCCAGCCCAGCGATACCGTCAGAAAGCTGTTGAACAACATCAATTTCCGAATCAAGTAGCTCGAGGGCATTCACAGCTGCTTTCGAAAAAGAGGAGGCACCCGGTGGAAAAGGAACTTGTTGAGTACATCGCTAAGTCACTGGTTGATGATCCCAGCGCAGTCGTGGTGAATATGATCGAGGGAGAGAAATCCACGATCTTGGAGCTGAAGGTTTCGGAAGGGGATATAGGAAAAGTTATCGGAAAGCACGGTCGGATCGCAAAAGCGGTAAGAACCATCCTCAGCGCCGCTTCCACGAAAACGGGAAAAAGGGTGGTGCTGGAAATACTCGACTGAAAGGTTAAGATGGGTGATGAAGGCCGTGCCCGACTGCTCGCCGTCGGCAGGGTCCAAACGAGTCACGGACTGAAGGGGTATCTCAAGGTCAAGAGCCTGTCCGGAGAAATCGAGCATCTGCTGAGGTTGAAGAGCGTTCATTTGGGCTTTCCCGGCGGACTGTCCCTCTTTCCGGTCGAAGATGTGCGGCGGGCTGCGGGGGCGGTGCTGCTGAAGCTCGCGGGGATCGATACCCGTGAGATCGGAGCCGGGTATCGCGGGCAATTCGTCTGGGTGGACCGCCGGTTCGCCAGCGTGCTCGGGGAGCAGGAGTACTACGTCGCCGATCTTAAGGGCTGCCGTCTGTTTCAGGGCAGAGAGCTGATCGGCAGTGTGGTGGCCGTTCCCGAGGGAGGGGGCGGCGATTTTCTGGAGGTGGAGTCCCCGGAAGGGAAGAGATTGATCGTTCCCTTCTCAAAGCATTTCGTGGGCAGAGTCGATGTCGCCGACAGGCGGATCGAGCTTACCGAGGCGTACGAGCCGCCGTGATCTTTCACATTTTGACCTTGTTTCCGGAGATCTTCGAGGGCTATAGAAACTCGTCCATATTGGCCCGTGCGGTGCAGCAGCGTCAGGTGGAGGTGGACCTGATCAACATCCGGGATTTCGCGAGGGATAAGCACAAAGCTTGCGATGACGCCACCTACGGCGGCGGCCCCGGGATGGTGCTCAAACCCGAACCTCTCGCCGGAGCGCTGGAGTCGGTGCCGGGGGTGAAGCGCAGGCGCACCCGGGTGATCTACCTGACACCCTCAGGTAATCTCTGGTCTCAGGCGTTAGCCCGGGAGTTTACCGAAGAGAGCCGGGTGGCGATGATCTGTGGTCGTTACGAGGGGATCGACCAGAGAATCATCGATCTGTTCGTGACGGACGAGATTTCTGTAGGCAACTATGTCCTCAGCGGCGGGGAGGTGGCTGCCATGGTCGTGATCGATACGATCGTACGCCTGGTCAAAGGAGTCATCACCGAAGATTCCCTGGCCGAGGAGAGTTTTTCAGCCGGACTGCTGGAATATCCGCAGTACACCCGCCCGGCTGTTTTCCGCGGCCGAGGTGTGCCGGAAGTTCTTCTGTCGGGAAACCATGCGCAGATCGAGCGCTGGAGACGGGAGAAGAGCGTCGAAAAGACGCGGAAATTTCGGCCGGAGCTCGGTTCTGAGGAAGGCGTGGCAGGCGAGAACCAAGGATAGGAGGAGAAGAAGATGAACAAGATTCGTGTTATTGAAGCAGAACAAATTCGCAGCGATCTGCCTGATTTTTCGATAGGCGATACGTTGAAAATCCACTACAGGATCATCGAGGGAAAAACCGAACGAATCCAGGTTTTCGAAGGCCTGTGCATCGCCATCAAGCGGGGCGGAATCCGCAAGACCTTCACCGTGCGCAAGATCTCCTACGGAGTCGGGGTCGAGCGGATCTTTCCCCTGAACTCACCCCGAATTCAGAAGATCGAAATCAGCCGTCGGGGACGGGTACGCAGAGCCAAATTGTACTACATCCGCGATCGAGTCGGAAAGTCGGCCAAAGTCGCCGAGCTCATTTCAAAAAAACCGAGGAAGGAGCAGGCGGCACGTCCCTCCGGCTCCCCGGCGAAAGCAGCGAAGCCTGTGGAGAGCAGTGCCGTGGCGGCCGACACCGCTGCGGAAAAACCAACCGAGGATAAAGACTGATTTCCATAGAATGAAGCCGATCCCCGTTGACCTCAAGCTCAACCTGAACGCCAGATCCGAGCTTTCCTTGCGATCTGGCGATTCTGTTTTAGTGACGGTCATAAAGCGCCTGACCGGCCACAAGTGGGCCGTGGGCATCCGGGGAAGGGTCCTGCCCGCTTTTTCCGAGGTTGAACTGACTCCCGGCCAGCGATTGAGGGCGCTGGTGGGGATCCAACACGGCCGGATTACCCTCAAGATCTCCGGGCAGGCAGCGGATCCCATCCAGGATCTGATCGTTCGTCAGGGACTTCAGCCGAACCAGTTGGTGGAGAGCATCGTGACGGCGTTCTTGCGCAGCGGCCTGGCGATTGCACCGGAACGTCTGGATCAGGTGCGACAGCTATTGGAAAGACTTCGGCTGGATCCGAAAAAGTTTGCCCGTATAATCGCCATCATTATGGAGAAAGCCATCGATCCGCGATCCAGGGGGCTGGAACAGCTGCTGGCTGTACTGGGATACGGGGAGCAGGATTCGGGGGGGAAGCAGGGCAGAGGCAGGCGTCGATCTCCGGATCCCGAAAAGCTGGCGCAGCAGCTGCGCGCCGATATCGAGCGACCCGAGAGCGGGGAAGGCAGCGGCCTGCAGGTCTTCAACCACCTGCGGGGTCCGGAACACACCTGGGTGGTCATCCCCTTCGACTACAGCTTCGAAGGTTCGGGTCCCGTCTGCGGAACGATCCGTCTGCGCTACAATGTCCATCGGCAGCAGACAGACCGCTTGATCGTAGTGGTTCGCAGTGCAGGAGGCGGCAAGTGGTCGTTCGTACTGAGCCCTCAGGGGTCTGAGTTGTTCATCTTCGGCGATCCGGGCAATAACAGGAGTAAGGCCGAACTCGACGTTTTGCGGCTAAAATTACAAAACCTCGGCGTAAAAACTGACGATACTATACGTGAAGACCAAAACTTCGACGGCTTTGATTTGCCCTGGGAGGAGCTTTCCTATCATTACGTCGATACGGTACACTGACTCGAAAGCAGATGGAAAAAGCGGCAGCGATACAGTATAGCGAAGACGTTCCGGCTCCGATCATCCTTGCCTCGGGCAAGGGGTTGCTCGCCGAGCGGATCAAGCGGATCGCCGCGGAGCAGGGCATCGAGATCGTGGCCGAGCCGGAGCTGGCGGATGCTCTGGTCGAGCTTCCTCTGGGAAGCCTGATTCCCGAGCAGTTCTACCGGATCGTTGCCGAGATCCTGGTATTTGCGGGGAAAGTCGCGTAGAGGTTTTAATGAGAACGATAAAGGTCAGCGATTTGCGTCCCGGTATGAAGTTCGACCAACCGGTATTCATAGAGGGCGACAATATTCTGGTGCCCGCCGGGGTCGCGATCCAAGACAAGGACATCGCGCGCCTGAGCCGCTGGGATATCGAGGATGTGTTCACCGACGGGCAGGAGATCCAGGAAGGCGCCAAGGAGACGGCCGTCAAGCTCAAAGAAACCCCGGCTTGGCTTCCTAAAAAGGAAGAGAAGTCCCGCAGGATCTACCACAGCGCCGTGGACAAGGTGGATGCGATCTTTCAGGATGTGGCCGATGGGACCTATCTCAACCACGAACCCATCGACTCGGTAGTAAAAGAGATGCTGGATGCGCTGCGCCGGAGCAAGAACGAGATGATCCAGCTGATCCTGCTGGGTGATTGGATCGAGCGGAGGCTCTCTGTCAGTGCGGTCAACTGCATGATCATATCCGCGGTAATAGGCACCACCATGCGGCTGGCCTCCCACCGGCTGCTTCAGCTTGCCACCGGCGGGCTTCTGCATGACATAGGGATGCTCAAGGTGGAGAGGGAGATCCTGGAGAAGCGGGGCCGGCTGACTCCCGACGAGCTGAACAAAATGAGGGCACATCCGGTGATGGGCTATCAGATTATATCCAAGGAAATGAAGTATCCCGAGGAGATCGCCCTGGCGGCTCTGCAGCATCACGAACATTGGGACGGTCGGGGATATCCCCGCAGTCTAAAGGGGGAGGATATCACCCTGTTTTCCAGAATCGTGGCGGTTGCCGATGCCTACGAAGCCATGGTCAGTGAGCGTCCCTACAGAAACTCCATAATCGGTTACAATGCCATGAAGACGGTGCTCAGCGATAACGGCAAACACTTCGATCCACAGGTGTTGAAGGCATTCCTGGAGAGCATGGGCATTTTCCCGATCGGCAGTGTAGTGCAGCTGAACAATTCGAGTATCGGCCGGGTCAGCGAGAATCACACGGACGCGCCCCTGCGTCCCAAGATAGATCTGCTCATCGATGAGTTCGGGAACCAGATCGAGGGAAGCGAGGCTGTTGATCTGTTGGTCAAGAAGAAACTTTTCATCGTCAAGGCGATCGATCCCAAGCTGATCGGAGAAGGGGAGGAATGAACCGATGGGGCAAGGGTCGGGAGGGCGAGAAGCGGGCCGAGCAGTACTTGAGCGAACGGGGATACACGGTGCTGGAGCGGAATTTCCGCAGCCCGAGAGGTGAGATCGACCTGATTGCCGAAAAGGAAGATCGGATTGCTTTCGTGGAAGTAAAAAACTGGGCTTATCTGGACAGCGGCGATCTCGAGTATGCGATCGATCGGCGCAAGCAGGGGAGGATAGTGGCTACCTCCCGCCGGTTCCTTCACGACCATCCGGAGTTCCGGCGTAAGCATTTCGGATTTGATGTGATCCTGGTGTCGCCGAATAAGCCGGAGATCATCCACTACGAGGACGCATTTTGGTTAGGATAGCAAAAAAGACGGATCCGCGGCGGCTGGCCGAGTTGAAGAAGAAGATCAACGATGAGAAGTATCTGGCCGTGGCCATCAGCAAGATCGCCCAGGATCTGACCCAGAATATCCACAGGGAGGAATGAGGCCGTTGAGTCATCACGGCAAGCCCAAATCCCGACATCGACAGGACCGACGGCAGGACAAACCCCAGATCGAGTTTTCGCTATGCCCAATCTGCGGCAAAGCGGTCCGCGATCTGAAATCTGCAATCACCCATAGGGAAAGCGGGCAACCCGCACATTTCGACTGCATCCTCAAGGCTCTGCGCAGCGACAACGCGGTTCAGCAGCATGAGAAGATCTGCTATCTAGGCAAAGGCAGTTTCGGAATCGTACAGTTCCGGGAAAACTCGGGTCGTTCGAGCTTTTTTATCCGCAAGCGCATCCAGTACGAAGAAACCGAACCCGCACCCGAGTGGCGGAAGAAACCGACCACCAACACTTAGAGCTTTCCATTGCCAGCAGTGTAGCAATGGGATATAATAGACATCCTTATGTCACTCAAATACGCCCTCCTGGGATTACTTTCTGAAAAACCGAAGTACGGGTACGAGATCAAACAACAGTTCGAGGGATCCCTGGGCAACGTGTGGTCTGTTTCTTACGGCCAGCTGTACCCAACGCTCCGCCGATTGTCCGAGGTTGGTTGGGTGACAAAGGCAACAGCTCCGGGGAAGAAAGCGGCGGAGAAGAACATCTATTCGATTACGGAGAAGGGCAAGAAGCGGCTGGATGATTGGCTTCTGCGGCCGTTGCGCTCGAACTACCGGGTCAAGGATGAGTTCACCCTGAAGTTTTTGTTTTTCGACAAGATCCCGAAGGAGAAGGTGCTCAACTATCTGCGTTCCCAGCAGAAAAAAATTATCATGCAGAAAGAGAACTTCCAGAGAACCCTGATCGCCATCGGGGATGAGATCAACTTCTTTCTCCAAGCTATCATCAGAAAGGGGATAATCCATCTGGAGGCGGAGAATCAGTGGCTGGAAGAGGTGATCAACGATCTGGAGGCCAGCTGAAAGGGTCTACGACTGGTATTCCTTCAGCACCTCGAGTGTCTGCAGGGCTTTTCTTCGGACCGTCTTGATATAGTTGCCCTGGGCGATGTGAACCAGGGTGCGGGCCAGATCAGCATAGGCGGCCGGTTCCAAATCCCCGTCATTCGCTTCTACGATTTTTTCCACGGCCAGACAAACGGCGTAGGCCAGGTTGTTGTCGGGCATTTGGGGATCTTCGTTTTCCAATGTGAAGAGCAGTGCCCGGACCACCTCGTTGCCGTCGTTCATCCCGACCAACCCCAGAGCGTAAGCGGCTTCCGCCTTGACCATGGGCTCATCGTCGATGAGCAGGATCGATACCAGGGCGTTTTTCGCCCTCTCCCCACCCAGGCGGCCCAGCAGATTCGCCGAGCGGCGACGCACTTCGGGGTAGTAGTTGATCAATCGAGCCGACTCGTGAACCCGCCTGGCTGTACCCTCCATACCCAGGTATTCCAGTACAAACCCGACTTTATCAGGATCGTCCACCGATCCTTCCTCGATCATGACCTCTATCTCATCCAGAACATCCAGCTTGATTTCTCGGCTGTCCGAGAAGGCTTTCTCACTGAGTATCTGGAACTCGATGTCTCGAAGATACAGTTCCTCCACGGTGAGTTCCCGATCCGTGCTTTGAGCGCCCAGCAGCACGGCGGCGGTCAACCACGCTGCTACTAAAACCAATCGAAATGATGATCCCTTCATCCTCGTCTCCAATTCCTTTCTAATTATACACTACCAAACCCCAATTTTCCACTTGCCGTTTTCCCGCACAAGCAGGTAGAGTAGCGCCTTGGTGTCCTTGATCATCGCGTACCCTTTCACCTGATTCTCGCCTACAAACTCGATCTCGTCCAGCTGAACCTGAAAGCGGCTAGGCACGACGACGTATTTGAAATAATCCCTCAAGCTGTTCAAGCTGGTCTTACTCTTTTTGAGCAGAGGTTGCTCGGACTGCTCTTTCAGGTATGCCGGATCCCCGGTTCGTTCGATGTAATCCTCGCTCAGGTAGGTCAACCAGGTTTCGTAATCCTCCCGCCGGATAATTTCATTCAGATTACGTATGAACTTCTCGATTTCATCGAAAGTCTTGGTGTAGACCTCCTCGCTGACTACGAACTCCTCGGCCGGCTCCTCCGTCTGTTCTTTCCCCGCCGGTTCGACGGGGGCTGCGGGCTGCTCCTCGATCCGTTGTTCCACAGGAGGCGCCGGGCTGCTGCACCCGCAGCACACCATCGTGACGAGTACTACGGCAAACAGGGATTGCGTCGATACCCGCATTTTATTATTTTCGTCCACTGCGCTCATAATCTTTCACATTTATTGACCCGGATCGACAATTGGGAATACAATTTAGGTATGAAGGTGATTTTTCCGGGCTCTTTTGATCCACCCACAAACGGCCACTTCGATATCATGAACCGCGCGGCGGCGATCTTCGACCAACTGGAAGTCGTGATCGCCGACAATCCGCATAAGAAGTATCTGTTCAGCGCGGATGAGCGTTTCGAGATGATAACCACAATGGTGGCGGAGTACCCCAACGTACAGGTGACGATCTGGCGCGGACTCATCGTGGATTTTGCCGAGAAAATCGGCGCCAAGGTCATTCTCCGGGGTGTACGGGCGCTTTCCGATTTCGACCACGAATTCGAGCTGTCCATGATGAACCGAGCTTTGAATCCCAAGATCGAAACCCTGTTCATGCCGACCGACCAGAAGTATTTCGTACTCCGTTCTTCGGGAATCAAGGAAGTGGCACTCTTCGGCGGGGATATCTCCGAGATGGTACCGCCGATCGTCGAGCAGAAGGTGCTGGCCAGGATCCGGAAGCAGGGCAAGCAACCGGGTTCTCAGGGTTGACACGGCGGTCCGAATGCGTTATTTTTCATCCACTTAAGCTCAAAAACTGTAGGTAGTTAAACATGGCAGTTCCAAAGAAGAAAATCTCTAAGACTCGATCCAGGAAGCGGAAAGCCCAGACCATGCGGCTGAAAGTGCCGACGATGATCGAATGCAGCAACTGCGGAAACAGGGTGCTACGCCATAGAGTCTGTCCGAAATGCGGATTCTATCGGGGTAAACAAATACTTGAGCCGGAAGAACTGGCTTAAACCAGCAACCTTTAGGAGGGAGAAAGATGGCTGACGATCTTTTCGAAAAAATGAAGAAGCTGATCGCCGATCGTTTGGAAATTGAGGAGTCGAAGATCACCCCCGATTCCTCGTTTCGCCAGGATCTGGGCGCCGACAGCCTGGATACCTACGAGCTCGTGTACGCTATCGAAGAGGAACTCGGTATTACCATTCCGGATGAAAAAGCGAACGAGTTCAATACCGTACGGGATGCACTCGATTTTATAAAATCCGAATTGGACAAAAAATAAACGCAGTGACTTCGTCCCTGAAGGGATTACCCTTCACAGCTCCTGTGCCCGGGGGAGAACGTAAAAAGGAGCTGCAGCTTTTTCAAAAACACGCACAGATAAGGTTCAAGAGCCTTGCGCTCTTGAACCTTGCTTTTTCTCACCGCTCTTTCGCCAACGAACAGTCCGGAGCCTTAGACAACAATGAGAAACTCGAGTTTTTCGGCGATTCGGTTCTGGGCCTGGTCGTCAGTGAGTACCTGGTGACCGCGCTTCCCGACAAGACTGAAGGAGACATGGCCAAGATCAAGAGCCACGTGGTGAGCGAGGAGAGCCTGGCGGAGATCGGCAGAGCTCTGCGGTTGGATAACTTCATTCTGATCGGCAAGGGAGAGGAGTACTCCGGAGGGAGATCCAAGAAAGCCCTGATTGCAGATGCGGTGGAAGCCATCATCGGCGCCTACTACCTGGACTCGGGATTCAAGGCAGTGCGCACCTTCATCCGCAATCTGCTCATTCCCCAGATCAACGAAGTTCTGGAGGATCGGCACAAGAAAGACTACAAGACCCTGCTGCAGGAATACGTGCAGAAGCGATTCAAGAGTTATCCCCGCTACCGCATCGCCCAGCGCAAAGGGCCGGATCACAACCGTACCTTCTGGATCGAAGTCACGATCGGGAAGAGAACCTATGGACCGGGTACGGGGAAAAACAAGAAAGAGGCGGAACAGCAGGCCGCCGGTATCGCATACAAGGCGCTCACCGAGAGACAGAAGGGACGTCAGTCTTCCCGCAGCTCTTCGCGCAGCCGTTCTTCATAGAACCGTCTGGCAATCTTCAAAAGTCGATCCCGCTCGTTCTGCTCGGGATCATCCAGCACGCTGTCCAACAGGTACCTGAGAATGATTCCGATGACCGGTCCCCCGGAGATTCCCAGCTCCTGCTTGATATCATCTCCGTTTATCTTGAGATCCTTGAGGCTCAAGATCCTGTCTTCGGCAAGGACCTGCTCGATTCGCTTCTCCAGGGCAATCAGGGAGCCGGAAACGAAACGTTCTCCAATCATGGCCAGCTGGTCCGCACGTCGCAGGGAGAGGAGGTCGGGGATGTTCTCGACGCCCACTCTGGCTACGAAGCGGCGCACTGCGGCATCGGTCCAGTTTTCTTCGTAGTGGAACATATGCTGGGCTACCAGGTGGCTGACCTGCTTCACGACCTGATTCGGGAAGCGCAGGCGTCCAAGTACCCTCTCGGTAAGCCGAGCTGAAAGCTCTTCGTGTCTGTGAAAGTGGATCGCTCCGTCCGGGCTGCGGTCCATGGTTTGGGGCTTTCCTAAATCGTGGAGCAGAGCAGCCAGACGAACCACCTGATTGTCCCGCGGCGCCGCGTCGCAGCTGTATAGCAGATGATGGTACAGATCGTAGCGGTGCATCTGTCCCTGGCTCACCTCAGCACAGGCGGTCAGCTCGGGAATGACAAGCTCGAGGATGCCGCATTCATTCAACAGATCGAGGCCCACCGAGGGTGTCGGAGTCTCCAGGATCCGAATCAGCTCATCCCGGATTCGCTCTGAAGATACCTGTTTGACAGTATCGAGGCAGCGGGGGATCGCAGCAAAGGTGTGATCCTGGATCGTGAACCCGAGCTGGGCGGCGAAGCGGCAGGCCCGGACTGGCCGCAGACCGTCCTCCTGAAAGCGCTTCAGGGGATCGCCGATGGCCCGGATGATCCCCGCTTTCAAATCCGTCCGTCCCTCGTGGGGATCGAGCAGACGATTTTCCAGAAGGTCGTAGGCCATGGCGTTGATCGTAAAATCCCGGCGTTTGAGGTCCTCCTGGATCGATGGGCTGAAGGTCACCGAATCGGGGCGGCGGCCGTCGACATAGTCCTGGTCGATGCGGAAAGTGGTCACCTCGAAGCGGGTGCCTTTGAACAGAACGGTAACGGTGCCGTGCTTGATGCCCGTTGGAATCACCCGGCGGAAAATTTTCTTCACATCCTGAGGAAGCGCGTCGGTGGCGATATCGAAATCCTGGACTTTGCGCCCCATAAGCGTGTCTCGGACGGCCCCTCCGACCAGATAACACTGGTGCCCGGCCTGGGTCAAAACAGAGGAAAAATCCTTTACGATTCCCGGAATCCTCAAGCTGCTGCTCTCCTGATAGATGGTTGTCCGAAGCCCCTGAAGCTGTCAAGGAGCACCTGGTGGGGTGAAAAAAAGAGCCGTCCCTTGATGAGGGAACGGCCCTTTTGGTACCTGCGCCAGAGGAGGGCGCTACAGCCCGCTGCCTTACCGCAGCAGTTCCAGTACCGTCTGCGGCTTGACGTTGGCCTGGGCGAGCATCGCCATCGAGGACTGGATCAGGATCTGGTTCTTCACGAAACTGACCATCTGCTCCGCCATATCCGTATCCCGGATGCGGGATTCGGAAGCCTGCAGGTTCTCGGCGCCCACGGCCAAGCCCTTCATGGCGTATTCCAGACGGTTCTGGTACGCCCCCATGTCGGCCCGCTGCTTGTTGATAAGCTTGAGGGCTTCGTCCACCATCCCGATGGCCTGGTTGGCCCGGTCGGGACTGGAGATGGAGATGAAGGTCGCCGTGTGCGGGGGTCCGTTGGGATTCTGCAATCCCAACCCTTGAGCGGTCATGGTACCGATGTACATCCGCTCGCGCTGGTCCATGTTCGCCCCGATATGCAGCCACATGCTGGCTGTAACGACGTTCTCCCCGTTGAACCGGGCGAAACGTCCCGTCAGAAGGTTCATGCCGTTGAACTGGGCATGGGAGGCGATTCGGTTCACCTCATCGATCAGGGCGGAGACTTCCACCTGGATCTGCATCCGATCCTCGTCGGAGTAGATGCCGTTGGCGGCCTGGACAGCCAGCTCGCGGATGCGCTGCAGGATGTCCGATGACTCCTGGAGATAGCCTTCGGCGGTTTGGATGAAGGAAATGCCGTCCATGGCATTCTTCTCGGCCCGCTGGAGCCCCCGGACCTGGGAGCGCATCTTTTCCGATACGGCCAGCCCGGAAGCGTCGTCCCCGGCGCGGTTGATCCGCATTCCGGAGGACAGCTTCTCCATGTCCTTGTCGATTGCCCAAGAGTTCCATTTCTCCTGACGGTGGGCAAAGATGGCACTCATGTTGTGGTTGATGATCATTCAATCCTCCTTGATTGAATCAGTGGTGCCTGGACATCCCTGTCCAGGTTCCCGGGCGTGCCTACCCGGTAAAACGCTTCTGCGTCCTGCTTTACTAGTCGGAACAATTTGAAAATTTCAAAGCAGTTTCTTTACGATATCTCCGAAATTGGTTAAGATTTAATCCAGCATGAGAGAGGGTGTCGGCCTGCTGCTACTCGGAGGGGAAGGACCGTCGCGGGATCTGCTGGAACCGATCCTGGCCACCGTGGTCTGCACGGTTGCCGCAGATTCCGGTTTCGACCTGGCCAGAAAATTGAATATCCTGCCAGATCTGCTCGTGGGGGATTTTGATTCCCTTGAGCCTTCCAAGGAACTGGAGGAGTATCCGGAGGAGCGAATCCGGCGCTATCCGCGGCACAAGGATGATACCGATGCGGAGCTGGGCCTGCAGACCTTGTGGGACAGTGGGATCCAGCGGGTCATAGTGGCCGGGGGCGGCGCCGGGCGGCTGGATCACCTGTTGGGGGTGGTGTCCCTGTTCGAGCGGGATAAAATCCCGACACTGTGGTATACTTCGAAGGAAATTATCCAAGCGGTGGAGGGGACGCTCGTCGTTTCTGAGTGCAAAGGTCAAACAGTTTCGTTTTTTCCTCTCAGCGAGGTTGTTGCCGGCATGAGTTCCAGCGGTTTGAAATGGCCCCTGGATGGACTTGAGTGGAGCCGCGGCGACATGGGGGTGAGCAACGTGTTCACTGAGGACCGAAGCACGATCTCCGTGGGCCGCGGCCGGCTGCTCATGGTGCGAACCGTGGAAGAGGAGGGGGATGCTCGAAAAAACCAAACTTGAAGAGATCTCTTCCGAACTTCCCGAACACGAACGCCAGGAGCTGCTCGAGCGCATCACCCGTTCCCTAGGGCGGGAGAGTCAGCCTGAGTTCAGCCGGGTCGAGCTCAAGCGGAATGAACGGGAGCGGTTGCTGGCCGAGGAGATGGAGAACCTCTCCTTTTGGGCTCGTTTGGGCGTCTGGCTCAAGGGGGTGTTCAGCGGCAAATCGAAGCATGACCTGTTTGTCGCCATGAAGATCAAGCAGCTGAAGCGCGTCATTCGTCATGAGAGCTCGGGGCTGACAGGTTTTGAGACCCGGGACCTGACCACGAAGTTTGCCCGACAGCTGTTCGATCTGTATCATGCCTCCTTCCCGCTGCGACCCCTGTTCCAAGCCTTCCACAGTGACCATGGGTTCCGCAGTCGGGCTATAACCCATCTGTTCGACAAGAAATACCCTGAGGCGAAGCGGACGCTGGAGGATTTCCTCCCCATCGAGGAGATGGAGAAAATTTTCCACGACACCGGCAGCGTAGAAGAGATTCGTAAGCGGCTGCTGGGTAACTTCCGGGAATATGCCAGACGCATTCCCGACAAGCTTTTGCGCCAGCTGGAAGAGGGGATCAAGCCGCTCGTCTATCTGAAAAATCTTGTCCTGTTTCCCTACACCAATGCCTTCCACCATTTTAACTATCACCCCACCGCCGGGGTGTTGGATGACAAGTACCCGCTGTTCACAAATGCGCCGGCTATGCTGATACTCGACCAGCTGGAGCGTTTGTGGCACGCCCTGAACCTGGCCGCGAATCTGGGCGCCGATTGGTTCTGCCACGAAGAGCTGTTTTCCTTCTATCTCGAGGAACGCATGGGCAGCGCAGAGGGGGAAAGCGAGGTGGTATATTTAGAACAGGAGGAGGAGATCTCCGAACAGAGCACGGCGGTTGGAGAGTTGGTAGCCGGAGCGAACGCTTTTTTGAGAAGAATCCCTCTGCTCGAGCTGCTGCGCTACTTCCGCAAAGATCCGTATTACAAGCTCGTGTTCGCCGTACCCCGTTTTCAAGCCAAACCCCTGTACATCAGCGGGCTGCGGGAGCGTATCCTGGCTGCGCTGGAACAACGGATGACCGTGGTCAAGAAGCGGGTCATCGAGAAAAAGATATCAGAGATCTTCAAAACTGATCAGCTGTTCGAGATGTTCTACTACGTGGAAACTCCGAGCTTCGACTACGCCGCTCTGGAGCTGCCCTACTTCAGCTACACCAAGAGTCTGAAGATCCTCTACAACTATCTGTCCAAGATCTACAAAGGATATATCCAGGAAACCCTGCAGATCACCAACGCCTACATTGTTTCGGGAAACCGGATCATCCAAACCAGACTGAATCAGTACGCCGCGGGCCTGGAGGAGCTGGAGGCAAAATTGGTGCTGTTCGATCGCTCCCTGGCGCCGGATGAGGATGACGGCAAGACGCTGTTACGGATTCGCCATCATTTGGAAACCGACCTCGCCCAGCAGAAGCAGTATCGCAACTTCGTGATTCGGAAAGACAAGGAAGCGGAGGAACTGATAGAACAGGGGATCGAGTATCTGGTCGGGATCAAACGGGTCTACGATGATCTGCTGGCCAGTCCCATGGAGAGCATCAAATCGGTGTTGAAGACGCTTCATTTTTTCAAGGGCAAGAATCAGACACTTGCCGGTCTGCTGCGGATGGTCTCCGATCTGATCGTCGATTTCCATGAACTGCTCACTCAGCTGGTAGCCCTCGAGAAGGGTTCCTGATCCACTGCTTCCCTGATACGTCGCGCCGTTTCTCTGGGTTCCTCCACCAAAACCCGCTTTCCCGCCAATAGATCGGCGATCCCTGTTTCATGAGGATAGCGGGGAATCAGATGAAGATGCAGATGATCGATGGAAGCTCCGGCTGGGTGGCCCATGTTGTAACCGATGTTGTAGCCCGCCGGCCGATGTGTTTTGTCGGAGATGTCGAGGAAATAGCGGGTCAATTCGGTCAGTCGTTTTTCCTCCTCTGAACTCAAGGCGCGCACATCGACGATATGCCGTGCGGGAAAAATCAGCAGGTGCCCGGGGTTGTACGGGTAGAGATTGACGGTTACCACGAACAGCTCGCCCCGATAGACCGACAGGTCGATGACCGCGGGGTCCTGATCGCGGATCAGACACAGGATGCACCCTTCTGGCTTGGTTCCCTTTACGTAGGCGTACTTCTCGAAGTTGAGGAAGTAGTCTTTCACTCGGGGATCGATTCTAAATCGAATTCCGGTATAGTGATCATCTGCTCCCCGGAGAGCCTCTGCACAGCCATGGCTTTGAGGAGAATCGGATACTCGTTCAGCAGCTCCCCGTATTCCCGCAGTGCTTCCAGTTCTGCTTTTTCCTCGGCTCTTGCGTTCTCCGCCCGTACCTGTTCTCCCGCCAATCTGGCCACGGCTTCGTCCCGGGAGCGATCCCGGGTCTGCACCAGGTCCCGGTACGAGGATCGGGCCAACTGATACAGGCCGCTGTCAGGGATGTGCGTCACCCGCACGTTCAGGTTGGAGAGCTTGATATCCGGAACATCGGCGGCCAAATCCCGCTGCACCCGTCGATTCAGCTCCTGAGCGTCCCTCGGGTCGATGTCGATCTCCTGGAGGGTTTCCAGAACGCTGACTGAGAGCGCCTGGGCCTTTGCGTTATAAAAGTCCTCCAGTTGGTCGGGCAGCAGCTTTTCCTCGGCAACCAGAGCGGATAGGCTTTCCGGGGCGATGGTGAAAGTCACATCGATCTCACCCCTGTAGGAGAAGTCGGGATTCTCCGGGAGGACCGAAGAGTACAACTCGGCGGAGGGCAGGCTCCCCTTGAAAGAGATCACCCGGGTGCGGGGATGAAGATCGAAGATGAAGAGGGTCATGTTCGTGGGGATGAGGCGCTCCCAGCGCCAGGAAAATTCCCCCGGTCGAATTACCTCTTGGTCGTAGCCGCTGGTTTTAGTAAACACTACCGCGTAGTGTTCCGCGGGCAGATGGATCTGCACCCAGCCGAAGAAGAAAGCCACGCCGGCCAGAATCACCAGAACAACCAATATAATCAGGAATGCTTTCATCACCTTTCCTTCCGTCCCAATATTACGTAAAATGGGCGAAAATGCAATCCCATAGACGCGGTCGCATCTTTCTTTTATCCTCGCTGCACTGGTTGGTCGCCAGGACGGTTGTGTTCTTCTTCATCTTCTCCCTGCTGCTCTTCCTGCTCTATCTTCTCGGTAACTTTCAGGAATTTCTCGATTCGACGCAGATTTTCCTGATTCAGCTGCTCAAGGTCATTCTGCTTGCCGAGGTTTTCACTGGCCTGCTCTACCTTCTGATAATTTTCCTTCTGCGTCGGCAGCGCAGGTTCCTCGGCAAGGTGATCCTCTGCTCCCTTTCGATTGTGGCCTCTTTCGTTCTGCTTATGGCCTTCTCCTTTCTAACAGCCTGGATTCAGCTGTAGTACCGGGCCGTCCGCTTCATTGACAGCTTTTCGCAGGCGTTGCAAGATGGGGTTGCCATGATCAAGAATTTCACTTTGCAGATGCCCCAGGGGATCTACTTCGGTCCCGGGCAGCGGAACAAACTGCCGGAGCTGCTTCATCGCTTCGGAGACAGGGTGCTTCTGTTCAGCGGGCAGCACTGGTTCAACAAGTCGGGCTGGCGGGATAGATTCCTCCAGCTGCTCGATCCCTTCCAGCTGCTCTCCGTGCATTGTCCGGGAGGGGAGCCGGAGGTCGAAGGCCTGAATGTCCTGCTGCGGCAAGCTCGGGAGTTCGAGCCGGATGCGATCGTCGCCGTGGGGGGCGGATCGGTGCTGGATACGGCCAAGGCTGTCTCCGGGTTACTTCCAGTCCGGGAGAAGGTGGGGGACTACCTGGAGGGGGTGGGGCAGGGTTTGACCTTAGAACATCCCGGTGTTCCCTGGATAGCACTGCCCACGACTTCAGGAACCGGGGCGGAGGTGACCAAGAACGCAGTGCTCAAATCCAAAAGCCTCGGCGTTAAAAAGAGCCTGCGTTCGCCCTACCTGCTGGCAACCTGCGCCCTCGTCGATCCGGAACTCACACTGGGGGCGCCGCTGTCCCTGAGCGGGACCGCCGGCATGGACGCCCTGACCCAGTTGATCGAGGCCTTCGTGTCCAGGAAAGCCGCCCCCGTTCCCAGAGCGCTGGCTCGCCGGGCTTTTCCCGAAATGCTGCAGGCCCTGAGGAGGATTCCCCGAAATCCCGACGATCTCCAGGCGCGCACCTCTGCCTCCTATGGCGCCATGGTGAGCGGTATCGCCCTGGCCAACTCCGGACTGGGTGCGGCTCATGGCTTTGCCTCCGGACTCGGCGGATTGTACGACATCCCCCATGGATTGATCTGCGCCCTGTTCATCAGACCGGCGCTGAGGGCGAACGCCGAGCTGATCCGGGAAGATTGCGCCTTGCTGCTGCACAGCGCGGTGGAGCAGGGCGCGGCGCAGATCGGGGAAGGGGAGGACCCGGTACAGTGGCTGATCGGAGAAATCGGCGCCCTGTTCGCCCTCTACGATCTTCCAGAAGACCTGAAGGGATTCGCCATCGATGCCGCGGAGATCCCGGAGATCGCCCGCCGTTCCTCCGGGTCGAGTATGTCGGGCAATCCGCGGGAGCTGAGTCAGCAGGAGCGGGAAGCCATGATCGCCGAGCTGCTGTAGGAGCTGATCGAGTGATCCGCGCGGTGCGAGGAGCTGTCAGTATTGAACGCAACGATACCCAGGAGATCCATGCAGGCGCCCATCGGCTGGTACGGGAGATCCTGAACAGAAACGAGATCAGGGAACAGCAGATCATCAGCATCCTGTTCTCCGTGACCAAGGATTTGACCAAGGGCAATCCCGCTACGGGCCTTCGTTCGTACGGCTTTGCGGACACGCCGTTATTCTGTGTTCAGGAGGCGGACATCGAAGGAGCCGAGCCCGGAATCCTCCGGGTCCTGCTGACCTGCTCTGGACAGAGCGATCGCTCGCCCGTTCCGGTCTATCTGGGCCGGGCTGTGGAGCTGCGTCCGGATCTGAGCGACGGGGTGGACGGGGAGATGCGGCGGTGAGCCCGGCGGAATCTCTGAATCGGGGAGTGTGGCACGTCAGCCGGGAGTGCGACGGCATCGCTGAAGCCGGGGGATTGAAAGACGTGGTGGCCGGCCTGTCAGCTGCTCTGGCCGCCGAGGGGATCCCCAGCGCGGTGGTTCTGCCCCGCTACGGGTTCATCGATCTGGCTGGTCTGAATGCCGAACCCACGGGGATCCAATTCGATCTGCAGATGCCGGCTGATGCCGGCGCCTCGGCTGATGCCGGCGTCCCGGCAGCGGATGCGGCTCGCGAGTCCGGTGACATCGAGCATGTAGAGGTGTTTCACCTCAGGCGCCTGGGCGTGGATGTGTATCTGCTGGACAGTGCCCGGACGCGAAGCAAACGGGCCATCTACACGTACACGGCGGGGGAGGAGCGGGAGGACCCAAGGAGACGCAAAGGTACCGGGCACTGGGATGCCCACTACCTCAACCTCATCCTCCAGCGGGGAGCTTTGGAGCTGGCCCGGATCGCGGGCCCTCCCGACGTATTCCACTGTCACGACGGTCATTCGGCGTTTCTTCCGGCGATTCTCAGGGCTTGTTCCCCCTATCGGGAGGAGCTGGGGGGGTGCCGGGCTCTGATCACGATCCACAATGCCGGGAGGGGATACCACCAGGAGATCCATGACCCGCATCTGGCCGCCTCTCTGACCGGACTCCCGGCAGAGGTGCTTTCAGCCGGGACGGTGGATGAGGCGGTCGATCCCTTCCTTGTCGGGGCGGTTTATGCTCCGATCAATACGGTCTCCGAGGGCTATGCCGCAGAGATAAACTCCGGACAGCTCGAGGAGCTGACCGGCGGACTGGGCGCCGCATTCAAGGCCCGCGGCGTCAAGCTGTTGGGTATCACCAACGGCATCGCGCCGCGGGCTTTCGACCCCCGCTACCCCGATCACAGCGGTCTGCCTTTCGCCTTCGACCCGGCCCGAGGCGAGCTGTCGGGAAAGCTGCGCTGCCGTGAACGTTTTTTCGATCTTCTGAGCGGCGGGCAGAGCGCTCCCGAGCTGGCAGGATTGGAGATCTTCGGATCTCTCGACAGCGCGGTCGACCGGCCGCTGTACACCTTCGTCGGGAGGCTCACTGGACAGAAAGGCGTGGACATCCTGGCCGGCGCGTTGGATCGATATCTGTCAAGCGGAGCGGATCTTCAGTTTCTGATCCTGGGCCAGGGGGAGAAGGTGATCGAGGAGCATCTGCTGGAATTGACTCGCCGTCCCCAGGCCGAGGGGAGGATATGCCTGTTGATCGGGTACAACGGTCAGGCGGCCAAGTACGTGTATGGCTGCGGTGATTTCTTTCTCGTGCCTTCCCAGTACGAGCCCTGCGGTCTGACGGATCTGTTCGCCCAGATGATGGGAAATCTGCCGATCGTCCATGCCGTGGGCGGTCTGGTCAAAGTGCTGCCGGGGGTAACTGGATACAGCTACAAGGAGCACTCGGTTGAAGCCCTGGTTGCGGCTATCGCCGAAGCTCTCAGCGACTATAAGGCCAATCCCGGTCGGCTCGATCGGCTCCGCCGGCGGGCTTTTAACGAGGTGTACGACCACTACACGTGGGAGAAGGTCATGAAGGAGGGCTACCTGCCTCTCTATCGAGCACAGAGGTAGGCTGTAGGACAAATGGAACGGGACATTCCGCTGAAAACATCCCGAGAAGTCGAGGGTATCCGCAGCAGCTGCCGGATTGCCGCCGAAATCCTCCGTTCCGTGGCCGCGCATGTGAAAGGGGGTATATCAGCCAGGGAACTGGATCGCATAGCCGCGGCTCTGATGCGCCAGTTCGGTGTAAAGCCTGGTGTTGCTTGGGGTTTCCCGGGATCGATCTGTGTTTCGGTGAATGATGTGGCAGCCCATGGAGTCCCCGGCAGAGACAAGCTGGTCAACGGCGACATAGTCACCATAGACGTAACGGTTTTGTCGGCAGGCTGGTACGGGGACGTCGCGGCCAGCTACGCCGTGGGCGTGTTGTCCGCGGAAAAGCAGCAGCTGCTCGAAACGGCCAGGGATGCCTTGGCCGCTGCGATCGGGGTTGCCCGTGCGGGAGGGCGTATGGGGGATCTGGGCGCTGCGGTCTTGGAAGTCACCGAGCCTCGAGCCTTAGTCGTGCTGCCGGAGTTTGTGGGTCACGGCATCGGCAGCCAGCTGCATGAAGAACCTGTCGTGCCTCATACAGGGCGCAGAGGGGAGGGGCTGCCTATCGTGCCTGGGATGGTGTTTACGATCGAGCCCGCAGTCGGACTGGGCGGCGCGGCCTTGCAGAAGGAACCCGATGGGTGGAGTCTGCGCACCCGGGATCGATCGCCGGTGGCTCAGTTCGAGCACACGCTCGCCATATTCGCTGATCGGACCGAGGTGCTTACCGAGCTGTAGGAACCCATAAGGATCGTGACCGGGTCATTATGAAACAGTAGGGCATTTTGACCCGTTATAGAATTTGGGTATCCCAAAACCCTCAGAAGTCGGGTAAAATTTGAAGTAAGTCTTTAAATTTTCCTGTTTCTCCAATGGTGGAGGAAGGCTGCAAAATTGGTCGCAAGCAGCAAAATTGGCGGCACGCTGCCAACCCCACAGTTCACACGTGCGCGGTAGACAAAGCGATTTGAAATTACTACATTAAACGGGATATGTAGATACTTTTTTACTCAGCTTGTCTGCAATTCTATATATCGCAGTTATTTATTGCCACCTTAGCTCAGCTGGCAGAGCACGTGACTTGTAATCTCGGGGTCCGCGGTTCGAATCCGCGAGGTGGCTGGAGACTCTGTCATTTATTGTGCCTGTTTTAAATGTTTGGCGAAGAAATCCCAAGCGGGGTTGTCTTGAAAAAAGTTCAACAAATCTGACAGCTTGTGCCCGGCGCTGTCTATGAATATCAAAGTGTGTGGCGCTCCCACGGCTTTCATCTTGTCATCGAATGCTTTTACATCTTGGAATGCCGCATCCTTTGTTCCGCATATGGTGAGAAAAGGGGGATTATCGGATCTCACATAACTAATGG
>Ga0315553_10001128_pt1 | contig 22609 bp, 21 predicted proteins | sample SalMarSW160140MG_FD_203099 | JGI IMG/M metagenome (GOLD analysis project Ga0315553, IMG submission 203099) | Salt marsh sediment microbial communities from the Plum Island Ecosystem LTER, Massachusetts, United States - Salt Marsh Sediment SW1601-40 ... | reverse complement strand
ACGTCGTGCAGGAGACATTCTGGAGGTTGTGGCGCAACGCCCATCGCTGGCGGCCGGGCGGGCCTCCACTCTCCGCCTACCTCGCCCGCATTGCCATGAACCGGGCGATCGACGCCAGCCGGCGGCGCCGGCTCCGCCGGTTTTTCGGGCTCGAGGACGCCGCAGAGGTCGCGGATCCCGACCCGGCCGCAGACGAGCGGCTCGCCACGGGCAGCGAGCTCGCGGCGGTCGCCCGCGATGTCCGGGCGTTGCCGGCGCGCCAGCGCGCCGCGATCCTGCTCGCCGCCGACGGCGAACGTCAGAACGCCGAGATCGCCGAAGCCATGGGGCTGTCGGTGGGTGCGGTCGAGCAGTTGCTGGTGAGGGCGCGACGGACGCTCAGGATCCGGCTTGCCGCCCGCGACGCCGAAGGGGAGACTTGAACGATGAACCACGACCAGTTCGAACAAGCGCTCAGCCGATACGGGGGACACCTCGACAAATGGCCGGCGGCGTTGCGCAGTGAGGCCGAGGCGCTGACGGCAACGGACCGGCGGGCGGCCACGATGCTCGCGGCGGCGCAGTGTCTCGACGGCCTGTTGGGAGAGATCGCGACGCCCCGGCCAGTCGACGCGGCGCTCATCGGCCGGATCGTCGCCGGGCTCGGCAACGGCCGGCACGACGACCTCACGTTGCGTCCGTCCGCGCGGCTGGCGGCCTGGGCCGGCGCGGCGATGGCGCTGTTCCTGGCGGTCGGCTTCGCGGCCGGCGTAACGCTGCCGCAGAACCAGGGGGATGACACCCTCGCCGGGCTCGCTTTCGGCAGCAGCGCGATGGCGAGCACCCTTTCAACGGAGGGGCTGCTATGACGATCCGCGGACCCTTCGCCGTCACGGTGCTGGCGGTGTTGTTCCTGTCGGTTGCCGCCAATCTTCTGATCGCCGGGTTCGTCATCGCGCGCATCGCCGGCCCGCGGCCGGGCGGCGAGATCGAACGCATCGTCGCGCTCGGCATGCGCGCCTTTCCTCCCGAGATCAGACGGGACGTGGCGGCGCGGGCACGCTCCGGGCGCGAGCAATTTCGCGTCAGGCTCGACGACATCAGGGCGGCACACCAGCGCATGTTCGAGACAATGCGGGCGCAGCCGTTCGACCGGGCGGCGCTGGAGGCGGCGTTCGCCGACGTGCGGCAAAAGACCAACGCGCTACAGGCAGCCGGCCAGGAACTGGTCGCCGAGGCGGTGGCGGAAGCGCCACCCGAGGTGCGCCGCCGAATCAGGCCGCAGCGTGGACCGTTTCCGTAGCATTTGGGATCACGGCGCCACGGCGGCGAGCTCCTCGGCGCGCTGGCGCCGGACCTCGCGCCGCTTGGTGACTACGGAAGTCGCGATCACACCGGCGGTGACGAGGCCGATGAGGATCGTGCACACCGCGTTGATCTCCGGCGTCACGCCGAGCCGCACCTGGCTGTAGATCTTCATCGGCAAGGTGGTTGCACCGGGGCCGGTGGTAAACGAGGCGATCACCAGATCGTCGAGAGACAAGGTGAAGGCGAGGATCCAGCCGGCGAGCACCGCCGGCATGACGATCGGCAGGGTAATAACCAGAAATGTCTTGACCGGCGGGCAGCCGAGATCGGCGGCGGCCTCCTCGAGACTCATGTCGAAGGTGACCAGACGCGACTGGACGACGACGGCAACGAAGCACATCGAGAAAGTGATGTGGGCGAGCACGATGGTCCAAAAGCCGCGGGCGAAGCCGACGGCTACGAACAGGAGAAGCAGAGACAGGCCGGTAATGACGTCGGGCATGACCAACGGCGCGTAGACCATGCCGGAGAACAACGAGCGGCCCCGGAAACGGCCGAAGCGGACCAGCGCGACGGCGGCGAGCGTGCCCAAAACCGTGGCGACCGTGGCTGAGATCAGGGCGACGCGAAGCGTCACCCAAGCGGCGTCGAGCAGAGCCTGGTTGCGCAGCATCTCGCCGTACCATTTGACCGAAAAGCCGGCCCACACGGTGACCAGGCGCGAGGCGTTGAACGAGTAGATCACCAGGAGAACGATCGGCAGGTAGAGGAAGGCGAGGCCAAGCGCCACCGAGACGACATTGAAACGCGAGGTGCGGGTCATCCTCGTTCCCTCTCGGCGCGTCTCTGCTCCTGGTTCTGAAAGACGACGATCGGGACCACCAGGATGAGCAGGAGGATGACGGCGACAGCCGACGACAGCGGCCAGTCGCGGTTGTTGAAGAACTCGGTCCACAGCGTCTTGCCGATCATCAGCGTGCCGGAGCCGCCGAGGAGATCGGGGATGACGAACTCGCCGGTGACCGGGATGAAGACCAGGAAGCAGCCGGCGACGACACCGGGGATCGACAAGGGAAACGTGATTCGCCAGAAGGCCCGGATCGGTCGGCAGCCGAGATCGGCGGCGGCTTCGAGGAGCGACTCGTCCAGGCGCTCGAGCGAGGCATAGAGCGGCAGGATCATGAACGGCAGGTACGAGTAGACGATGCCGACGTAGACGGCCCAGTTGGTGTTGAGGATGGTGAGCGGCTCGTGGATGACGCCGACCCACAGCAGCAACTGGTTGAGCAGGCCCTCCTTCTTGAGGATGCCTATCCAGGCGTAGACGCGGATCAGGAACGAAGTCCAAAACGGCAGGATGACCATCATCAACAGCGTCATCTGCCATCGTTTCGGCGCGCGGGCCATGCCGTAGGCGACGGGGTAGCCGACGAGAAGAGCGAGACCGGTCGAGACGACGGCGATCACCAGGCTGGAGAGATAAGCGCGTACGTAGAGCGCGTCCTGGGTGAGCCACAGGTAGTTGTCGACGGTGAATTGCCGGACCGCGTCGAAGATGCCGGCGACGCCCGCGGAGAGATCGAACACCGGCGTGTAGGGCGGCTGGGCGATCGCCGTGGTCGAGAACGAGATCTTGAAGACGATCAGGAAGGGAACCAGGAAGAGGACGAAGAGCCAGGCGTAGGGGACGACGATCAGTAGCCAGCGCCAGCGGCTCGGTCTCGCTTCCCCTTGTTGCGCCATAGGTCCGCCCCCCGCCCCGTCCTAACTCGTCAGGACAATGCCGGAATCGCGCGACCACGACAGCCACACCTTGTCGTCCCAGGTGATCGGCCGCTCGACCAGGCGGGTGCGGTTGGTGACAGTGGCCTTGACGATGGCGCCGGTCTCCAGACGCACGTGATAGACGGACACGTCGCCGAAGTAGCCGATGTCCCACACCTCGCCGGAGACGGTGTTGATGGCGACGTCGGCCGGCCGCTTCAGCGAAATGGCGACCTTCTCCGGGCGGATGGCGAACCAGGCGGGGTCACCGGGCCTGGCGTCGACGCGCTGCTCGACGAATGCGGTGGCGCCGGTCCCGGTGCAGGCGATGCGCACCGTGGTGTCGCCGATACCGGTAACGCGGCCCTCAAGCAGGTTGATGTCGCCGATGAAGTCGGCGACGTAGCGCGTGCTCGGCTGCTCGTAAATCTCGGCGGGCGTGGCGACCTGAACCACGCGGCCGCGGTCCATCACGGCGATGCGGTCGGCGACCGTCATCGCCTCCTCCTGGTCGTGGGTGACGATCACGAACGTCATGCCGAGCTGCTGCTGGAGGTCGGTGAGCTCGAACTGGGTCTCCTCGCGGAGCTTCTTGTCGAGGGCGCCGAGGGGCTCGTCGAGCAGCAGCACCTTGGGCTTTTTGGCGAGCGAGCGGGCGAGCGCCACCCGTTGCTTCTGACCGCCGGAGAGCTGGTCGGGCCTGCGCCGGGCGAGCGGGGCGAGCTTGACCAGCTTCAGCATCTCGTCGACCCGGGCGGCGATCTCCTCCTTCGACATGCGTTCCTGCTTGAGGCCGAAGGCGACGTTGTCCTCGACCGTCATGTGCGGGAACAGCGCGTAGGACTGGAACATCATATTGGTAGGGCGCCGATAGGGCGGCACGCCGGCGAGGTCCTGGCCGTCGATGAGGACGCTCCCCGCGCTCGGCGTCTCGAAGCCGGCGACCATGCGCATGAGGGTGGTCTTGCCGCAGCCGGAGGGGCCCAGGAGGGCGAAGAACTCCTTCTCGTAGACGCCGAGATCGACGGTGTCGACGGCGGTCGTCTCGCCGAAGCGCTTGGTGACGCCCCGGAACTCGATATACGGCTTGGCTGCGGCATCTTCCCACGGGGCAAACGTCCGCCGGACCGCACCAAGCGCCTTTGCCGCCATCGACTGCCCCACCCCCAAAAGACGCTCCGACAGGCGTCGCGCGTCAGCCTCCGCTCTTCACCTGCGTCCACACGCGCGTCACCACCCGCTGGATGGCGGGTTGGTAGGCGGTGGTCGTGAAGAGCCGCGCCAGCGCCTCCTCGCTCGGGTAGATGGCGGGGTCGTCGATCACGTCCTCGTCTAGCAGCGGCTGGGAGTCGATGTTGCCGTTGGCGTAGTAGACGTAGTTGGAGTTGGCGGCGGCGACCTCCGGGCGCAACATGTAGTCGATGAAGGCGTGGGCAGCGTCCGGGTGCGGCGCGTCGGCCGGCATGACGAAACAGTCGAACCACATCAGCGCGCCCTCCGTGGGGATCGAATAGGCGATGTCGACGCCGGCGTCGGCCTCGTCGGCACGGTCGCGGGCCTGGAGCACGTCGCCGGAATAGCCGACGGCAAGGCAGATGTCGCCGTTGGCAAGCGCGTTTATGTACTCGGAGGAATGGAACTTCTGGATGTACGGGCGGATCGACATCAGTAGCTTGCCGGCCTTCTCGATGTCGGCGGGGTCCTTGGAGTCGGGATTGAGCCCGAGGTAGTTGAGCGCCGCCGGGATCAGCTCCTCGGGGGTATCGACGAGATGCACCCCGCAGTCGGCGAATTTGGAGATGACGTTTGGATCGAACACCATGTCCCAGGAGTCGACCGGTGCATCGGGCATGCGCTCGGCAATCATGCCGACGTTGTAGCCGATGCCGGTAGTGCCCCACATGTAGTTGACCGTGTACTGGTTACCGGGGTCATAGGTCTGGAGGCGCTCGGCGATCAGCGGCCAGACGTGGGAGAGGTGGGGGAGCTTGGACTTGTCGAGCTTCTGGAGCGTGCCGGCCTGTATCTGGCGGGCAATGTTGGAAGCGGAGGGGACGACGATATCGTAGCCGGAGCCGCCGGCTAAGAGCTTGGTCTCGACAATCTCGTTGTTGTCGTAAACGTCGTAGACGACCTTGATCCCAGTCTCCTCGGTAAAGGCGGTCAGAACATCCTCGTCGATGTAGTCGGACCAGTTGTAGACGTTGACCACGTCGTCCTGGGCTGCGGCGGCCGTCGCCACGACCAAGACGCCAACCGACAGGAGGCTACGCAGAAGCGGTCGCATTTCGTTCTCCCTGTTCGATAAGGCGACACCGGCGCGGTACCCGCCCCGAAACCGCCAGTTCCGTCCGACAGTCAACGTTAAGGTTGATCGCTCGCAACGACAACCGCGATCAGCGGTCGGCGTGGTAGTATCAGCGTCCGCTGAAGGATGGTGACCGGCGTCGCTACGTGCGCGGGCACGAAAACAGATATCTCCCGGCCGCGAAGGGCGCCAAAATCCGCCGGATTCGGCCGTTTCGCGATGGGCGGCAGGTGAAGCGTGGAACACAAGAAGACAACCAAGAAGGATACCGAAAAGGCCCGGGGCGTCGGCTCCCTGGAGGATGCCCGCACGTGGCTCGCGGCGCGCGGAATCGAGGACATCGAGTGCGTGGTGCCTGACCAGGCCGGCGTCGCCCGCGGCAAGATGATGCCCGTGGCGAAGTTCCTCGCCGGGCCGACCATGACGATGCCGGCGTCGATATTCACCCAGACGATCGCCGGCGACTGGCCGCCGGACGACGATACATTCGAAAAAGACCCGGCCGACCGCGACGTGCATCTCAGGCCCGACTTCTCGACGCTGACGCTGGTACCGTGGGAGGAGGACCCGACGGCGCAACTGATCCACGACGCCTACCACGCAGACGGCCGGCCGGTGGAGATCGCGCCGCGGCAGGTGCTGAGGCGCATCGTCGAGCTTTACGAGACCCGTGGGTGGCGCCCGGTGGTGGCGCCGGAGATCGAGTTCTACCTGGTCAAGCCAAACACGGACCCGGACTACCCACTGGAGCCGCCGACCGGACGATCCGGGCGACCGGAATCGGCGCGGCAGTCCTACTCGATCGCCGCGGTCAACGAGTTCGACGAGCTGTTCGACGACATCTACGATTTCTCGGAGGTGCAGGAACTGGAGATCGACACGCTGATCCACGAGGAGGGCGCGGCGCAGATGGAGATCAACCTCAGGCACGGCGAACCGGTGGTGCTTGCCGACCAGGTGTTCCAGTTCAAGCGCACCATCCGCGAGGCGGCGCTCAGGCACGACATGTACGCGACGTTTATGGCTAAACCGATGACCCGGGAGCCGGGTTCGTCGATGCACATTCACCAGTCGGTGATCGACACCAGGACGGGCGCCAACGTCTTCTCGGACAGCCGCGGCGAGCCGACGCCGGAATTCTTCGCCTTTATCGGCGGATCGCAGAAATACGTGCCGGCGGTGATGTGCATGCTGGCGCCCTACGTCAACTCCTACCGGCGGCTGATTCCGTCGGGCTCGGCGCCGGTCAACACGATGTGGGGCTACGACAACCGCACGGTCGGACTCAGGGTGCCAGGATCGCCGCCGCAGGCGCGGCGGGTGGAAAATCGCATTCCATCCTCCGACGCCAATCCGTATCTGGCGGTGGCGGCGTCGCTCGCTTGCGGCTACCTCGGGATGATCGAAGGCGCGGCAGCGTCAGACCCGGTTTCAGACGCCGCCAACGAGGAGGAGATCGCACTGCCGCGCGGACTGCTCGCGGCCGTCGCGCTTTTCGAAGAATGCGAGGAACTGGTGGAACTCTTCGGCAAAGAGTTCGTCGCAACTTACAGGGCGATCAAGCAGGCTGAGTACGAAACGTTCATGCAGGTGATCAGTCCGTGGGAGCGCGAGTACCTGCTGCTGAACGTCTAGAAGATGCGGACACATCATGACCAAGAAAATCGACTTGGCTGCTGCCCCGTCCGTCACCGGCACGCTCTACCCGCCGCCGTTCGACGAGCCGTGCCGTAAGCGGCATCGTGTCAAGCTGGGCGACGCGGCCGGACTCACCCAGTTCGGGGTCAACCTGTGCCACCTGCCGCCGGGCGCGTGGACGGCACAGCGACACTGGCATGCACATGAGGACGAGTTCGTCTACGTGCTCGAAGGCGAGGTCGTGCTGGTGAGCGACGACGGAGAGGAAGTCCTGACGGCGGGAGACTGCGCCGGCTTCAAGGCCGGCGACAAAGATGGCCATTGCCTCCAAAACCGCTCAAATGGTGACGCGGTCGTTCTGGAAATCGGGACGCGCTGGCACGGAGGCGACGGCGTCGACTATTCGGACATCGACATGATCATCGTCGAGGGCAAGCCGGGCTACGCCCATCGCGACGGCACGCCCTACCCGCCGCGGGAGCGGGCCAGCGGGTGACGAACGGCCACGCGCCCTCACTCTATGCGGCGACTGCCGACCCGGAGCTCCGCTTTCCACCGCTGACCGAAGCTGCCAAGGCCGACGTCGCCATCGTCGGCGGCGGCTACACGGGGCTCGCGGCGGCGCTGACGCTCGCCGCGGCCGGCGTCGACGTCGTCCTGCTCGAGGCCGCGCGCGTCGGGTGGGGCGCGTCGGGACGCAACGGCGGCCAGTTGCACTCGGGCCAGCGGCGCGACCAGGACTGGCTGGAAATGCACCTCGGCGTGGACACGGCGCGGCGGTTGTGGACCATCGGCGAGGAAGCCAAGGCGTTCACCCTCGACCTGATCCGGCGATACCGCATCGCCTGCGACTGGCGGGCTGGCCTGATCGAGACGGTGCACAAGCAACGGATGGTCGCCGAGGAGATCGCCTACGTCGACAAGCTGAAGCGCGACTACGGTTACGACGCGGTGGAGTGGCTGGACCGTGACCGGCTCGCGGCGGCGATCGGCACCGACGTCTATTTCGGCGGGCGGCGGGACAGCGGTGCCGGCCATCTCGACCCGCTCAAGTTCGCACAGGGGCTGGCGCGGGCGGCGGCCGCCGCCGGAGCCCGCATCCACGAGGAGACGCGGGCGACCGCGCTCGTCGGCCAAAAGGTGAGGACGACGCAAGGCTCGGTCAGCGCCAACATCATCATCCTCGCCGGCAACGGCTACCTCGACGGCGTCGACGCCGAGGTCGAGGCACGGGTCATGCCGATCGACAACTACATGCTGGCAACCGCGCCGATCGGCGCCGGGCAGCCGGGGGGGTCGATCCCCGGCGGCGAGGCGGTCTCGGACAGCCGGTTCGTGGTTTACTACTTCCGCCCGACCGGCGACGGCCGGGTGATCTTCGGCGGGGGCGAGACCTATTCGCTGCGGGCGCCGGCGGACGTCGCCCGGTTCGTGCGCGGGCACTTCCGGCGCATCTACCCGGCGCTCGCGCGGGAGCGCGTGGATTTCGCCTGGGGCGGGCGGCTGGCGATCACGCGGCATCGCCTGCCGTTGATCCGGCGCGTGAGGCCGGGAGTCTACACGGCGGCAGGGTATTCCGGCCAAGGGGTGGCGCTGGCGCCCTTTGCCGGCAAGGTGCTGGCCGACGCGATCCGCGGCGATCCGGGCTGGCTCGACACGTTTGCCGCCCTCCCCGTGCCACGCTTTCCCGGCGGCAAACTGCTGCGCTACCCGGCGCTGGTCGCCGGCATGACCTGGTACGCCCTCCGCGACCGCCTCTAAGATCCATCCGGCGAAACCTGTCGTTAAAGTTAATCAAACGAACGATTGACATTCACAGTCAATCGTGTGATTGAATCTCGAGTCGAGTTGGGGCGGCAGGCCGGGAGGCCGAGAAGAAGAAAGCCCAAAGGGAGATGGCGAAACGGAGGGGGTCGATAAGCCTGGCGGTGGAGAACGCGGTCGACCAAGCGATGAACGAGAAGACGGAGAGGAAGGGCGCAGCGGTGGCAAATGAACGCAAGACAGTGGAGAAGGGAGACCGCCGCGGTACCACGGCAGATCCGCGCTCGCGCCCCTATGGGCGGGCGCGGCGGGACCGCGGCGCGGAGACACGAGCGCAACTGATCCAGGCTGGGCTCGAGGTTTTCGGGCGGCTCGGCTTCGAAGGCGCCAGCACCCGCGAGATCGCCAAGGCGGCCAACGCCAACCTCGCCGCCATCGTCTATCACTTCGGGGGCAAGGAGGCGCTGCACATCGCGGTCGCCGAGCATGTGGCGTCGAGCATCGCCGCCAGGGTCGGAGCGACACTCGCCGCGGCCGCCGACCCGGCGGCGGCGGCAACGCCGGAAGCGGCACGGAGCGCCCTCGCCCATCTGATCGATACCATGATCGAGGTGCTGCTCGGCTCGGCCGAGGCGGAACTCTGGGCGCGGTTCATCGTGCGCGAACAGATGCAACCGACCGCCGCCTTCGACGTGATTTACCGCTTCCTCGGCGGCGCCGCGACGACCGCGACGCGGCTCGTGGCGGCAGCCGTCGGCCGCGCCGAAGACGAGGCGCTGCGCGTGCGCGTCTTCACCATAATGGGCCAGGTGCTCGTCTTCCGGGTCGCCCAGACGCTGGTCCTCAGGCGTATGGAGTGGGCGACGATCGGCCAGCGTGAACGGGACCTGATCAAGCAGATCGTCCTTTCCAACGTCACCGCAATTCTCGCGGAGGAACGGTCATGAAGCGCAGGCTGATAATTCTTCCGATCGTTCTCATCGCGGCCGCCGGAGGTGGCTTCGCCTGGTGGTGGTATGGCGATCACACCGCGTCGGAGAGCGCGGTCGTGCTCTACGGAAACGTCGAACTGAGGCAAGTCGAGCTGGCGTTCAACGACAGCGGCCGCATCGCCGAAATCACGGCCGAGGAAGGTGAAGCCGTGGTAAAGGGCGAGGTGGTTGCGCGACTCGACGCCAGCCGGCTCGTCCCACAACTAGCGCAGGTGCGCGCCCAGGTGGCGGCGCAGACGGCGGTGGTCGAGAAACTCAAGGCCGGCAGCCGGCCGGAGGAGATCGCGCAGGCACAAGCCAACGTGACGGCGGCCAAAGCCGAGGCCGACAACGCCGACGCCAATTTCCAGCGGCTGAGCACGCTGGCGGAGAGCGGCACAAGCAGCGTCGTTACTGCAAGCCAGCTCGATGCGGCGCGCGCCGCCAAGCTTGCGGCTGGGGCGCGGCTCGACGCATCCCACGCGGCGCTGGCGCTTGCCATGGCCGGGGCGCGCAAGGAAGACATCGCCCAGGCGGAAGCGCAGCTAGAGGCGACGCAGGCGCAACTGGCACTCGTCGAACAGCAAGTCGCCGACGCCGAGCTGACAGCGCCGATCGACGCGGTGGTGCGCTCGCGGCTCATGGAAGTCGGCGAGATGGCCTCGCCGCAGCGGCCGGTGCTGTCCCTGGCGATCGTCGACCCGAAATGGGTGCGCGCCTATGTCTCCGAGACGGACCTGGCCAAGGTCAAGCCGGGCGCGGAGGCTTCCGTCTCCGTCGACGGCCTTCCCGAGCGGAGGTTCTCGGCCCACGTCGGATTCATATCGCCGGTGGCTGAGTTCACGCCGCGGTCGATCCAGACTGAGGAGCTGCGTACGAGCCTGGTCTACGAGGTGCGGGTCCTGGTGGACGATGCCGACAACCTGCTGCGGCTGGGGATGCCGGCAACGGTGCGCCTAGAGCCGGCGCCGACGAACGTCGCGGCGGAAAACCGGCCATGAGCCCGGCCGCCGGCCAGGCGATCGTCGGCAGCGATGTCTGCAAGCAATTCAAGCGCGAGAGCGGCGAGACGGTGGTCGCCCTCGACCACGTCGCGATCACGGTCCGTCACGGCGGACTGACGGCGCTGGTCGGGCCAGACGGGGCCGGCAAGACCACGCTCATCCGGCTGATCGCGGGGTTAATGAGCGCCGACGCGGGCACGCTCGACGTGCTCGGCATCGACGTCGGCAAGGATCCGCAGGCAGTGCAGGACCGGGTCAGCTACATGCCGCAGAAGTTCGGGCTCTACGAGGACCTGAGCGTGCAGGAGAACCTCGACCTCTACGCCGACCTCCACGGGGTGCCGACGGCGGAACGCCGGACGGTCTACCCGCGGCTGATGGAGATGACCGACCTCGGACCCTTCACCAAACGGCTCGCCGGGCGCCTGTCGGGCGGGATGAAGCAGAAGCTGGGGCTCGCCTGCACGCTGGTGCGCTCGCCGGACCTACTCCTCCTCGACGAACCGACGGTGGGCGTCGATCCACTATCGCGGCGCGAACTGTGGGAGATCATCCTGCACCTCGTCAACGACGAGGGTCTCAGCGTCCTCATAAGCACCTCCTACCTCGACGAGGCGGAGCGCTGTCACGAGGTCGTGGTCATGCACGACGGCAAGGTGCTGGCGGCAGGGCCCCCGGCGACGGTAACAGCGATGGCCAGGGACCGCACGTTCGTGGTGGCGCCGCCCGCGGGCACGCCGGCGCGCATCCTGCAGGCGCGTCTGCTGGACGATCCAGGCATCGTCGACGCCGTGCCCGAGGCCGGCCACGTGCGCGTGGTGCGCGGCGGTGGCAGCGCCGCCGAGCTCCGCGGCATCGAGACGCGGGCGGTCAGGCCGCGTTTCGAGGACGGCTTCATGGTGCTCATCAACAGGGCCGCGGAGGCGCATCGCGTGCCGGCGGCGGCCGAGGGCGCTGCTGTAAAGGGCGACGGTGGGCCGGCGGTCGAGGTGCGCGACTTGGTGCGGAAGTTCGGCCCGTTTACGGCGGTCGATCACCTCACATTCGAGGTCCGACGCGGCGAGATCTTCGGCCTGCTAGGACCGAACGGCGCCGGCAAGACGACGACGTTCCGGATGCTGTGCGGGCTTCTGCCGGCGACCAGCGGCACTCTGCGTGTGGCCGGCGTCGACCTTCACCATGCACGAGCCTCGGCCCGCCAGAGGATCGGTTACGTCGCCCAGAAGTTCTCGCTCTACGGCCAGCTCACCGTGACCGAGAACCTCGAATTCTTTGGCGGCGCGTACGGGCTCGGCGGCCGGCGCAAGGCCGAACGCCTGGCCTGGTCGCTCGACCAGTTCGAGCTCGGCGATCTGGCACGTCTGCCGGCCGGCCAGCTGCCAGGCGGCTACAAGCAACGGCTGGCGATGGCCGCGGCACTGCTGCACGAGCCGGAGACGCTGTTTCTCGACGAGCCGACGAGCGGCGCTGACCCGCTCGCCCGCCGCGAATTCTGGCGCCGGATCACGGCGCTCGCCCAGACTGGGGTCACGGTGATCGTCACTACCCACTTCATGGAGGAAGCCGAGTACTGCGACCGGGTGGTCATTCTCGACGCCGGCGAACTGCTGGCTCAGGGGACGCCAGCCGAAATTCGCAGACACGCACCGGAGCGCGCCGATCACGAGCCGACGATGGAAGACGCCTTCATCGCCATCGTCGAGGAGGCGCGCCGGCGCCCGGCCGAGGCGGCATGACTGCCATGACCGATCGCGCCCCGGACGGCCATTCGAACAAGCTTCAACGGTTGAGGGCGCTGATCGTCAAGGAGAGCCGTCAGGTCATGCGCGACCCGAGCAGCATTGCGCTGGGGATCGTCATGCCAGTGATGCTGATCGTGCTGTTCGGCTACGCGTTGTCCCTTGACGTCAGGAATGCGCCGGTGGCGCTGGTGCTCGGTGACACCTCGGCCGAGGCCCAGGAGATCGCCGCCGGGTTCCGCCTGTCGCCGTACTTCGACGCGCGGACCATGACGTCCATGGTGGAAGCCGAGCAGGCGATGGTCGCGGGCGAGGTCAACGGCATCGTGCACATCCGCGGCGATTTCGCCGCCGAAGCCGCGCGCGGCCAAGGGCAAGTGCAGGTCGTCCTGCACGGCACCGACGCCAACACGGCCCGCATCATCCAGAGCTATGCGCTCGGCGCGATCAGCAAGGCGGCCGAGCGCCGGGCGGCGGAGGGCTACCCCGTCGGCGGCACCGGGCCGGTAGTCGTCCAGGCCCGTACCTGGTTCAACGAAGCCAACGACAGCCACCATTTCCTGGTCCCGGGGCTGATCGTGCTGGTGATGACGTTGATCGGCGCTTTCCTGACCGCCCTGGTGATGGCGCGGGAATGGGAGCGCGGCACCCTCGAGGCGATCTTCGTCACCCCGGTCAGAGCCGACGAGATCGTACTCGGCAAAACTATCCCCTACTTCGTGATGGGCATGATTGGGCTGGCGCTCTGCGTGGTCGCGGCGCAGTTCCTGTTCCACGTGCCGCTGCGCGGGTCGCTGGTCGTGCTGACCGCGGTCTCCTCGCTGTATCTGATCGTGGCGCTGGGTATCGGTCTGGTCGCTTCGTCGGTGACCAAGAGCCAGTTCGTCGCCAGCCAGATCGCGCTGTTGGCGACGTTCCTGCCGGCGATGTTGCTCTCCGGTTTCCTGTTCGACCTGCGCTCGATGCCGATCGCCGTGCAAGTCATCACGTACGTCCTGCCGGCGCGCTATTTCGTGGCGCTCCTGCAGACGATCTTCCTCGCCGGCGACATCTGGAGGGTGATCCTGCCGAATGCGGCGGTGCTCGCCTTCATGGCGGCCTTGCTGATGGGCCTGGCGCTCGCAGCGACCCGCAAGAAACTCGCGTGAGGCAGCCGATGCTCGCCCCGATTTTCCGCATTCTCACCCTGGTGCGTAAGGAAATGCTGGCGCTGCTCCGGGACCCGCGCAGCCGCGTCATCCTGTTCGCGCCGGCGATCGTGCAGACGCTCTTGTTCGGCTACGCGGCCACTTACGACCTCAACCACGTGCCCTATGCGGTCTACGACCAGGACCGCAGCGCCGCTTCCCGCGACCTGCTAGCGAGGCTCGATGGCTCGAACGCGTTCGACCGGGTCGCCAACATCGCACAAGCGGGAGAGGTCAAGCACCTTATCGACACGCGCCGGGCGTTGCTCGTCATCCAGATTGGCCCGGACTTCGCCAGCACGATCGCCGCCGGGCGGTCCGCCGACATCTCAGTGATCGCCGACGGCCGCAACTCCAACACCGCCGGGACCGCGCTTGGCTACGTCAACGCCATCGTCGAGCGATTCAATGCAGATTGGCGCGCAGCCAACGGACTTGGAGGGCCGCCGATCTCGGTGAGCGTGCGCGCCTGGTACAACGAAAACCTGGAGACGAGCTGGAACATGATTCCGGGGCTGATCGGGACGATCACGCTCCTGCAGACGTTGCTGCTGACGGCGTTGTCGGTGGCGCGCGAGCGCGAAGATGGGACGTTCGACCAGCTCCTGGTGACGCCGATCCGCCCGGCGGAGATCATGGTGGGCAAGGCGCTGCCCTCGACGTTCGTGGGGCTAGCACAGGCGACGCTGATCCTGCTCGTGGCACAGCTGTGGTTCCAGATCCCGTTCGCCGGGTCGTTCGTCACGCTTTACACGGGGTTGGTGCTTTTCGTGCTGGCGGCGGTCGGTATCGGGCTGTTCGTCTCGTCGCTGGTGGCGACCATGCAGCAGGCGATGCTGTTCTCATTCGTGCTCTTGATGCCGTTCATCCTCCTATCGGGCCTGGCGACGCCGATCGGCAACATGCCGGAGGTTTTCCAGACGCTGACCTTCGCCAACCCGCTGCGCTACGCGATCGACATCAGCCGCCGGGTCTACCTGGAGGGCGCCGGCTTCACCGACATCTTCCGCGACCTGTGGCCGCTGGCAGCAATCACTGCGGTAACGTTGCCGGTCTCGGCGTGGATGTTCCGGAACCGGCTGGTGTGAAAAGAAAGAGCCCGGCGCGGGGCCGGGCCCTCTCGTCGATCTCGCGGCTGGTGTGAAAAGAAAGAGCCCGGCGCGGGGTCGGGCCCTCTCGTCGATCTCGCGGCCGGTGCCTATTTCGGCATCGTCGGCGGGATCAGCGGATAGTACGGCGTCTTGGGCTCCTCATCCGGCGGCACGTACTCCGGCTCGGGATCGCCCGGATCGCCCAGCGACACGATGTACCGGTAGAGCGCGCGCTTGTCGGTCTCGGTCATCTCGTGGACGTTGTACCAGGGCATCGGCGGTCTGGTCTTGAACGTGTTGAGGAACTCGACGAAAGCGTCCTCGCTGCCCTGCTCCCTGGCGGTGATCCGGAGATTGGCCGGATAGGTGGTGCCCCACGGCCCCTGCCAGCCGATCGCAGTGCCCTTGAGGGCCGTATTCGGATCGATCTGACCCTCCGTCTCGTTGTAGTTGGCGGTATGGCAATCGTGGCAGCCGCCGATGATCGAAACGTGCTTGCCGTACTCCGCGGACACATCCTGGGCCGCGGCGGCCAACGGGAAAGCGATCGCGGAGACCCCCGCAAACAAAACTGCCCAACGCATGTGCTTCCTCCCTCGCTTGAGCGGGTGCCAGCCTAGCACCAAGACCGTCCGGTTTCACCGAGATCACATCATCGGGCCGGGGCCGACGCCAAGAACCTTGGCAGCAGCCTCGGCCACCGGCATGATGCGATCAGGGGCTACCTGCGGGCGCGTCAGTCCGAGCCGGTCACGTATGGCCCAGCGCGCCGTCATCAACACGGCGACGACCGCCAGCCCGGTGGCGAGACCGATCCAGATGCCGGCACCGCCGAAGCCGCCCACGAAGGCGAGGACGACGCCGAGGGCAAGGCCGACGCCCCAGTAGCCGACGGCGGCGAAGACCATGGGCACGCGGGTGTCGCCGAGGCCCCGCAACATGCCGGCGGCGACGGCCTGGGCGGCGTCGACGAACTGGAAGATGCCGGCAATCATCAAGAACGTGACGGCGAGGCCGATGACCGCCTGGTTCTCCGGTGCGGAAAGGTCGAGGAAAGCACCGACCAATGGTCGCCCGGCGGTGAGCATGATCGCCGCTGTGCCGCAGGCGTAGATCAGCGCCATGCCGTACGCGGTCCAGCCGGCGCGGGCGATCGCCGCATCGTCTCCGGCCCCATAAGCGAGGCCAACGCGGACGGTCGCGGCCATGCCAAGGCCGAGCGGCACCATGAACGCGAGCGACGGGATCTGGATGGCGATGGCGTGGGCGGCAAGGGCATCGGCTCCGATCAACCCCATGAGGAAGGTGGCAGCGTTGAAGACGGTCACCTCGAAGGCGAGCATCGCGGCGATCGGCAGGCCAATACGCCAGATCACCCAGAAACGCGCCCAATCCGGACGCCACAGGCGGCCGAACAGATGATAGCGGCGGAAGCGGCGATCGCGCGAGATCACCGCGGCAAGGCCGACAGCCATGAGGGTGTTGGTGAGCGTGGTGCCGATGCCGGCGCCGGGCAGGCCAAGCGCCGGCAGGCCGAAGGCGCCAAATATCAGCGACCCCACCACCACGGCATTGACCGGGATGGACGCGAGGCCGATCCACATCGCCGTGCGCGGACGTTCCAGCCCGGAGACGAAGTTGCGCAGAACCACGAACACCAGAAACGGCAGCACGCTCCACTGGTAGGTGTGGAGGTAGTCGGCGGCGAGGCGCGACAGGTCCGGTTGCTGGCCGAGAGCGAGGAGGATCGCTTCGCCCTGCCACAGGACCGCCCAGACGGGGAGCGATATGGCGACGGCCACCCAGAAGCCCTGACGCACGGTGCGGCGCACGTCGCGCACGGAGTGGCGCTTGCGACCGAGCTCGATGGCGATGAGCGGCGAAGTGGCGGTGACCAGGCCGACGGCGAAGATGAGGAAGGCAAACTGAAGATTGGTGGCGAGCGCGCCGGCGGCGAGCGCCTGCGGCCCGAGCCAGCCCATGAACACGACATCGGTGACGCCAAGCGCCATCTGCGCGACATTGATGAGGACGAGCGGCCAGGCGAGCGCGAGCGTGGCGCGGAATTCCGCTCCCCAATGTTCAAGCCGGGCGGGCCGTGTCGTGGCAATTTCGATCATGGCCGCGCTTCTAGACCGGCCGCGGGGATATGGCCATCCACGGCGACCACCGGGAGCGCCAGGGGGGCTGATCCGTTGCCGCTGGGCACCCGGCGGGCGGGATGTGTGAATCCTTTGCGAAACACCCGCCTGTCGGTGTAGACCGCCGCCATCGCGTTTCGGTGGCCGCCCCTCCTCGCCCCCGCGCGAGCAGCACCAGGAGCATCTGACCGCCATGACCGCTCGCATTATCGCCGTCGAGCCGTTCGACCTGGTCGTCTTCGGCGGCGCCGGCGACCTCGCCTACCGTAAGCTGTTGCCGGCGCTCTACCTTCGCCATCTCGACGGCCAGATCCCGACCGTGGCGCGAGTCATTGGCGTGTCCCGCCGCGGCATGAGCGACGGGGACTACCGGGCGGCGACCCGCAAAGCGCTCGACGAGCACGTCGCAAAGACGGACCACGACCCGGCGGTCGTCGAGACCTTCCTCCACCGCCTGCACTTCGTGCCGGTCGATGCCAGCGCCGATGCCGGCTGGGACGACCTCCGCAATTTGCTGGAGCCCGGCAGGGACCGCATCCGCGCGTTCTACCTAGCGGTGGCGCCGGAGCTATTCGGCACGATCTGCGGCAAGCTCGGCGCCAAGGGGCTGACGACGCCGAACAGCCGCGTGGTGATCGAGAAGCCGATCGGCCACGATCTCAAGTCGGCGATGGAGGTCAACGATGCGGTCGGGCGCGTCTTCGACGAGCGCCAGATCTACCGGATCGACCACTACCTCGGGAAGGAGACCGTCCAGAACCTGATGGCTCTGCGCTTCGCCAACGCGCTGTTCGAGCCGTTGTGGAACGCGACCCACATCGACCACGTGCAGATCACGGTGGCGGAGAGCATCGGCGTGGAGGGACGCGGCGCCTACTACGACCACGCCGGGGCGCTGCGCGACATGGTGCAGAACCACATGCTCCAGCTCCTGTGCCTGGTGGCGATGGAGCCGCCGGCGCACATGGACGCCGATTGCGTCCGCGACGAGAAGATCAAGGTTCTGACTAGCCTAGCGCCGATCGACGATACCAACGCCGCCCAGTCGATCGTGCGCGGCCAGTATCGCGGGGGGAACGTCGGCAACGGCGCGGTGCCGGCCTACACCGACGAGGTCGACAACCCGCGAAGCATGACGGAGACGTTCATCGCGCTCCGGGCCACGATCCGCAATTGGAGGTGGGCGGGCGTGCCGTTCTACCTAAGGACGGGCAAGCGGCTGCCGATCCGTGCGTCGGAAATCATCATAAACTTCCGCGCCATCCCGCATTCGATCTTCGACAAGGCCGCCGGCGCGATCGAGGCCAATCAGCTGGTGCTCCGACTGCAGCCCGACGAAGGCGTCAAGCTCTGTCTGATGATCAAAGACCCGGGACCGGGCGGCATGCGGCTGCGCTACGTGCCGCTCGACATGAGCTTCGCCGAGGCGTTCGGCGTGCGGACACCCGACGCCTACGAGCGGCTGATCCTCGACGTGATCCGCGGCAACCAGACGCTGTTCATGCGCCGCGACGAAGTGGAGGCGGCGTGGGCGTGGATCGACCCGATCGCGGAGGCCTGGGCGCGCTCGCACGAGGCGCCGAAGCCCTACCCGGCCGGTACCTGGGGGCCGCCCCAGGCGGTCTCGCTGATCGAGCGCGCCGACCGCAGCTGGCACGACGAGGTGGCGTGATAACGCGCTCATGACCCTCCACTCCCGGATTGGCGGGGCGACCGAGTGCATCACTGGGCGCGGTCAGAGCGGGCGCTCTACCATGCCGCCGACCTCGCGGCGCGAGCGTCGATAACGCTCGACGTGGCTGCCAACGAGCACGGCCTCAGACTCGGTCGGCGCGTTTGCGCGCCCACGGTCTGGTTCCGGCGGGGACTTCCGTCGGGATGTCGAGGGCCGGCTGGAGATATTGCGGCACCTCCGGCCATTCGCCTCTCTCGAACGCGGCAATCAGGACGGGATCATCGGTCTGAAAGGCGTCGATGCCGACCCGCATCATCAGGGGCACCTGGTCGATGATGTAGGCGCCGACTGCGCGAACCTCGCCCTTGTAGCCGTCGCGTTCACGCAGCAGACGGGCGATGGAGAAGGCGCGGCCGTCGGCGTACTTGGGGATGGTCACAACGACGACGGGGAAGCGCGGCAGGTCGGCGACGATGTCGCTCCAGTCGGCGCCCGACTCGATCAGGAGGCCGAGCAGGGCGTTGCGGGCGGCGAGCGCGTCGCGCTCGGCGCGCCAGCGCTTGAGGCTAACAATGACGCTGCCGGTGTCGGCGACCGGCAGATCGTCGGGAATGATGTGCCAGTCATCGTCTACGAAGGCTCCATTCTTCCAGACGGGCATGGATCAAATGCCGCTGCCGTCGATCTCGCCATGTATGCCGCATTCGGTCTTATCGAGACCGCGCCAGCGGCCGGCGCGAGCGTCCTCGCCGGGCTGAACGCGGGTGGTGCAGGGAACGCAGCCGATCGACGGGTAGCCCTTGGCGACCAGCGGATGCTCGGGCAGGTCGTGTCGCGCCACATAGGCGGCGATATCTTCCGCCGACCAGGCGGCAAGCGGGTTGACCTTAATGCGTGCGCCGTCGGCCTCGAACAGGGCGAGATCGGCCCGCACATTGGTCTGGAAACGCTTGCGCCCGGTAAACCAGGCGTCGAAGCCCTCCAGCGCGCGTCGCAGCGGCTCGGTCTTGCGGATATGGCAGCAAAGGTCGGGATTGGACATCCACAACGCGCGGTATGGATCGTTGGCGGCGAGTTTCTGGGGATCCGGGGTGACGCTGCGGACGTCGCTGAGGCCGAGGCGCTCGGTCAACCTGGTGCGGTACTGGAGTGTCTCGGCGAACAGGCGGCCGGTATCGAGGAAGATGACGGCAACTGATGGATCGACCTCAGACAATATGTGGAGGAGAACCGCGGACTCGGAACCGAAGCTCGAGACGAGCGCGATCCGCCCGGGATAAAGCTCGTTGACGGAGAGCGCGACCAGCGATTTGGCGTCGAGACCGCCGTAGCGCGCGTTGAGCGCCGCGGCTTCGGTGCCTGTGCCGGTGTCGGGATCGACGGCGAGAGCCAGAGCGTCAAGCGGCGCCATAGAGCGCCTCCTTGAACGGGGCCTGGCCGAGGCGGCGGTAGGCAGCGAGGAAGTCCTCCTCCGGCCCTCGGCGAGCATTGAGATAAGTCTCGACCACCGTCTCGACGGCGTCGACGACGGCCTCGGAGGAAAAACCGGGACCGATGATCTCGCCGAGCGAGGCGGTCTCGTCGCCGGAGCCGCCGAGGGTGAGCTGATAGAACTCCTCGCCCTTCTTCTCGACGCCGAGGATGCCGATGTGGCCGACGTGATGGTGGCCACAGGCATTGATGCAGCCGGAGATCTTGATCTTGAGGTCGCCGACGTCTTTCTGGCGCGCGTGGTCGGCGAAGCGCTCGGAGATGCGCTGGGCGACCGGAATCGAGCGGGCATTGGCAAGCGCACAATAATCAAGGCCGGGGCAGGCGATGATGTCGGTGACGAGGCCGGCGTTGGGCGTCGCCAGACCCGCGGCGGCGAGCGCGGCATGGACCGCCGGCAGATCGTCGAGGGCGACGTGCGGGAGGATCAGGTTCTGTTCGTGGCTGACACGGGCCTCGCCGTGGCTGAAGCGCTCGGCGAAGTCGGCGACCACTTCCATCTGGTCGGCGGTCATGTCGCCGGGTGTGCCGCCGATCGGTTTCAGCGAGACAGTGGCCAGCACGTGGCCGCTCGCGCGATGGGGGACGGTGTTCCGGGCCGCCCAGCTGTCGAGCGCGTGGTCGGCGGCGCGGGCGCGGTCGAGGACGATGCTTCCGGCCGGACGTGCCGGCAGGTGGGGTTGCGCGAAATAGTCCTGGATGCGGCGGATCTCGTCCTCGGGTAACGCCAGGGCGCCGTCGCGGATGCGCTCCCAGTCCGCTTCGACCTGGCGCCGGATCTCGTCAGCGCCGGTTTCGTGCACCAGGATCTTGATGCGCGCCTTGTACTTGTTGTCGCGGCGGCCGAACAGATTGTAGACGCGCAGGATCGCCTCGACGTAGGAGAGCAGATCCCGCTCGGGGAGGAAGTCCCTGATCCTGTGGCCGACCATCGGCGTGCGGCCGAGACCGCCACCGACGTAGACGGCGAAGCCCAGGTTGCCGTCGGCGTCGCGCTTGGCGTGGAGGCCGATGTCATGAACCTGCGTCGCGGCGCGGTCGCGCTCGGCGCCGGTGACCGCAATCTTGAACTTGCGCGGCAGGAAGATGAACTCCGGGTGGAGCGACGACCACTGGCGGAGAATCTCGGCATACGGCCGCGGGTCAATGATCTCGTCGGCCGCGGCACCGGCGTAGTGGTCGGCGGTAACGTTGCGGATGCAGTTGCCCGAGGTCTGGATGGCGTGCATCTCGACCGCAGCGAGATGCTCGAGGATGTCGGGGATGTCCTTCAGCGCCGGCCAGTGGAATTGAAGATTCTGGCGGGTGGTGAAGTGGCCGTAGCCGCGGTCATACGTGCGGGCAATGAAGGCCAGCATGCGCAGCTGGGCCGGGCTGAGCGTGCCGTAGGGAATGGCGACGCGCAGCATGTAGGCGTGGAGCTGGAGGTAGACGCCGTTCATCAGGCGGAGGGGCTTGAACTGTTCCTCGGTCAGCTCGCCCGACAGGCGGCGCGCCACCTGGCCGCGGAACTGGGCGACCCGCTCGTTCACGAACTCCCGGTCGAATTCGTCATACCGGTACACGTTGCGCTCCCGTCAACCTGGCGCGCTCTTCGTCGCCATAGGCGACGGTGGGTCCTCGATCCGCGCGGATCTTCTCCCGAAGGCGGATGGGAACCGGGCCGTGCTCGCCGACCGTGACGTCGATCGGGTAGGGATCGATGACGACGCGCGAGTCGTGCTGTGCCTGACCGTAGGCGATGGCGGCCTCGAGTTCGGGTCCGTCCTCCAGCACGCGCGCCGAAGCGATGTCGTGGGTCCAGCCGTCGCCAGCGTCGAGAAACACCACGAGCCCGTTGCCGAGATCATTGGCGGTGATCACCTTGACCGGACCTTGCTGCGCGGCCTTGAACATTTCCCCTTCCCTACGCCGCCGCCAGTTCAGCCAATGCGGCCGGGCGGCCGACGATGTTGCCGGCGGCGACAACGTCGCCGACGAGAATGAGGACGGGACCGGCAAAGTCACCGTCGGCGGCGATGCGGCCGAGCTCGTCCAACCGACCCGCAAACGAGCGGCGGTCCGCGCGTGAGGCGTTCTCGACGACGGCAACGGGCGTCGCGGCACCGAGGCCCGCCTCGATCAGACGCGCGGCGACCTTGGCGGCGACCGTGCGGCCCATGTAGACGGCGACGGTCGCGCCGGAGAGTGCCAGGCCCGCCCAGCCGGGGAGTGTGTCGCCATCGGCGTCATGGCCGGTGACGAACACGAGCGCCGAGGACGTGTCGCGGAGTGTAAGTGGAATCTCGGTCTCGGCGGCGGCGGCGAAGGCTGAGGTTATGCCGGGCACAACATCGAAGGAGATGCCCGCAGCCCGCAGCGCCGCCATCTCCTCGCCAGCGCGGCCATAGATCAGCGGGTCGCCGGACTTGAGGCGAACGACGCGGTTGCCCGCCCTCGCCTCTTCGACGATCAGCGCGTTGATCTCGGCCTGCGTCACGGCGTGGGCGCTTTTGGCCTTACCGACGCAGACGCGGCGGGCGTCGCGGCGGCCCTGGGCGACGATCGCC
>Ga0315553_10001127_pt1 | contig 22622 bp, 19 predicted proteins | sample SalMarSW160140MG_FD_203099 | JGI IMG/M metagenome (GOLD analysis project Ga0315553, IMG submission 203099) | Salt marsh sediment microbial communities from the Plum Island Ecosystem LTER, Massachusetts, United States - Salt Marsh Sediment SW1601-40 ... | reverse complement strand
TTCCTTCAGCTTGCCTTCCCCGAACACCAGCTTCACCGGGTTGTAGTAGATAAAGTCCTTGATCATTTTTGTTCCTCTCCCTTCATTTTCCTATGCGTATTTTTCTATGTGTCTCATCCGTTGAACTCTTTGAGCTTCCTCATGTCCATATTCGCAGCAGTCCATTGGATCAGGTTGATGACGTCCAAACCCGAAGCGATGAGCCCCTCCATAAGGGTGGTAATCGAACCGCAGCGGTGCTTGAAGGTCCCCCATACATTCGAGTTGTCATTCTACCCTAGGATTTTATATTTGTCAAGCAAAATATCATTTTAAATAACAAATTTTTTAATTTATTTAAAAATAAAAACTACATATATAAAATTGCTTTGTGATAACTACTTCTACACATGAAATGCAATTATGATATATAAAAATCTGCTTGTCAAATAGATTTTTTCATTTAAAATTTCCCGGCCTGGTATGGCTTACATAACCGGCTGACATGACTTGAAGCCCTGCGGGGATGGTCTTTTGCTCGAGTTTTATTCCAAGCTGGAGAGCCTGCTGGTTCCTGGTGAGGCCATTCTTGCCCATGACCTCTTCCATGGGTTTCAGAAATTCCCGGTCAAGCCAGCTCCGCGCGTCGGTCTGGTGGTGTGAGGCGTCGGCCGGTTCCAATCACCCGAATGCGGCAGGGACGATGAAGACTTGGACGTGAACCGTTCCGCACCGTATAATGGCACCATGGAATTGAAAGAGCTTCAAAGGAAAATCGACATCCTCTCCTCCCTGAACATCACGCGGATGTTCCAGAAGGACTTCCTGCTGACCCGGGATAAGTCGGAAGATGAAATCCGGGCGGTCCTTACCGTGGCGGAAGTCCTGCGGAGAATGAGGAGTGAGAACATCTCCCCCAGGATCTTCGACTCCGGGCTGGCCGTGGCGATCTTCAGGGACAAGTCCACCCGCACCCGCTTCAGCTTCCTGAGCGCAGCCAACCTGCTCGGTCTAACCGCCCAGGACCTGGACGAAACCAAAACCCAGATCACCCACGGGGAAACTGTTCGGGAAACAGCCAACATGATCTCCTTCCTCACCGAGGTCATCGGCATCCGGGACGACATGTACCTGGGCTATGGCCACAGCTACATGAAGGAGGTATCCGGGGCAGTGCGGGAAGGACACCGGGAAGGCGTGCTGCCCCAGATCCCCGCAATAGTCAACCTGCAGTGCGACCTAGACCACCCTACCCAGTCCCTGTCGGATATCCTGCATCTGATCCATCACTTCGGCAGCCTGGAAGCCCTGAAAGAAAAAACAATCGCCATGACCTGGGCCTACTCTCCATCCTACGGCAAACCTCTCTCCGTTCCCCAGGGAGTTATCGCCCTGATGAGCCGATTCGGAATGAAGGTGAGGCTGGCCTACCCCGAAGGGTATTCCCTCATCCCTGAGATCGAGGAGCTGGCCGTTAAGAACAGCCGGGCCGCCGGAGGCACCTTTCACAGGTCCCATTCCATGGCCGAAGCCTTCGCCGGTGCAGACATCGTCTATCCCAAGAGTTGGGCCCCCTACGAGGTGATGCGGCGCCGCACCGAACTGCTGAAAGCCGGAGACTCCCAGGGACTCGAAGAACTGGAAACCGAGTGCCTGGAACTTAACAAGAAGCATCTGGACTGGGAGTGCAGCGAGGAGTTGATGGAGCGCACAGAGGACGCCCTGTACCTGCACTGCCTGCCCGCTGACATCTCCGGGGTGAGTTGTGAACGCGGGGAGGTGGCCAACTCGGTGTTCGAACGTTTCCGTTTGCAGACCTACCGCCAGGCCGGCTACAAGCCCTACGTCATCGCGGCTATGATGTTCCTCAGCAAGGTCCAGAATCCGGCTGCTGTTCTCTCGCAACTCCTACGGAGCAAAGCCGCCCGGAAAAATCCTTTCCCGGCATCCGGCTGAAACAGCCTGTAACCCGGCCGGTCCGCCGACCGCGGACTGTTTGATAAGATCGCCGGGCATCATTATATTGAAATCGCAAACCCTAAACGAGGAGACGAGTAAATGAACGCTTCAGCCGGGGCGGAAGAGGTTCTCTGGAATCTCAGAGATCTGTACAGCGATGGTAATGATCCCCAATTGGAGAAGGATCTGGCCGAATCCAGGCGGAGGGCCGAGAGTTTCGCCTCCGGCTATCGGGGCCGAATCGCCAGGCTCGACGCCACGAAGCTGTTTCAAGTGATCGAGGAGTACGAGCGGATTCTCGAACTCTCGGGGAAGGCGGGAACCTTCACCTATCTGCAGTGGTCCACAAACACGGAGGATCCGGCCCGGGGGGCGCTGCTGCAGCGATTCCAGGAACACTCCTCCCGGCTTCAACAGGAGCTCTTGTTTTTCGAGCTGGAGTGGGCCCACGTGGATGAGGATCGTGCCCGGAAGCTGATGGCTGAGGCTGTCCTGGCCCGCTATCGCTTCTGGCTGAGCCTCTCCCGGCGCTATCGCCCCCACCTTCGCAGCGAGGCGGAGGAGAGAATCCTGGCGGAGAAATCCGTTACCGGGCGCAGCGCCTGGGTGCGCTTCTTCGAAGAAGTGCACAGCGGTGCCCGTTACACCTTTGACGGGCAGGAGCTTCCTCAGCAGTCGATTCTGACAAAACTCTACGATCCGGACCGCGCTCAAAGAAAGCGGGCTTCCGAATCCTTTACCGAGGGCCTGCAGAATATGAGGCGGGTCAACACCTACGTGTTCAACAACCTGCTGGCCGACAAGGCTTCCGACGACAGGCTGCGGAATTACCCGACCTGGATCAGCGCCCGCAATCTGGCCAACCAGATCGACGATGCCACTGTCGAGACCCTGGTGCAGGCCGTAACCGGCCGCTACGGGATCGTGGCCCGCTATTATGCGTTGAAAAAGAAACTTCTCGGGATAGAGCAGTTGTTCGACTACGACCGCTATGCACCGCTGCCCAGCACCAGCCGCCGCTACCAGTGGCGGGAGGCCAGACAGATGGTACTGGATTCCTACAGCAGCTTCCTACCGGAAATGGGGCAGATAGCCGAATCCTTCTTCTCGAAGAACTGGATCGATGCGGCGGTACGCCCGGGCAAGCGTGGAGGGGCTTACAGCCACGGAGCGGTTCCCTCGGTGCACCCCTATATATTCATGAACTTCGCAGGGACGCCGCGGGACGTGATGACCCTGGCCCACGAGATGGGTCACGGGGTGCATCAGTACCTCTCCCGAAAACAGGGGATTCTTTCAGCGGACACTCCGCTTACCACAGCCGAGACGGCGTCGGTGTTCGGGGAGATGTTGGTCTTCCAGCGGCTGATGTCCGTGGAGAATGATCCGCAGATCCGGCTGTCCATGCTGGTGCAGAAAATCGAAGATACCTTCGCCACTGTTTTCCGTCAGACCGCAATGAACAGATTTGAAGAGGCCATCCATACAGCCCGGCGCAGCGGCGGAGAGCTGACTGCCGAACGCTTCAGCGAACTGTGGATGGAGGCACAAAAAGCGATGTTCGAGGGAAGCGTTACCCTCACGGACAACTACAGTATCTGGTGGAGCTACATCCCCCACTTCATCCACTCACCGGGCTATGTCTACGCCTACGCCTTCGGCGAGCTGCTCGTTCTGGCTCTGTATGCCCGTTATCAGGAGAATCCAAAGGACTTCCCCACAGCCTACCGGGAGCTTTTAGCCGCCGGAGGGTCCGATTGGCCGGAGGAGCTGGTTCGGCCCCTCGGGGTCGACCTGAAGGACCCGACCTTCTGGGACAAGGGCCTGGGCATGATTGAAGAGTTCGTGGAGCAGGCCGAGGAAATGGCGAAGGCGTAGCTGTCGCGGCATCGATGGATGTCACTTTCGACTCTTTCTCTAACCCCCGGCCAGCACCGTGAAAATCTTTACCTCCGAATCCTGGTGCACCGGTGTGTCTTCAAGATCCTCTCTACCGACCACCCGGTCGCCCAGATAGATCAGAAAGTGGGCTCGGGGTCTGCCATCGGGCAGGAGCAGCTTGTCCCGCAGAGCGGGATACTCCTCCGCCAATCGGCTCAACACTTCCTTGAGAGAGCAGCCCTTTACGGTACGCCATTCCCCGCCACCGACGAGGCGGCGAAACGGCTCTGCAATGAACACTCTGGCCATAAAACGTGACCTTTTCTTCTGCGGCCGAAGGGGAGTACCCGCTTCAGGCGTAGGCTGATAATCCCAGCTCCTCGACCTTCCTCTTTTCCGGTACACCGGTTGCCGGGTTCCAGCTCCGCAGGTTGTAGTACTCCTTCATCATCTTCTCCAACGGAGGCAGATGGTCCTGCGTACCCCCTCCCTTGGGTTCGTAACGCATGCGCTTGGGCAGAACGTCGTCCTTAGCCCCGATTCCCAAGCGGTTGTTGTACAGCCTCTTGAGGTTGAAGATCCGCTCGCCGGTCTTGAAGAAACGCTGCCTGTCGAAGCTCCAGCCGGTTACAGCGTTCAACGCTTCGATGAGCGGGCCCACGGTCAGCCCTCCGAACAGTCCGAATTTGCAGCAAACCAGGCTATCGAACATGGTCATCAGATGCTGCATCACCACGACGTTCTCCGCCTTGCCCTGGATGCTGAAGCGGTCTTCGAGCACGGGGAGCCCCAGATCTTCTATGGAATCTCCTTCCTCGAAATCGTGTGTGAAGGCAGCCAAATGGCAGGCACCACGGTTGGAAGTGGCAAAACCCACGGCCACGGTCATCTTAGCCCGGGGATCGTGGGCCGGCGGCTCCAGCCCCTTCACTTCCAGGGCGAAGTCCCCGGCCTCTCCGCCGATCTTCTCCGCGGCTCGTTTCACGCCTCCCTCCAACACGGCTCCAAAACCCTTTTTGAAGGCAATCTGCTCGATCATTGTTAGTACGGCCCTACCATTGCCCCAGGTCAGCTCGACGCCGCCGGTGTCCTCAGCGCTTATCAATCCTCGCTCCCAGGCCTCCATGGCAAAACCGATCACGCTTCCGGTGGAAATGGTGTCCAAACCGTGGCGGTTGCAGAGCTGATTGGCTTTAAGCACGGTGGGCAGGTCTCCAACCAACAAATTCGTTCCCATCAGGCCCACGGTCTCGTATTCCGTACCGGCGGTGAGCTTGCCCTTATAGGGCCCATCCACCGCTTCCACCACCCGGCCGCAGTTGATCACGCAGCTGCCGCAGTGATAGCGATCTTTCAATAGGGTTTCAACCAGGGTCATTCCGGTGAGTTTCTTGGCCCCCTCGGCGAAGGAACCCTGTTTCCAGTTCTTTACCGGCATGTTGCCGATCTCATTACAGTACTCGGTGCCGACACTGGTGCCACCTTCCCGCAGGGCCTGAGGACCTTTGCGCATGATCGGACCCAGCCGCTTCTGCAAGGCCTTGAAACTTTCAGGATCGGCAACGGGGACCTCTTTGCTGCCGTTCACCGCCACGGCCTTCAGGTTCTTCGAACCCATGACCGCCCCGAAGCCGCAGCGCCCCACTGCCCGGCCGTGATAACCGTCGGTGATCAGGTTGGCCACCCGCACCTGGTTCTCTCCGGCCGCTCCGATGATCACGGCCTTGACCGCATCCCCATGTTCGGCTTGAAGTTCGTCTATGGTCTGAAAGGTCTCCAATCCCCAGAGATGTCCGGCATCCCGGAGCTCGGCTTTGTCGTTTTCTATATACAGATACACAGGTTTCTCCGCTTTTCCCGTTACAACCAGGGCATCGAATCCACAGCGTTTGAATTTGCCACCCCAGTAGCCTCCGGCGCTGGCCTCTGCGTATATCCCGGTCAGAGGAGACTTTGAAACCACATCGAAACGGTCGGAGTTGAACAGCTTTGTTCCTGTCAACGGTCCGACGGCGAAGATCAACGGATTGTCGGGCCCCAGGGGATCGGTGTCCGCCGCTGTTTCTTCGTAGAGGATCTTGGTGCCCAGGCCGTTGCCCCCGATGAAGGACTCCACCACCTGATCATCCAGCTCCTCAGTGCGGATTTCTCCGCTGGACAGATCGACCCGTAGGATTTTTCCAAAATAACCCTTAGCGTTCATTTCTTTCTCCTATAATTTAACAGTCTGGTAGCCCAAGGCCCTGGTCACAAAACATCAGCAATAATCAGTCTCGGCTCCGTCCCGATAGGTCACCTCGATCCACTGTCCTTTCTTGGCATTGCTTTCCAGAATGGCGCCCACCAGCAGCAATTCCTGCAACCCGGTCAAGAAGGTCGGAAAGGTAACCTTCTCCTCATCCATGGCTCTGCCCTCCCGGATCCAGGAATAGAAATCCGAGAAGATATTTTTAAAGGTGTCCAGATAGCCCTCGCCCAAACCGCAGGGAGCGCCGGCGTAGCGGGCTGCATCGGGGTGGAACATCACCGGATCCTTGATGAACTCTCCGTTCAGCTCTCCCCGCTTGCCGACCCACATCGTGTTCGGCTCCTGGCCGTTCCATTCGAGGGTCTTCTTGGAACCGTTGATCTCGAAGTGGATGTAGTTCTTGCGGCCCGCGCAGACCTGGCAGACAACCAGAACTCCCTTGGCTCCCCCCGAGAACTTGAGCATGATCGTCCCATGATCCTCGGTGTCGATCTCCACATCCTCATAATCCTCAGGACTAAGCTCCTGTACCACGTAGGTGGCCGCTTCCACTTTTGGTTTCTTACGCACCGGGATGAAGGTGGTCAGATCCGCGCTGACTGCAATCACTTTCTGTCCGGTGATGTGCTGCACCATATCCAGCCAATGGGTGCCGATGTCGGCTACGGCCCGGGAACCGCCGCTCAAGCTGGAGATCAGGCGCCAGTTGTAGTCGGTTTCCAGAAACAGCCAGTCCTGCAGGTAGTGTCCGTGGATCAATCGGACATCTCCGGCTTCACCGGCCCGCACCATGGCCCGGGCCTGTTTGACCAGGGGATAGTAGCGCATGTTATGGCAGATGGCATGCACGATCTTCTGCTGTCGGGCGATCTTGAGCAACTCCGCCCCCTCCCTGCTGTTCATGGCCAGGGGCTTTTCGCACAGCACGTGCTTTCCCTTCTGCATAGCCTGCTTGGCCAGCGGGTAGTGAAGGCTGTTGACCGTGGTCAGGTGAACCACATCGATATCTTTGTCGTTGAACAGGTCTTCGCAGTCGCCGTAAGCTTTGGGAATCGAAAGCTCCTTGGCCTTAGCTTCGGCGGTTTCCTGCTTCCTGGAAACGATGGCGGTGACGTCGACATAGCCCAGACGCCGCAGCGCTTCGATATGGATCTTTCCGATAAACCCGCCCCCGATTACGCCAACTCTGATTGTGTTCATGGTCAGCCTCTTTCACCGCAGACAGGCAATCTCCAATTCAGATTGCCTGATGATTTAAGTCTGATATTAACACCTTCATCGCAGATTATGAGAATCCTCCTGGAGACTCTGTTCGCCTCCTGAAAAGCTAACCCGCCAGGGCTAGCAGCACCCCCGCCGCAATGGCTGAGCCCAGCACCCCGGCCACGTTCGGGCCCATGGCGTTCATGAGCAGGAAGTTGGAGGGATTGGCCCTCTGACCGACCTTCTGTGCAACCCGGGCGGCCATGGGAACCGCCGAAACCCCGGCTGCACCGATCATGGGGTTCACCTTTCCCCGGGTGATCACGTACATCAGCTTGCCCAGGAGCGTGCCGGCCGCCGTACCCACGACGAAAGCCGCCAACCCCAGGCCGATGATCATGATGGTCTTTACGGTCAGGAACTCCTCCGCGGACATCTTGGAGCCCACCGCCACACCGAGAAAAATCGTAACGATGTTGATCAGCTCGTTCTGGGCGGTCTTGGACAGGCGGTCCACCACCCCGGCCTCCCGGAAGAGGTTTCCCAGCATCAGCATACCGATCAGCGGGGTGGCCGCAGGCACCAGCAACGCTGAGGCAATGGTAGTGAGGATGGGAAAGAGGATCTTCACCCGACGGCTGACCGGCTTCACCTCACTCATCACCACCATGCGCTCTTTCCTGGTGGTCAGAGCTCGTATCACCGGCGGTTGTATGATCGGCACCAGAGCCATGTAGGAGTAGGCGGCCACGGCGATCGGACCGAGCAGATGATCGGCCAGCTTGGAAGTCAGGTAGATGGCCGTGGGCCCGTCGGCCCCTCCTATGATGGCGATCGAGGCGGCCTCGGCGAAATTAAAACCAAGAGCCTTGGCCCCCAGAAGGGTGCCGAAGATCCCGAACTGGGCGGCCGCACCCAGGAGAAAAGTCTGAGGCTTGGAGAGCAGAGGACCGAAATCGGTCATGGCGCCGATGCCCAGGAAGATCAACGGCGGGAAGATCCCCGAGCGGATCCCGAAGTAGATGTACCAGATCAAGCCGCCCTCCTCCTGGATGCCGGACAGGGGCAGATTGACCAGGATGGCCCCGAAGCCGATGGGGATGAGCAGCAGCGGTTCGTACTGCCTGGCGATGCCCAGGTAGATCAAAAGCCCGCCTACGGCGAGCATGCCGAGATTTCCCAGACTCAGGGAGGCGAAACCGGTGCCGGCGAAGAAATCGGCGATGATCCTCAGGATGCTCATCTTTGCAGAAAACGCCTCGCTAGTGAATCATTATGAGCTTCTGTTGGGCATTGACGGTGTCCCCGGCCTTCACCAACACCTCGGCCACGATCCCGGATGCGGGGGAAGGAACGTCGATATCCATCTTCATCGCCTCCATGATCAGAATGACCTGTCCCTTCTCGACGTTGTGACCCGGCCCTACCTTAATCTCCTTGATCACCCCGGTCATGGGGGCATGAAGGGTGCCTGCGGCATCGAGCTCCGCCGTGGGTGCTGCTGTAGGGGTCGACATCGAGGTGGCTGTTGGCGCTGAGGCGCCGGCCGGAGCCTGGATCGTGGAGGCCCGGGCTGTGGCTGCAGACGTGGCTTGTGTGGCAGCCGGGGATAGAGAGGCCGTGGATTCGTTTCGTTCCGGGAGCAGTGTTACCACGTAGCGTTTTCCCTCGTGGGTCAGGGTCAGCCGGTCACCGGCACGTTCGACGCTGACCTCGTAGTTTTTTCCTTCCCACTCGAAGCGGATTGTTCTTGGCATCCCTCATACTCCCCGTTTGCTAATTCTACTTGCGGAAATCCAGGGGTCGTAATGGTTCACCACGGCGTCCCAGGGGTCTGCGCTGGGTCTGTCCGGCTCCTGCTCTGCGCTCAGATAAGCGGCTACCGCGGCGCGCACCCAGACCGGCAATTGTTGGCCGGACCCGAGTTGCTCGACCTTCCCGGGCTTCGCCTTTCCAGCCGCCGCCTTCTCCGTTCTCCGGCCGCCGCTTTTCTTCTCATCTTCGGAAAAGATCCGCTTCAGCACCACCATCATGACGCTCAACGCCGAAAGGGACATAAATACAACCAGCATTCCCAGAACCGTGGTAAACAGGCTGTATGAAAATACCTCTACATTCATATCTATAATCCTTCAGACTGTGGTCGGCCTCTGCGACGATAAGTCGATGCGCGCCCACCTACAGGGGAATGTTCCCGTGTTTTTTGCCCGGTCTGTCTTCCTGCTTGCGGATGTTCATCTCCAGCGAGCGGATCAGCTCGATACGGGTGTACTTGGGCTCGATCACGTCGTCCACCAGGCCGTAGCCGGCGGCGATGAAGGGATTCATCACCTGCTCCCGGAACTCATCGATCTTCTGCTGCCGCATCGTCTCCGGGTCCCCCGCCGCGGCGATATCTTTGCGAAAGATGATGTTGGCCGCCCCCTCCGCGCCCATCACCGCCACCTCGGCCGTGGGCAGGGCCAGGGTTCGGTCGTAGCCCAATGCCTTTGAGCTCATGGCGATGAAGGCTCCGCCGTAGGCCTTGCGGATGATCAGGGAGATCTTCGGCACGGTAGCCTCGGCGATGGCGTACAGCACCTTGGCGCCGTGGCGGATGATCCCCCCATGCTCCTGAGCCACGCCGGGCAGGAATCCGGGAACGTCGACCAGGCTGATAATCGGGATGTTGAAGCAGTCACAGAAGCGGATAAAACGGGCCGCCTTGTCCGAGGAGTTGATGTCCAGGGCCGCGGCGTAGAACTTCGGTTGATTGGCGAACAGCCCCACGGTGCGTCCTTGAAGACGGGCGAATCCCACCACCACGTTGGGGGCGTAGTCGGCGTGCACCTCCAGGAAGGAACCCCGGTCACATGCCGCGGCTATAAAATCCCGGACATCGTAGGGACGTTTGGGATCCTCCGGCAGAATCTCTTCGAGCTCCGGAGTTTCCCGGTCCGGCCCGTCCTTGCTGTCCGCCACCGGCGGCATCTCCAGGTTGTTGGCGGGCAGGTAGCTCAACAGCTTACGGAGGAACTGAAGACAACTGCCCTCATCGGCAAAGCGGAAGTGGGCATTGCCGCTGATCGATGCGTGGGTCGCCGCTCCCCCAAGCTGCTCATGGCTTATCTCCTCCCCTGTCACCGCGCGGATCACATCCGGCCCGGTGATGTACATGTTACTGATCCCGTCGACCATCAGGATGAAATCGGTGATGGCCGGGGAGTACACCGCGCCGCCCGCGCAGGGTCCGAGGATCACGGAAAACTGGGGGATAACCCCGGAGGCCACCGTGTTGGCCCGGAAGATCTTGGCGTAGCCGTTCAGCGAGAGGGTGCCCTCCTGGATACGGGCACCCCCGGAGTCGTTGATCTGCACGAAGGGACAGCCGTTCTTCAGGGCCAGGCCCTGGACTTCGGCGATGCGCTCTGCGTGCATCTCTCCCAGGGATCCCCCCAGGACCGTGAAGTCCTGAGAGAAGAGGAAGATCTGCTGTCCTCCCACCTTGCCCGTGCCGCTGACAACACCGTCGCCAAGGAACTTCTTGTCGGCCAATCCGAAATCGGTCGCCCGGACCGTGATGTAGGGCTGCTGCTCCACGAAGGAGCCCTTGTCCAGAAGCAGATCCAGCCGTTCCCGGGCTGTCAGCTTTCCCTTGGCGTGCTGCGCCTCGATCCTCTTCTCCCCACCACCGGCCAGCATCCTGGCCCGGTTATCGTGGTATCTGCCTAACGCGTCTCGATTGCTCACGGGAAACCTTTTCGCCCCTGGAGTTATAGTGGAACCTGATTATAGAATGCTCTCGCGGATTTTGTCAAATGGGAGTTTGAATTTCTATTGAAATACGGCCTGGATTTTACTCGGACAATCCCTAACCGATCCGCAACCGCCGCGTCTTAACTGGCATCGTGGGGTTTCTTAGGTGCCTCAGCTTTCTTCTCCAGCAGATTGCTCTTGATGGCGGCCACCCACTGCGCCGGGTAGGGCATGCGGAAAGCGGCTTTCTCCTCTTTGCCCTCCTGATTGATAAACTGCAGCACCACCACGGTCTGGTGCAGATCCTTGCCCTTGTGGGTATTGGTAACACCGATATAGGTGATCGACGTGCCTGGGATCATAACCTCCCGGGATGAGAAACGAGCCCTGTAGTAGATTCCGTCTTTCAGAAGAACCAGGGCACCGGCGCTGCGCAGCGGTCCGCCCGGCTCGGACTCCAGGCCGTAGAAGTTGACCCCGAAGCTGGTGATGATGATCTCACTTTTGTCGAATTTGCCCGCAATACGCTTGCTTTCCCGCTGCCTCATGTAGACCAGGTAGAACATGATAAGTATAAATAGTACGGCAAAAATCAACCAATTCGGATTGGAAAGACTTTCTACAACACTCATTACAACTTGGAAAGGTAGCGCAAAACCCGCCACTTTGCAAGGCGATGCAACAGTCCCTGCCTGCTGCCCAGCTTGCCGAGAAACGATTCGGCGATCTCGGTGTCGGTCTTTCCTCTACTGCGCAGTTCGTGAATGTAGTCAGAATTGATTTCCAGGAGATGCTCGAGACTGTTCTGCTCTCTGGAGGCGGTGATCAGAATCACCAGCACCCCCACGCACAGTGCCAGACAGACGGTGAGGACCAGGTCATAAGCCGGATCGCTGATGATCACTCTGAACAGAGATTCTGTGTTTCCCGCATTGAATATGCTGTATAGGGTAAGCAGCATAAAAACGATAAGGAGGATATAAAGCAGGATGCGAGTGGATCGTTTCAGTTTCATACAGAGTGCCTAATCAAGAAAAAAAGGTATGGGACGTCGGCCGCCCCATACCCCCGATTTGCAGAATCAAAGGACGTTTATTCGATAACCACTTTACGCTCTTCACCAACCGCCATCTGCTTCCACTCGGCTTCGGCCTTTGCCCAGGCTTCCTCGGTGGCTTCGCTCTCCCAGACCGTCAAGCCACGCTCCGTCCGTGTAGCCCCGGGAATCAGGTTGTCCAACAAGATCGCCACGATTGCGGTAACGGACATACCGGACATTAAGATGGCCTGAACAATGTCCCCCAGGACTTTGAATACCCCGGACTCCGCCCAGGCGATCATGAAGGCGTTGGGATTGACGTTTGCACTAAAATACTGGGGCACGCTCAATCCCATAAAGAAGGAGATACCGATGATAAACAGGTTACGGGCGTTGTTTAGATTGACGAACTGCAGATTGGATAATCCAACTGCGGCAATCATGCCGAACAGCCCGACGTACATAGCGCCGACAACCGGTCCGGGCATGGTGGCCAGCACGGCACCGAACTTTCCGATGAAGGGGATGACGAGCATCACCACCGCCCCGGCTCTGATCACGCGGCGGCTGGCAGTCCGGGTCAGACCGATAGCACCGATGTTCTCCGAGTAGGAGGTGGTGCCGTTACAGGTTTGCAGCAATGAGGCGATCAGACAGCCCAGCCCTTCGGCCCCGAGCCCGCGGGTAATCATCTTTTCGGTGGGAACGGGAGCCTCCGAGATACGGGCCGCCGAATAGTAGTCACCGATGGACTCGATCATCGAGGCGAGATAACCGGCCAACATGCCGAAGGAACCGGCCAGGGTGATGCTGGACAGTTTCGGCACACCCCACTTGAAGGGAACGACAACCCTCCAGTTGATCCAGGCCGCAGCTTTGATCGACTGCAGGCCCGCCGCCAGATTGGCAGGATTTTCCTCCGGGATCCAGCCCGTCAATGTCCCGATAAGGGCAACCACCCATCCGGTAATGATGGCCAGCAGAACGGGAAACAGGAGAAATACCCGCGACTTTCGGGAGAACACCTGAGAGTAGATCAACAGCGCAACCAGGGTGATTACAGAAACCACCCAGTTACCGGCCATGTTCGGAATACCCAGATAGTACAGGGCCAATCCGATCATGGCGATGGTCGGAGCGATGGCGATCGGGCTGATAGCGCGCTTGATGTATCCCATCAGACCCGTATATCCGAGAACGATCTCGAATACCGAGGCAAACATGACGGCCGCGCAGATCTGCTGGACCGAAACCTGCCAACCGAGATTTTGGGCACTCACCATGCCGATAATCGCAAAAGTCGGCCCAAGGAATGAAAAAGTCCCTCCCTGGATGATCGGCAGGCGGTTCCCGATAGGCGACTGCTGGATCAGGGTACACAGACCCGAGGCGAAGAAGATCGTGGAGATTAGCAGGGCCAGTTCTTCGGTCGGCATCCCCATTCCCCCACCCACAATGATGGGAATCAGTACCGTTGCCCCGAACATGGTGAGGTACTGTTGGATACCCAATAGTATGGCCAACCCCATCTTCGGACGGCTGCCAATCGGATAGATGACCCATCCCTTGGCTTGCACTTGTGCTTGGTCGCTCATAGAGACCTCCGAAATTGATTTTTACGTGCGCCAGGCGCACATATAAAACAAGAGCACCTCTCTTCCAACGGAAGCGAAGTGCTCCGATTTCAGTTCATACCCTAGGGCAGCTGCTGGCAGATCTCGCCGTAGGCCTCCGGCCTGCGGTCCCGGAAGAATTGCCAGCCGTCGCGGACCTCGCGAATCAGATCCAGATCCAGCTCCGCGATCACCACTTCGTCCCTATCCTCACTGCCCTTCACCACCAGCTGTCCTCTGGGATCGCAGAAGTAGCTGGATCCGTAGAACTTGCCGAACTCCCAGGGCTTCTCGGTCCCAACTCTATTGTTGGCCCCGATGAACACGCCGTTGGCCACGGCCTGAGCCGGCTGCTCCAGCTCCCAGAGGTAGCGGGACTTCCCGTGGGTGGTGGCCGAGGGGTTGAACAAGATCTCCGCCCCCTTGAGGGCCAGAACCCGGGCGCATTCGGGGAAATGCCTGTCGTAGCAGATGTAGATGCCGATACGGGCATAGTCTGTGTCAAAAACTGGAAAACCCAGGGTACCGGGCTTGAAGTAGAACTTCTCCCAGAAGGCCGGGTAGGTGTGGGGAATATGGACCTTGCGCATCTTGCCCAGGTATTTGCCGTCCCTGTCGATTACCTGGGCGGTGTTGAAATACACCCCCTCCTGTTCCATCTCGTAAACCGGGACGATCATGACCATGTTGTGCTTCTTGGCCAGGGGGGCGAAACGTTCGGTGATCGGTCCCGGAACCGGTTCCGCGGTGCGGTACCACTTGATATCCTGCTCCGCCGCGAAGTAGGGACCGTGAAACAGTTCCTGCAGACAAAGAATCTGCACTCCCTTCTTTCCCGCCTCTTCGATCATGGGGATGTGTTTGCCGACCATCGCTTCCTTGATTTCTTCTGGGGACCCTTCATGCATGGGATTGGATGCCTGAGTAAGAGCGCATTTGATGATTCGCGGCATGGACAACTCCCTCGTGTGGCTATGTACTGTATTGCTTTTTGATACCCGATTGTACAGCAGGCTGAAATACGCCGTCAAGCTGTTTTTCCGGTTCCGAATTTTCTTTTCAAATATAAATTGAAATTATAAATGAAGGTTTAAACTCTTGATTTTCTTCTCAAGTCGGGCATAATAGAGCTGTGGGCAAACGGGGAATACAGGTACTGGAGCTGGAAGACTTCATGTGCCGCTGCGGAAGCAGGGATTTCGAAAAAGAAATCAAAGGACAAGCACCGGTGGGATTGACCTGCAGTTCCTGCGGACAACGTTACTCGGTGAAAAAGAAAGAAAAGAGGACTCGGGTCACGAATTTGCCCATGTCGTTCGGATTCCGCAGCCTGTACTGGGACAAGATCGAAACTTCGGACGGCTCGATTTATGGAGTCAGCGAACAGGGATATGAAATCAAAGAGATCTGAAGGGACCCCATCATAGGAGGAGAGACGTGACCACAAAGGAAATCAAAAAACTGGATCGCCAGCATGTGGTGTACAGCTGGAAGGCCCAAGGATCTGTCGATCCGATCGTAATCGATCGGGCCGAGGGCATCTACCTTTGGGATACCGACGGCAAACGCTATATCGACGGTTGTTCCGGTCTGCTCAATATAAATATCGGACACAGCAACCGTCACGTGCTGGAGGCCATGAAAGCGCAGATGGAGAAGCTCTGCTATGTCTCCCCCGGATTCAGCACCGAGCCTAAAGCCCGCCTGGCCGCCATGGTGGCTGAGGTGACTCCGGCGGATCTGGATTACGTGTTCTTCACAAACGGCGGCGCCGAAGCCATTGAGAACGCCATTAAGGCGGCCCGCTGGCACACGGGGCGGCACAAGATCTACGCCCGCTGGCGAAGCTATCATGGAGGTACCGCCGGGGCCATTACCCTGACCGGAGATCCGCGGCGCTGGCCCGCCGAACCCGGCATTCCCGGGGTGGTTCATTTTTTCGGTCCTCATCCGTACCGCTGCCCCTTCGGCTCCGCGGATGCAGAAGAATGCGGAGTGAAAACCCTGGAGGTGCTGAAGACCCAGCTCATGCTGGACGGTCCCAAGACGATCGCCGCCATCTTCATGGAGCCGGTCGTCGGTACCAACGGCATCATCATCCCCCCCCAGAACTTCATGACGGGCTTGAGGCAGCTGTGCGACGAAAACGGGATTCTGCTGGTTATCGATGAAACCATGGCCGGCTGGGGTCGGGCGGGAAGATGGTTCGGCATCGACAACTACGGTATCGTTCCCGACATCATCACTACCGCCAAGGGCATCACCTCCGGTTACGTCCAGCTGGGAGCGATGATCTGGAGCAAGAAGATCTGGGATCATTTCCAGGATCAGCCCTTCACCGGCGGACTGACCTACTCCGGTCATGCTCTGGCATGCGCCGCGGGAATTGCCAACATCGAGGTGTACAAGCAGGACAAACTCATCGAGAAATCCGCTCAAAACGGGGAATATCTCGACCGCAAGCTCCAGGAGCTGAAGGACAAGCACCCTTCGGTGGGAGACGCCCGCTGTAAAGGACTGTGGGCCTGCATCGAGCTGACCTCGGACAAAAAGACCAAGGCGCCCCTGGCCGGTTTTACCGACTCGGTGAAGAACGTGTCGGCGGGACTGACCAAGGTATTGTATGAAAATGGTCTCTATCTGTTCGCCAAATGGGACTACATCTTCATCTCGCCTCCGTTGATCATTACCCCGGAGCAGATCGATGAGATGGCAGGGGCCATCGACAAGGGGCTGGACTACACGGATTCCCAAATCAAATAGCCTGATTGATCTTTGCAGGTTCGGCGATTTTTGATAAGCTCGGGTGGCTCGCTGCCGACTCGAGCAATCATAAAAAACTCAAGAAGGATATTTAGGAGGTTTTCATGGCTGATGACCAGGATGCGGCGAAGTACATAGCCGAGCTCATGGCTCGGGCCCGGAAAGCTCAAGCCGTAATAGAGTTCGCCACCCAGGAGCAGGTGGATGACCTGGCCACCAGGGTCGCCTGGTCCGGAGTACGGCCCGATTTTGCTGAAGGCTATACCAAGTTCTGCATGGAAGAGACCCGCATGGGCATCCAGGCTCACAAGTACGGCAAGCAGATGACCAAGGTCAAGGGTACCCTGCGGGACATGAAGGGCAAGAGATCCGTAGGCATCGTGTACCATGACAAGGAGAACGGCATCGTCAAGATCGCCAAACCCGTCGGGGTGATCGGCGCTCTGATCCCGGTTACCAACGGAGAGGCCACTCCCTTCGTCAAGGCAATCAGCGCCATCAAGACCCGCAACGCCATCATCATGGCCCCCCACCCCCGGGCCCAGAAGACCAACAACATGGCCGTGGCCCAGATGCGCAAAGTTCTGAAAGCTCACGGCTGGCCGGAGGACCTGATCATCGGGGTGGAGGACATCAGCGTGGACAGGAGCAAGGAGCTGATGAAGCAGTGCGACCTGATCCTGGCCACCGGCGGCGGCGGCATGGTCAAGGCGGCTTACTCCAGCGGCACCCCGGCCTACGGCGTAGGCGCGGGTAACGCCGTGTGTATCGTTGATGAGGATGCGGACCTGAAGGATGCGGCGGACAAGATCATGCGCTCAAAGACCTTCGACCACGCCACCAGCTGCTCAACTGAAAACTCGGTGGCCATCCACGAGAAGATCTACGAGAAGATGGTAAAGGAGCTGGAGGCGGTCGGCGGCTACCTGTGCAACGCAGAGGAGAAGAACAAGCTCCAGGCCACCATGTGGGATCCGGAGAAGGGCGTGTTGAGCCGGGAAATCGTGGCCCAGCCGGCAGCAAAGATCGCCGATCTGGCCGGGATCAAACTTCCCAAGGGCAAGAGCTTCATCATGGTGGAGGAAACCGGCGTGGGCAAGGAATATCCATTCAGTGGTGAGAAGCTGTCGGTGACCACCACGCTCTACAAATGGAAGAGCTTCGAGGAGGTGATCGACCTGGTCAACCGCATCACCAGCTACTCCGGGCCCGGGCACTCCTGCGGCATCCACACCTTCAACGAGATGCACATCCGGCAACTGTCCCACAAGGTGCGGGTCAGCCGCATCATGATCCGCCAGCCCCAGTGTCTGGCCAACAGCGGCGCCTGGACCAACGGTATGCCCATGTCCATGACCCTGGGCTGCGGTCCCTGGGGCGGCAACACCACCAACTCCAACGTGACCTGGGAGCACCTGCTGAACTACACCTGGGTATCCTACCCGATTCCCTCGACCCAGCCCACCGATGAGGAGCTGTTCGGCACGGTCATGTACGAGGATTAGCCGTCGGCAGCCGCCGGACCGTTATTTGCTGGTCATGAGCCAAACCCCGTTCCAGGCCCCGGTCGGGGGCGATGCCTGCAGGGCACGGCATTTTTCGATATAAGCCGCCGCCGCCGGATCCTGCTCCGCGATGGCGGCGAAGCCCGCTTGCGCCTCCGGGAAGGCACCGCCGTAGAAGGCGGCCAGGGCAGCGGCAAAGGCGCTGAGCCTATCCCGGGCCGGCTCGAAGAGCTCCGGAGGCATGGGCTCGTAGACCGTGACCGGTTCCTTCCGCCCCACCACGGCGACCCGGCCCAGCTCCCGAACGGGGAAGACGCCTGAGGCGCCCTCGACCGTAGCAGCCGAAACCATCGTGTAGGTGCGGAACTGCTTGTTCACCCCCTCCAGCCGGGCTGCCAGGTTCACAGCATCGCCGAGCATGGTGTAGTCGAAGCGGGTGCGGGAGCCCATGTTGCCCACCACCGCGGGACCGGAGTTCATACCGATTCGCATGTGCAGCTCCTTGCCGATACGCGCGCGGATATCGGGCCGCATGGCCGAAAGCTTTCCCTGACAGCGCAAAGCCGCCCGTACTCCCCTCACGGCGTGGTCAGGCTGCTCCAGGGGGGCGTTCCAGAAGGCTATGATCGCATCCCCCTCGTACTTGTCGATGGTCCCCCCCTCCTCCTGAATGATGTCGGTCATGGCGGACAGGTACTCGTTGAGCAGGGCCGTCAGATCCTCGGGGCTCAAGCCCTCGGAGATGGAGGTGAAACCCTGTAGATCGGAGAAGAAGATCGTCAGCTCCCGGCGTTCCCCGCCCAGCTTCAGCCGCTCCGGATGAGCGATCAGCTGTTCGATCACCTCCGGGCTGAGGTACTGCTTGAAGGCCCCCTTGATGTAGCGCTTCTGCCGGCCCTCTGTGGCGTAGTTCACCAGACTGGAGCTCACCAGTGTCAGGGCTACGCCCAGCTCCGAGGCCAGCAGGGGCAGCCACCAGCCCAGGGCGTAGGCGGCCAGGCTCAGAGCTGGAGCCAGGGGCAGGAAGATCACGTACACGAGTGTGGTACGGCCGGCCGAAGAGCCTGCCGAACCGGCCAGTCCTGCACCCACCGCAAGGATTAGAATCAGCAGGGCGGCGGCCGGCCAGGGAAGGGGCCTCATGAAGTCTCCGGACAGTAGATTGTCCAGCATGGTGGCGTAGATCTCCACCCCGGGGTAGGTGCCGGCTACAGGGGAAGGACGCAGGTCGTAGAGCCCCGGTGCGGTGAAGCCGAACAGCACGTAGCGGTCCTTGAGCAGATCCGGATCGACGGACGGTTCTCCGCCTTCCAGCAGGCGCAGCTCGCTCTGCAATACCGCCGCGGCGTTGTAGGCCGTGTGGGTCTGGGAGGGACCGCGGTAGCGCAGCAGGACCCGTGAGCGGGAATCGATGGACACCTTACGTTCGTCGATGATCAGCCTGCCTCCCTCAATCTCGACAGTGTGAGCAGCGGGATTTCCCGCCAGGTAGGTGCCCAGAGCCAGGGACGGCAGCGGCTGCCCGTCGAAGAGGTTAAACAGCTGGCCCCGTCGGAACACCCCGTCCCCATCCGCTACCTGGTGGACATTGGCCAGCACCTGTGCACTATCCGTCAACTCGGGGATCGGAAAGGTCGCATAGGACAGCTGTAGAGCGTCCCTGCCCCTTGAACCGCTCTCCTCCAGCCAGCGCTGCAACCCCTTCACCGTAAAGTCCGGTTCCGGCACATCCTCCGGCCAAACGCGCGTCCCCGCCTCCTCCCGGCCCAGGAAGACAGCGGCAACAACTTTTCCGTTTTCGGCAACCGCAGAAGCGAAGCGCTCGTCATCCCAGGGCCCGTAGGCGGAAGCTTCCGTGAACAGCACATCGAAGGCCAGAGCCCTGGCCCCGGCCCGCCGGCAGAAGTCCGCCACCAGGGCGTAGGTCTCCCGCGGCCAGGGCCAGGACAGGGCGTTCTCCTCCGCGCCCCAATCCAGGCTCTTCTGATCCAGCAGGATGAGGACAATCTGATCGGTGGCCGCTCCTGGTCTGGCCAACAGCCGCACCCGCCAGTCCCAGGTGCGGCCCTCCAGGCCGTCCAGCAAACCTGGGATGGCCAGGGCAAGGGCCGCGGCGGCTGCGACCAGGCCGATCAGCACGCCCAGCAGGGCGTTGCAGAGCGAACGGCGGGACGACTCGCTCATGAGCCTGCTACAGGCTGCCAAGGGCCGCCCGGTAGCGGGCCTGACGCTCTGCCTGGAGAGGCTGAGCCGGCGCCTCCGCCAGGACCTTGCGGATCTCGGCAATGCGTACCTCCGGCTCCGGATGGGTCTTGGCAAAGTCCCGCCCGCCGGGCTCCAACCGGGACTCCATCACCTCGAGCATGCGCACCAGGGCATTGGGATCGTAGCCTACCCGTTTCAGGATCTCCACGGCCATGAGGTCCGCTTCCTTCTCGAAGGCTCGGGAATAGCCGCTGTTGACAAGGGTGGAGGTGATGTCGCCTATCGAATCCTCGAATACGGTAGTCAGCTTGGCCAACTCGTCGGAGCCCGCGGTTTGCGCGGAGGCGATGGCCACGCTTGTCAGGGCCGATGTAACCCGGGATTTTTTGATGGCCTGAAGCCCGTGCTGCTCGACCACGTGGGCGATCTCGTGAGCCAGGATGGCGGCCACTGTGTCCTCGCTGTCGGCGCAGGCCAGCAATCCAAGGCTGATGAAGATCAAGCCGCCGGGGGCGGCGAAGGCGTTGATCTCCTCCGAGTCCAGGATCAGAAAGTGGTAGCCGCCGAAGGTTTCGGGCCGATCCGAGGCAAAGGAGAGGGTGCGCCCCAGGAGGTTGAGATACTCGGTTGGTCCGGGCTCGGCGTACGGACTGTATTGCGCCAGGATGGTGGCGCCCACGGCCCGGCCGATGTAGTACTCCTGCTCCGGGGTGATGTCCTCGAAGCTCTTCTGCACAGCCGGCGCTGATTTCTGGGCTATCTCGAGCACATCCTCCAGGCCCAGACTTGCACAACCGCTCAAGAGGATCCCGGCGGCGAGGAGGAGCACGCCCAGAGTCGGCCAGGTTCTGCGAACAGCATTCATTGGGCGCCTCCGATCTCGGTATTCAGGTCTCCCTGCTCGAGGAAGGCGAGCACCTGCTCCGGGGTGACCGTGTAGCCGCCCATTCTGTCCACCCAGGTGTAGTCCAGGTTGTTGTCCTGCTTGTATTTGTCTTCTACTTCCTGGTTGAAACCCTTGCCTGCCAGGGCCACCTCACCACTGGAGGCGCTGGTGCCGACATTCTGCGAACCGGATCGCAGAACGACCTTTTTGGCTGTGAGAGCGGAGAGATGCACCCAGCCTTCTCCGCTAGGCACTCTGACCCGGGCCCAACCGCTCTGCTCGGCCAACACATCCACCCGGTCGCCGTAGGTCAGCACGGCCAGGATCCGGCCCATGTAACTGGGCGTGGCCCGGACCTGGGTTTCTTTGACAGTGACGCTCATCTGTTTGGCCGACTGGGCGAAGCCCAGTCCCGCCATGAATAGAAGCGCCACCAATATCAAGAGAAGTTTCGCTTTCATGATTGGCTCCTTAGGGCGAATTGTACCTGGAATTCAGCTTTACTGTCACCTGGGTCCAGCCGGGAGAATCTGCAGCTGATACTAAGATCGGCCTGGGGGTGGAGGATGATCCAGGTGACAGCAAACGGAGATCGCGGTGTTGCATTGGTATCCATACTAGTGAGGAGGAAAACAAGACCGCTTCTACAATCAGCCGCCTCCGGCCACCCAGCTCGACGTCTATCCTCTCAAGAACTTCCACTTTGCCTTCTTCGGGGGTTTGAGTTTCTGAAGCGGGGGGTTCCACCGGCCTGTGCTCCGGCTCCCTCAGGGGAAGGGCCGCCTCGATCCGGATGACTCGAATCCGACCAGGCATCTCGGCGAGCCGCCGATCAGATCCGCCCGTCCCGCCTTGCGGAGCGCTTCCCTGACCAGATTGCGGTTGCGGGGCAGCCGGTACTGGACAAGCGCTCTCTGTAGCATCTTCTCATGGAGACCTTTGGCGCTGTAGACCGGCTTCTCGTCTCGAGGATCGAGGCCCGTGTGGTACATGCAGGTCGAAAGGGTGCCTGGTGTGGGATAGAAATCCTGCACCTGCTCCGGCTGCAGCCGGTGGTCCCGCAGGTATTCGGCCAGCTCGACGGCATCTTTCAGCTCCGAACCGGGGTGAGCCGTGATGAGATACGGAACCAGATACTGCTTCTTCCCGAGCGAACGGTTGATCCCGGCGAATCGATCGGCAAAACGATCAAAGACGGAGCGCCCGGGCTTGCCCATGAGGCGGAGCACACGGACGGACACGTGCTCGGGGGCCACCTTGAGCTGTCCGCTCACGTGGTGGCGGCACATTTCGACGAAAAAGGTTTCCTCCGGATCGGCGATGAGGTAGTCGTAGCGGATGCCCGACCGGATGAAAACCTTCTTGACCCCGGGCAATGCCCGCAGCTTCCTGAGCAGCGCCAGGTAGTCGCTGTGGTCTACGACCAGATTCCGGCACACCGACGGGTACAGACACTGTCGGTCCGGGCAGGCGCCGCTGCGTTCCTGCCGGGAGCAGGCGGCCCGGCGGAAGTTGGCCGTGGGCCCGCCCACGTCGTGGATGTAACCTTTGAAATCCGGCCGCCGGATCAAACCTCGGGCTTCCCGAAGCAGGGATTCGTGGCTCC
>Ga0315553_10001126_pt1 | contig 22623 bp, 19 predicted proteins | sample SalMarSW160140MG_FD_203099 | JGI IMG/M metagenome (GOLD analysis project Ga0315553, IMG submission 203099) | Salt marsh sediment microbial communities from the Plum Island Ecosystem LTER, Massachusetts, United States - Salt Marsh Sediment SW1601-40 ... | reverse complement strand
GGCCGCCGAGGAGGCCACCCGCGCGGCGCGCGACGCGATGGAACAGGCGAGGGGCGAAGAGCCCAAGGAGGACAAGCCCAAAGAGCCCGAGCCCGCCTCTGCCGACCTGCCTCCCGAGGAGGAAGAGGCAGAGGAGGAGGCGACAGCCGAAGAGCCCACGGAGGACGAGCCCGGCGGCGACGGCGATCTATCCTCCAACGGCAAGGCTTCCCGCAAGGCGCTCCCGGACGCCCCAATTGGAGCTGCCGGGTTACCTCCCATGCAGCTCGCCTACCTGCTGCCCACGGGCGCTATGGGCGGCCTCGCCGCCTGGGTCACCGAGGCCATGGCTACCATCGGACCCCAGGACCTGGAGCGGGTGATCACCATACATCGCCTCTGGGGGTCAATCCCTCCCAACATCAGCTACGCACTGGCCCACCTCCAGCGGCTCATCCGCTCCTCCCAGCAGAAGGATCCGCCCTGGCTCAAAATAATGCAGGATATGGAGAAACTGGCCTCCTCCTGAGGAGGGGCGCCGAGCCGCCCCGACCCAGAGGTAGATCGTGGACAAGGTCATAACCTCCATGCTCCTCATCATCGCGGCCATCGTGGCCACGGTGGTGGTGATCAATGCTGTCCTCCCCAGCATCCAGCGCACCAGCAGCGACATCGCCGCCGCCAGCGATGTCGTGGGCGCCCGCCTGCGCAGCGACGTCAGGATCGTCGAGACCGCGGGCGTCGTGGGGGACGACTTCGTCCAGATATGGGCCAAGAACGTAGGCGCCTCCAATATCCCCTCCCTGGAGAAGATCGACGTCTTCTTCGGTGAGACGACTGACTTCGAGCGCATCGGCTACGACGCGGAGGACACCTGCCCCAACCCCTCGCCGCCGCCCCGCAGCGACAACTGCTGGCAGTACACCCTGGAGAACGACAGCGAGTGGGCCCCTTCCGCCACCCTTCGCATCACCGTCTATCTGACCTATGACCTTGAGACGGACAAGGACTACGTCAGCACCATCGTCCTACCCAACGGCCTTGTCGCCAGCAAGGTATTCTCACTGTAGGTGAAGCTATGGAGCACGCCATCCCGGCCCTGGTCATCGCCGCCCTCATCGTGGTCGGCGGCGTTATGCTGGCCGCCGTCACCAACAGCTCCATCGACAACGTGGGCCAGTCCTGGCGGGACATGGAAGCCCTCTCCGAAGAGCGCCTGGGCACCGAACTGTCGGTGGTGTCCACCGACGTGACCGGCGGCGGCGCCGACGTGACCCTGGTTCTGAGCAACGAAGGCCGCACCGCCATCCAGCAGCCACCCCTCATGGACCTGATCATCAACTACGACGGCACCGACGACGAGCGCTACGTCTTCTGGCTGCCCCACACCGATAGCAACCCCCCTGGGGACAACAAGTGGACTGTGGACAGCATCTCCGGGGACTACCGCAACCCCGGCATCTTCGATGGCGGCGAGGAGATGACCATCAAGATCCACCTTGACCCCGCAACCAAAGTCGGACCCAACCGGTGGCTCGTCCTCTCCACAGAGGCGGGCATCACCTACAGCATCTACTTCTGAGGAGCGACACGTATGGAGCCGCAAGAGGACGCCGTGAAGACACCGCAACAGGAGTTGCAAGAGGACGCCGCGAAAACACCGCAACAGGAGCCGCAGGAGGACGCCGCGAAGACGCTGCAGCAGGAGCTGCAAGACGAGGAGTCGGCCGACCCGACCGAAGAGCCGGAAGAAGAAGAGGAGGAGCGACAGCGGCTCATCACCTTGGGGGTGATGGACATCGATAAGCGGCTCGGGGGCGGCCTGCCCGCGGACAGCCTCACTCTTGTAGAGGGAGACCCTGACGCCGGCAAGAGCGTCATCGTCCAGCAGTTCACCTTCGGCGCCCTCAAGGAGGGGTTCAAAACGTCCCTCTTCCTGTCCGAGTCCAACTCCCGCGGATTCCTGGACCAGATGGATAGCCTCGGCATGTCCTCCACCGACTACTATCTGATAGGCCGGCTGTCCCTGTACCAGAAAGACCTGCGGGTGGAGCGGGAAAGGGCGGACAACATTCTGCAGAAGCTGCTCCGACACATCGAGAACTCTGACAAGCGCGACCTCTTCATCATGGACTCCATCACGCCTCTCCTCTTCCAGTTCGATGAGCACTACGTCCTCTCCTTCCTGGCCAACTGCAAGGACCTGGCAGACGTGGGCCGAACCATCATCGTCACCCTCCACTCCTACGCCATCAGCGAGGCCCTCCGCTTCAGGGCCGACTCCATCGTGGACGCCCACCTCCGCCTGCGCATAGAGGACCTGGGGCAGCGGCTGGTGCGCACCCTCGAGGTGACCAAGATCCGGGGAGCGGCCAAAACGGCGGATAACGCTGTGAGCTTCACCGTGCAGCCAGGGATGGGCCTGAAGAGCGTCCCCATCTCCAAGACCAAAGCCTGATGCCGCGCTATGCCCTATGTCCGCATCCCCTTTCCGGAGACCGAGCAAGCCCAGGAGGCACACAGCGAGAGCAGTTGCCCCATCTGCTCTGCCATATCGCCCGCGCTTAAAGAGCAGGCCCAGGAGCACGCCCACCTCTTCCGCTACCTGCACATGGTGCCCGTCGAGGAGTTCGGCGTCCCCCAATACCAGGAAAAGCTGGAGCGCAAGATGGGGGACATAGAGCAGCCCAACATCATCTACCCCGTGGGCAGCGCCACCTTCGCCCACATCTACCCCGACCCCGAAGACGCCCGCAACTACTACATCCCCGTGGAGCCCATTATCGGCGGCGACTATGGAGCCCTGTTCGAGATGGTGGAGGACCGGCTGGTCGATGTGGTGCACAAGCTCCCCCAGCCGACCTCCCCAGAGGAGCAGAAAGAGGTCCTGCTGGAGGCGCTGAACCAGATCGCCAGCGTGGGGCCCGGCAATCGCAATGGCGCTTCCGCCAACGGAGCCAAGACTAAGTCCGGCGGCCGCGCCATGCCCAAGTTCCTGGGCAACCGCAAGATCAAGCTCACAGAGCAGGAGTTTGTGGCCATCCGCTACCTCCTCCTGCGGGACAAGGTGTACATGGGGATCCTCCAGCCCCTCATCCTGGACCCCAACATCGAGGACATAAGCTGTAGCGGCCTGGGCCCCATTTACCTCGAGCACAAGATCCTCAAAGCCCTAAAGGCCGCCATCATCTTCGATGAGGACGACGACCTGGACAGCTTCCTCCGTCGCGTCTCAGAGCGGATCAACAAGCCTGTCACCTACCGCAGGCCCATCGTAGATGCCACCCTCCCGGACGGCTCCCGCGTCAACATCGTCTTCGGCACCGAGGTCTCCAAGCGGGGCTCCAACTTCACCATCCGTAAGTTCGCCACCACGCCCCTCAGCGTCCTGGACATCACCGAGGGCGGCGGCCTCAACTACCGCATGATCGCCTACCTCTCCATCGTCATCGAGGAGGGGATGAACCTCTTCGTCGCCGGGGAGACCGCCTCCGGAAAGACCACCCTCCTCAACGCCATCACCAACTTCTTCGCCCCGGACGCCAAGATCGTCACCATCGAGGACACCCCAGAACTCCAGATCCCCCACCCCAACTGGCTCCGCGAGGTGGTCCGAGGCGTCGCCGAAGAGGGGGCCGCCGTCACCATGTTTGACCTGCTCAAGGCCGCCCTGCGCCAGCGGCCCAACGCCATCCTGGTGGGCGAGATCCGCGGTGAGGAGGGGAACATCGCCTTCCAGGCCATGCAGACCGGCCACACCGTCATGGCCACCTTCCACGCTGCCTCGGTGGAGAAGCTCATCCAGAGGATCACCGGCAGCCCCATCAACGTGCCCAAGACCTACATGGACAACCTCAACGTAGTCGTTATCATCAGCGCCGTTAAGCTAGCCAACGGCAAGAGCGCCCGCCGTATCCTCTCCATCAGCGAGCTCTTCGGCTTCGACCCCGTCACCGACTCGTTCGCCTTCGCCGAGGTCTTCCACTGGAACCCAGAGAACGACACCTACGAGTTCACCGGCTACATGAACAGCTACCTTCTGGAGAACAAGATCGCCGTCAGGCGGGGCATACCCCCCAACAAACGCCGCGTCATGTACCAGGAGCTCGATCGGCGGGCCAAGGTGCTGGAAAAGCTCCACCGCTCCGGAGTTAAGAACTTTTATGAGCTTTATCAAGTTCTGGCAAAGGCTAAGAGGCAAGGCCTCTTCTAAAGAGGACGGCCCTCCCGGCAGGGACCCGGCTCTCGCTCACATCAAGAGCGGCTGGCTGTTCGATCCCGACGCCAACCAGTACGACCTGCTCACCGTCCTCACCTACCTCTCCTGCATCGCCAGCGCCAATGTCAGCCGCGAGCAACTCTTCGAGGCCGCCGCCAAGCTCAACTACGGCCCCTCCCCCTACTTCGCCCAGGTCGCCAACCTGGTCAGCAGCCTCGGCCACGACTTCACCACCGCCTGCCAGGTGGTCTCCGAGAGCGCCGAGGACGAGGTGATGCGCCATTTCCTCCTGCGCTTCGGCAACTCCCTCGCCTCCGGCGAGCCCGAGGCCGTCTTCCTGGAGCGCGAGACCCACGTCCAGATGGAGGACTACACCAACGCCTACGAGACGGACCTAGAGTCCCTGCGCAAGTGGACCGACGCCTTCGTCGCCCTCCTGGTGTCAGCAAATCTGGTGGTCCTCGTGGCCCTCATCTCCAACATGATCTACGCCATGGGCTCTGTGCTCATCGTCACCGTGGAGCTGGTGGCCATCGCCACCGCCGCGCTGGGCGCCTGGCTCATCTACCGCATCGCCCCCTTCGACCCAGTGATCCACAAGCTACGGGACAAGTCGCCGGAGCAGAAGCTCATGTCCCTCCTGGCCCGTATCCTCTTCCCGGCCGCCCTCCTCATGGGCCTCCTCGCCTACCTCGCCTTCCAGAGCTTAGGCCTGGCCCTTATCATCGCCGGCCTTCTGATCCTGCCGGTGGGCATCGTCACCCACCTGCTTGAGCGCAAGGTCGACGACCGCGACCGGGACATCGCCGACTTCCTCCGCTCCCTGGGGGGTGTCACCGCCGCCCGCGGCAGCACCGTCATCGAGAGCCTCGATCACATAGACCGGCGGGCCATCGGCTCCCTGGAGCCAGAGCTGAAGCGGCTGCTCGTCCGTGTCGCCGTCGGCGTAGAGACCAGCCGCGCCTGGCTCCGCTTCATGGCCGAGACCGGCAGCGAGTTGGTCCACCGGGTGGTCCGCTCCTTCTGGGACGCCGTCAACCTCGGCGGCGACCCGGAGAAGGCGGGCCGCTTCTCAGCCGATATGGCTCTCAGGGTCTCCCTCCTCCGGGCCAAGCGGAAGCTCGTCTCCTCCACCTTCAACTACGTCGTCGTTCCCATGCACATCGCCCTCGCCGGCACCCTGGTGTTCATGACCGAGATCGTCTCCGCTTTCAACACCAAGCTCATCCAGGCCCAGGCCGTCGTCGGCAGCGAGGAACCCACGACCCTCAGCCCCGAGGAGATCGGCATCCCCGGCGCCCTCACCTTCCAGGAGTTCGATACGAGCTTCATCACGTTCATGGTCATGACCGTCGTCTTATCGCTGACGCTGATAAACGCCTTCGCCCCCAGAGCGGCCGCCGGAGGACACACCTTCAAGATGGCACTGTTCGGCGCCCTCACCCTCTGCGCCACCGGTGCCGTACTCCTCCTGGTGCCTCCCATGGCCAGCAGCATGTTCTCTGACACCCTCACCCAGCCCACAAGTTAACGGGAGGTGCAGTCTATGAAACTCTTTCGTTTGAGACACAAGCCGAAGAGCGGCGAAGAGGAAAAGGAACTGGTCCTGGACACGGACGCCGAGGCGCAAGCCCCCGCCCAGGACACGACCGAGGCCGAAGTGGAGACCGCGGCCCCGACCGATGCCCCCACCCCAGACGCCGAAGCAGAGGCCGAAACCCCCGCGCCCGAGGGTGATCTCATGAGCCAGATAAGCGCCGAGGCGGACAGCGAGATCGACGCCGAAGAGAAGGAATCTGAGGAGGACGACCTCCTCGACCCCGACCTCGCCGACATCTTCCGTGAAGCCAAGAATGAGGTCGAGGAGAGCACCCTGGCTTCAGAGCTGGATGACATCGCCGCCCAGGACCTCCTGGACGACCTCGTGGGTATCAGACACCGCCTGAGCACAATGCCACAAGCCCGCCCTGAGGCCGGCAAAGACGGAAAGTAGCACCCATGAAGCTCTTTCGCCTGGCGCGCAAGCCGGGCAGCGGCGAAGAGGAACGGGAGCTCGTCCTGGACACGGACGCCGAGGCGCAGGCCCCCGACCAGGACAGGACAGAGGCCGACGTGGAGTCGGAAGCCTCGGCTGACCACCCCGCCCCCGACGCCGCGGCGGAAGCCGAAGCCCCCGCGCCCGAGGGCACCCTTGCCACCCAGATAGGCGCTGAGGCGGACGGCGAGATCGAGGCCAAGGAGAGCACCCCGGCCCCAGAGCCGCAGGACATCCCCATCCAGGAGCTACTGAGCGACCTGGTGGGCCTCAGCCACCGCCTGGGCGCAGCGCCGCGCGCCCGCACCGGGCCCGCCTTAGACGAGGCCCCAGACGCCAACGACCAGCCCAGCCCTGACGAGACCCCTGACGCCAACGACCAGCCCGCCTTAGACGAGGCCCCTGACGCCAACGACCAGCCCGCCTTAGACGAGGCCCCAGACGCCAACGACCAGCCCGCCCTAGACGAGGCCCCTGACGCCAACGACCAGCCCGCCCTAGACGAGGCCCCTGACGCCAACGACCAGCCGGACGAAGACGAGACCCCTGACGCCAACGACGAGCCCTCCTTAGACGAGACCCCTGACGCCAACGACCAGCCCAGCCCTGACGAGACCCCTGACGCCAACGACCAGCCCAGCCCTGACGAGACCCCTGACGCCAACGACCAACCGGACGAAGACGAGGCCCCAAACGCCAACGACCAGCCGAACGAAGACGACGAAGCCCCAGAGCCGGACGACCCCTGGGACCCACAAGCGGAGCGACCGTCGCTGACTGGATACCGGCGCTACGCCCTACACGGCCTCTTCCTCAGCCTGGCCCTGACCGCGGCCGCCGTCGGACTCATGGGCGCCGAGCGCCTCGCCCGCACTGAGCCCGTCAAGCGCTCCCCCATCGTCGTGACCACCGTCCCCGGCTTTTCCCCCGGACTGAACGGCCAGCCCGAAACCACGCCCGAGCCAACCCCGGAGCCCCCACCCATACTCACCCCTGAGCCCACACCGGAGCTCCAACCCGCCTACTTCCTCTACACCGTCCAGCCTGGGGATACCGTCTCTGGCATCGCGGCGGTCTTCGCTATCAGCCCGTCCTACATCCTCTGGAACAACCCAGGCGTCGTTTACGACCCGAACCTCCTGCTGGTTGGTCAGCAACTCCTCATCCCCAGCGTCGACGGCATCATCTACCACGTCAGGCCGGGGGATAACCTCTCCGACATCGCCGCGCTCTACCTGATCGATGTCGAGAGCATTCTGGCCTTCGTCCCCAACTGCCTCGCTCTACCTGATAGCACCATCGAGGGGATGGTTCTGATCCTGCCGGGGGCCGTACCCCCATCCAACGCCTACCTCTCGCCCTGATACCACCACCTCACCACACCCGACGCTAGGCTCCCTTCCACCCTGGCCGCCATCCGCGCCGCCGCCGGGCGTGCCCTCCGCCGCGTTCGTGTAGGTGGTGCGGAAGCGGCACTGAGACGCCGATCATGATAGGCACATCCGCGGGAATAACGATGGGCGTGTCCGGGCTACGCTGGATGTCCTTGATCTCGTCCTCTCCCTCCTCCTCGCCGCAGGCCGCGGCGATCAGAGCTAGAGCCAGGAGCAACGTCAGGCCGAGCAAGATCGCCCGGCGCCTGGAACCGAACGGCATGATCATCAAGCCACCTCAGTCTGTCACGCGACGTTTGGCTTGGATTCCGCGGCTGAACAGCGGCAGTCTACCAGACGAGCCGACTAGAGGCTAATGCAGGGGATCAGGTCTGCTTTCGATGACCGAACCTTGGGGCTGACTCAACCGTCCAACTGGAAGAGATCGGTGCTAAGATAGCGTTCGCCAGTATCGGGGAGAATCACCACGATCAGCTTTCCTCTGTTTTCGGGTCTCTTGGCCACCGCCAAGGCTGCCCAGACCGCCGCCCCCGAGGATATGCCGACCAGTATCCCTTCTTGCCTGGCCAACTGCCGGGCGACCTCTCCAGCATCATCACTGCTGACCTGAATGATCTCATCGACCAGGTCCATCCTTAGCACCTCCGGCACGAAGCCAGCCCCGATGCCCTGGATCTTGTGGAGGCCTGGCTTGCCGCCGGAAAGGACCGGCGAGTCCACCGGCTCAACAGCGATGGCCTTGAACTCCGGCTTCCTTTTCTTAATGACCTCCGCCACGCCGGTGATCGTTCCTCCTGTCCCTACCCCAGCTACCAGGATGTCCACCTGACCATCAGTATCGCGCCATATCTCCTCGGCGGTCGTCGCACGGTGGATCGCAGGGTTGGCGGGATTCCTGAACTGATGTGGTATGAAGGCATTGGGATGGCTGGCGGCGATCTCCTCGGCTTTCCTTACGGCGCCTGGCATTCCCTCCGACCCGGGGGTGAGGACAACCTCTGCCCCAAAAACGGCGAGAAGCTGCCTTCGCTCGACGGACATCGTGTCGGGCATGGTGAGGATGAGCCTGTAGCCCTTGGCGGCGCAGACGAAGGCCAGGCCTATGCCGGTGTTACCGCTTGTCGGCTCGACGATCAGCGTATCTCTGGTGATGAGGCCATCCTCCTCAGCCGCCTCGATCATGGAGACGCCGATCCTGTCCTTGATGCTGCCGCAGGGATTGAAGGACTCCAGCTTTGCCACTACCGTGGCCTCTAGTCCCTCCGCCATCCTGTTCAATCGGACGAGCGGGGTGCTGCCTATGAGCTCAGTGAGGTCACCAGCGATCTTTCCCATAGCTGAGTCTCCCCCTCCCAGTTGGGACTAGGCGCGGCAACCCCCCGGAGGCAGAAACGCCTAGGCCCTATTTCCAGGCAGTATACCAATTCCCTCTGCCTGCCGCCTGGCCCTCCTGCCCCGCCGCCCACGGGCCGCTGGTTCTGATCCCAGCGTCTCTACAGACGCTTCGACCGGTTTATCCCAGGAAGTACTCGGCGCCCCGAATCCTGCGCACGAAAGGCAGCCTCTCTATGAGCGCGTCCAGGCCGAGAATACGGCCCGCTCCCAGCGCGCCCAGGAGCAGAAACACGCCGATGTAAATGATGTGCTCATCCAGGAAGGGGTTGTTCGCTGGCGGGAACTGGGCGATGTAGAACATGAAAATCATCGCCCCGGCCCAGAACAGGCTGAAGCGGGTGAGCACGCCCAGGATCAGGGTGATGCCGATGAGGATCTGGCCCGAGATGACCAGCCCATCGATGACATCGACAGCCGCACTGTTGGTCCCCAGATCCACGAACCAGCCCTCAAGGGGCCCCGTGGTAGCGTTGACCAGGAAGCCCGCCGATGTCCAGTCGCCCAGTAACTTGTCGAACCCTGACCAGACGAAGATCCAGCCCATAGCGACGCGCAACAGAAAGGTGAAGGGCAAGATAACGTCCATGTACCGGAACGTCAGGTTCCAACCGCCGAATCGTGCAGTCGATACATTCTCCGTCATTTTCTCCTCCTAAGACAATTCTTTCTACAGTTTCTGCATATTATATAGCGTTAATATCCCTTTGTCAACCTGGAACCCTGCGGTCGCTTCCGCCACGCCGTCCTGGGTGCGGCGGTGCGCAAGCGCACGCATGACCCTGAACAGAGGCTTGACCCAGCCCAACAGACTGCCTGAAACTAGGGGGTCGTGGAGCGGGCTGACCTCGCCACCCTACGCACCGTTTGTTCGCAGCCGTACGGCTTCTGGCTAGACAGCGCCATGGCCAACGGCCGTCTCGGCTCGCGCTCCTTCTGGGGTGCCGACCCCTCCGTTGTGTTCCGCTGCTGGGGGCGGCGGGTGCAGGTCGAGCGCTGCCACGGCGCCAGCGAGCGCTTCCAGGCCGACCCTTTCGATGTGCTCCATGCGTTGCTGTCCGAGCGAGAGCATATGCGTGGCGGCGCAGCCGTTGGCTACCTTGGCTACGGTCTCAGACAGCACATCGAACGCCTTCCCGACACAACTGTTGATGACCTGAAGATACCGGACTGCCTCCTGGCCTTCTACGACCGCGTGCATCCGTTCGACCCGCGTCCCCTGGCCCCGCTGCCACCTGTCCCGGGCCTGCCTCCCCATCTCGACGGGCTGCGGAGCACCTTCAGCCGGCAGGCCTACGAGGCCGCAGTGAGGCGGGCTTTGGCCTACATCCGGGCAGGCGATATCTACCAGGTCAACCTGTCGCAGCGATTTCAGGTTCCCTGCGGCCGCGACCCGTTCGACGCGTACCTGTGCCTGCGCGCCCAGTCTCCGGCTCCCTTCGCTGCCTACCTGCGCTACCCTGACTTCGCCGTCCTCTCGTCATCGCCAGAGCGCTTCCTCCACTATCAGTCAAGTGACCGCCTGATCGAAACGCGACCGATCAAGGGGACGCGCCCGCGCGGCCTCGACCCGCAATCTGACCACGCTCTGGCCAAAGAGCTTCTGGCAAGCGTGAAGGATCGAGCCGAGAACGTCATGATCGTCGACCTGGAACGCAACGACCTCGGCAAGGTGGCTGAGGTGGGGAGCGTTGCTGTGCCCGGCCTCTATGAGCTGGAAACCTACGCTACGGTCCACCATCTGACCTCCACCGTGCAGGCCCGCCTCCGGCTCGACAGAGACATCGTCGACCTGCTGAGGGCCACATTTCCTGGCGGCTCGATCACGGGCGCGCCGAAGATCCGCGCCATGCAGATCATCGACGAACTGGAGCCGGTGGCCCGCGGCGTCTACACCGGCGCCATCGGCTACATCGGCTTCGACGGCTCCACGAACCTGAATATCGTCATCCGCACGATGGTCATCAAAGACGGCATCGCTTCGTTCCACGTGGGCGGGGGCATCGTCGCCGACTCCGACCCAGCGTGGGAGTACGAAGAGACGCTGCACAAAGGCGCAGCCATGACGCGGGTGCTGGTCGGCGAGGGACTGCCGTGACGTGGGTCTACCTCGACGGAGCCTACCTCCCTTCAGCGGAGGCAAAGGTCGCCGCCGACGATGCCGGGCTGCTTCACGGTCGCGGCTTGTTCGAGAGCTTCCGAGCCCGCCGAGGCGTCGTCTACCTGCTGGAACGCCACTTCGACCGACTGGAAGCGGGAGCACAGACCCTCGGCATTGTGCTGCCCCAGACTCTGGCCGACCTACGGGCCGCCGTGCGGACGCTGACCGAACGCTGCGGCCTGGAGGACGCCCGCGTGCGCCTCACCCTTACGGCAGGCTCAGCCAGCGGGCGACCCTCACTCCTGATCCAGGCACGAGCCGCAACGGACTACCCGCAACAGCTGTACGAGCGCGGCATGTCCGCCCTCGTCGCCCGCGTGCGCCGCAACGAGACGTCTCCCTTGACCCGAGTCAAGTCGCTGAACTACCTGGACAGCCTGCTGGCCAGGGAGCAGGCCCGCCGCGCCGGCCTGGACGAGGCGCTCTTCCTCAACAGCCGTGGCCGCCTCGCGGATGGGAGCGCCACCAACGTCTTCCTCGTTCGGGACGGCGAACTTTTCACGCCGCCCGTGGAGGACGGCGCGCTCGCCGGTATCACCCGCGCTGCGGTGCTCGAGCTGGCCCGCGCGGCCCGCATCGGCGCCCGCGAAGTCTCGCTCACTCTGGACGAGCTGCGAGCCGCCGAGGAGGCGTTTCTCACCAACGCCGTGGCCGGGCTGCTGCCGTTGGTGGCAGTCGACGGCGCAAACGTGGGCAGCGGCAGGCCGGGGCCGCTTACGCGCCGCCTGAGGGGACTCTACGAAGCGGCCGCCACCGCTCCACCCGCCTAGCCGACAGCGGGTCGATGACCGCCCGCACGACGGCCAAGCGGCCAATCCTGCCTTGACGTGAGATGCAGCCCCGCGTACCATCCTGTCCGTCACTAATGTCGCCTGCTTGGGAGTCAGCGGAATCAAAGGAGGTTGATCATGAGGTGGGTTCGCTCCAGGACAGCAGTCGTAGCGCTTGTGGCGGTGGTGGCCGTCCTCACCATTGCTCTAGGCAGCTGGCAGGGCTGGCTGGCCGAAGCCCAGACGGTGCGCTGGGTCAATGACGCCGATGATGTCGGCCAGCCGAGCGAATGCTCCACGACAACGGCCTACGCCAGCATTGCTGGCGCCCTCGGAGCTTCCGCCGACGGCGACATCATACGGCTCTGCGAGGGGACATACGACGCTGGCATAGTGGTGGACAGGAAGCTCACCATAGAGGGTCAGGCGGATGTCGACATCGACAAGATCGTTATCGACGGCACAGTCGGCTGCATCGACGGCATCGACGTGACTGCCGACGACGTCACCATCCGCCACCTCACGTTGGCGGGGCACGGGCCCGGCGGTGGCGATACGGGCATCGACGTTCATGGGGTGGACAACACCACGATCACCGACGTGGACGTGAGCGCCTGGGGTGCCGGCATATTTGTGGATATAGGCGCCACCGATACCATCATCGAGGCCAGCAACATCCACGCCAATGGGGACGGCATAGTTCTCATGGGCAGTGAGGCCACCCATATCCTCAGCAACGATATAGTTGACAACACGGACCATGGTATCCTCACGGACGGCCCAGACCTGGCCCTCGTGGCGGACAACACCATCTCGGGCAACGACATCGCTCAGGTGTATCTCACCAGCACGAACCATATCCGGCTGCTACGCAACGATATTGTCACCGACAGCGACGGCATCCTGGTATCGCCCATGCCAGCAGAGTCCTTCATACAGATCGGCGGCTCACCGGAGAACGCCAACAGCTTCAGCGGGCCTCTCAGCGCTGGGCACTACTACGTGTCGCTGCACTGTGGTGCCGAGAACACCGTTGATGCCACCTACAACTACTGGGGAGGCGCAGGCCTTGCCAGGAGCGACATCGCCAACCGCATCTTCAACGATGAGGACGACGACGGTACCGAGTGTCCCCCTCCAGACGACGTCAGGGGTGCGGTTGTCTTCCACCCCTGGGCCACAGAGCCCGCTCCTACCCCGAGCCCCAGCCCTACCCCCACGCCGACCCCTAGCCCCACTCCCAGCCCTACGCCCAGCCCAACGCCGGCCGCGGACACCCGCGACTTCGACCTGCCGATCGGCTGGAACAACTTCGTCTGGACGGGAGCCGACGCCACGGCTGCGGACACGGCCCTGAACTGCATCGCCAGCGACTTCGCTATCGCCTATGGACTAGACGCAGGGGGCTGGCAGCGCTACGTGCCCGATCAGCCCGACATCACCACCCTCGCCACAGTGGACAAGTACGACAGCCTGCTGGTGCTGATCACCGCCAGCGACGTGCAGTGCCTGGGGATGCCGGTAGACCCGTAGCTGGCATCACCATCGACTGACATCCGAAGGGGGAGGGCAAATGCCCTCCCCCTTTTCCGTTGGCCAGCAGCGGAACGAGAGCCCTTCTACCCCTCGTGCTCCTCGACCTTCACGCCCAGCGGCTCCAACCTGGCCAGGAAAACCTCCGGATCGATCACCGCCTCCGGCGCGAAGACGCCCCGCTCAGCGATCTCCCCCTGCGCCAGCATCACTGCCCCCAGCGCAGCCGGGATGCTGGTGATGTTCTTCATCCGGCCCACGCACGTATATCGGCGATGCGCTTGGCCGCCGTCCTGCTCCCCGTACACGTCCACCCGAAAGCCCGACACCGTGCATTTTCCTGCCGGAAGCCGCGGCAGCACGCGATGGAAGGTAGCGGCCCAGAATCTCTGGCTCCGCTCGCCTCGCACCAGGCCCACCCGCTCCAGCAGGATGCCCGCCCGGGCCAGCCAGGCCGGCCAGATGCCGCCCTTGAGCGTTACCGTCTCCAGCCCCGCGATATTTCGGGGGATGGTCACCGGCTCAGCGTGACCGGTGTGGTAGACCGGCAAGCGACCGCACGGCGGCGGGAACTGCACCATCTCCTTGCCACTGCCAGAGCGAACCAGCACCTCTCGCCCGCGTCTGAACGAGGGCACCTTCCCGCAGAAGATGTGCACTGCGTGGCGATAGTTTGCATAGCCACCGGCATCGTCGGCCCCGCCGAACCAGGCGATGTGAATGCGGCGAGGCTGGCTCATGGCCAGCGCCCCCTTCTTCGCCATCAAGTTAGTCAGGCCAGGGCAGTTGCCCAGGCCGGTTAGCACCGCCACGCCCGCCTTCTTCGCCGCTTCGTCCAGCGCCAGGGCCTCCCGTGCCGCCTCGTAATCGTCGGCGATGCTGACGTAATGCACACCAGCCTCGATGGCAGCGCGGGCCAGCGGCCCCTCAAAATAGACAAAGGGCCCAACAAAACCGAGCGCCACGTCATACCCGCGAATGGTCTCCACCAGCGCCTGGTGGTCAGTAGCATCCACTCGGCAGGCCTGCACCACGCCGCCTAGCTCCCCGGCCAGCTCCTGCGCCGCCGCCAGGTTGAGCTCGGCTACCATCACCTCGCTCACATCCGGATGACTAGCCAGGGTACGCACTGCCTGGTTCCCCATGTCGCCTGCCCCACCCAGCACCACGAATCGCATGGCTTGCCCCCTTCCTGCCTACGGCAACGGCTACCGCTCGATGATTGCCGGCTCGAAGGGCACCTTGTTCAGCGGCTCGTTTCCGTCCTTGGTAATGAGCACCGTCATCTCCATCCTCATGCCGCCTACGCCCGGCCTGTTCAGCACTAAGGCCGCAACCTCAACCATGTTCGGTTGAAGCACCAGGTCTCCCTTCGACTCGTAGGGCACGCTGGAGTTCATCAGCAGGGGATACCATTCGTTGCCCAGTATGCCTATGCCGTGACCGTAGCCCGGCAGGGCATACTGCCTATAGCCCGTTCTATCCATGAAGGCGTCCACCTTGTCCGACACCTCACCGTATGTCACCCCCGGCTTCATGCTCTCCAACAACAGGTCGCAGGCAGCGACAAAGACGTCCGCTAGCTCCCGCTGCTCGGGCGTAGGCTCGCCCATTATGGCGTTGCGGGCCAGGTCGCCCAGATACAGATTGTACATGGCGTGCAGGTCCAGCAGTACGTTGTCGCCGGGCTCGATCCGTTTCCTGGTGGGCGGAGTGCACCCTCCCCAGTAATACGCCGTTCTCACGCCCGAGCCTATCTCCTGGCCGCCGGTGAACGTCCAGTTGAGTTCGCTGCCCGCCTTCCTCATGGCGTACTCGGCGATGCCCGCCACCTCCGTCTCCGTCATGCCAACCCTCAGCTCCTTGAGCACCACGCCCAGCCCCAGGTCACAGATCTCGGCGGCCTGCCTGAACGATTCGATCTCGGCCTCGTCCTTGATGATGAATATCTCATTCAGAAAGTGGGTGGCGTTCTTGAAGGTCGCCTGAGGGAAGGCCTCCCTCAGGAGCTCGTACTCGCTGGCCAGCAGGAAGGTCTCTATCCTGATAGGCGAGTGGCCCAGCTCGATCCCTATTCTCCCCTTCTCCAGCCCTTTCGCTCTAAGATGTGAGAGAATCTGGTCCCACAGAGCCATCCCCGGCAGGGGAGCCACACCGGTCACATTCTTGAAGAAGCCGTCGTCCTTCACGCGTTCGCTATCGAGTCCCAGCACGTATAGCTGCGGCTCGCCATCGCGCGGAATGACGGCGACGCCCCGCCAGGGGACGAAAGCGCCAAAGACGTACCCCACGGTGCTCAGCCTCGTGGCGATCAGCACGTCGATGTCCTGCTCATCCATCTTCGCCTGGATCTTCTTCAGCCTGGCCTCGTGGTCCGCCTGCGTGCTCAACTTCCCACCTCCTGCTGCCTGCTTGAGACAGGAGGGACATCCGTCACTGTCCCTCCCACGCTGCTAATCTAGCACATAAGCGGTCAAGGGTCGCGACCCGACGGTCAAGAAGCGGCAGCGGCGTCGCTCGCCGCGAAGTTCATCGTGAAGCCAAGAAAGCGCCGATGGTGCTCCAGCAACCGGAAGCCGCTGGCTCGGCAGAGGTCGCGGACGACATCCGGGAACTGATAATCGGGGTCCGGCAGGGCCTCGGTGATGGACAGGATGCCGCCAGGCTTGAGGACTCGTCGCAGCTCGGCCAGCGTCTTCGCCCGGTCAGGAACCTCTCCCAGGACGGTGACCAGGAAGGCGCGATCAACCGAGCCTTCAGCCAAAGGCAAGTCTAGAGCGTTCCCCACCACCGGCAGAGCGTTCGTAACTCCTTCTTGCAGCAGACGGAGGCGAAGCGCCCCTGTCATCTCGGGCTGAATGTCCACACAGACCAGCCGTCCCTCAGGGCCAACCCTGCGAGCGACCTCGACGCTGAAATAGCCCGGGCCCGGGCCCACCTCAAGAACCGTGTGGCCTCTACCTACGCGAAAGCTGTCAACTATCTGCCGAAGCGGGTGCACCACCCGCCGCGGCAGGTTATCAAGCATCCAGCGCCAACTGTATGGGCAGGCGCGACTGCTCTTGTATCGCTGTGTGAGCGCGTACAGACACCACGTGGCCACTACCGCCCAGGCGACAACTACAAAGCGAAGAAGAAGAAACAACGCGCGCATCGCGGCCTCCCTCGCTCTCGATTCAGCTTGGCAGCCGTGGGGAGCAGTATATCACTGTTGCTGCCTTGCGCGCTGACGCCCTCCCACCGGCCCTCGCCCCAGCAGAAGCGCAGGCACCACGCCTGCCCAGACGAAGATCGCCCCCACCAGGAACGAGCGCTCGAACGCGTTGGCGACCTGCCCTGCAAAGACGACCTGCAGCTCCTGCGATAGCTCGTCAAGGGTTGGCCGCAGCGGATCGGCCAGCTCCGCTCCGACAGCTTCCTTCACCTGTTCGTAGAGGTCGAACGTCGGCTTCGTGCCTGACCGCACCGCCTGCTGTATCTCCTCCGGCGGAGCGCTGCGCATCCCTTCGATGATGCCCTCCTTGACAGGCGCCGGCAGCTCGGACTGCTCGACCAGAGTCTGCGCCTGCTCCTGAGCCTCGGCCATCCGCGGGGGTAGAGCTCCCACGAAGACCGCTACCAGAATGGCCAGCCCCAGGGTGAACCCCACCTGTCTGGCCGCATTGAACACGCCCGCGCCCACGCCCGCCCTTCCGCCTCTCACCGAACCCATCACAGCGCTGGTCACAGGCGCGAAGGTCAGCCCCGCTCCAACGCCAGCCATTACGAATCGCCACGCTATCTGCGGATAGGGCACTCCGCCTGTCATACGCGAAGCGGAGAACAGAGCGGCGCCGAAGATCAGCACTCCCGCTATCACCATAGGCCGTGGCCCGAAGCGATCCGTCAGCCGCCCCGCCAACGGCCCGGTAAGCATGATCGATGCCGAGAACGGCGTAACCGCGAGCGCCGCCCTCAGCGTCGAGTAGCCCTCTACGACCTGGAGATACTGAATGGCGAAGAACAGCGCGCCGAAGAAGCCGAGCCCAAACAACAGGATCATCACGCTGGCGGTGGAGAATGTCCTCTCACGCAGCATACGCAGGTCAACTATCGGGTGACTGACGATACTCTCCACCAGAACGAAGAGCACCCCGGCCACAGCCGATGTGACAAGCAGGCCAATGATGAAAAGCGAGGACCATCCGACCGCCTGACCGCGGATGAGCGCGAGCGTGAGCGAGAACAGCGAAATGGACAGCATGGCCGTCCCCGCTGGGTCTATGCCCGGCATCGCCTCGGGGTCCTTCGACTCCCGGATGATGACGAAGCCCGCCAGCACTGCCACCAGCCCGACCGGAACGTTGACAAGGAAGATCCACTCCCAGCCCGCGTATTCGGTGAGGATCCCGCCGAGCGTGGGGCCCACCGCTCCCGCCACTCCTGCCATAGCGCCCCATATGCCCAATGCCAGACCTCGTTGCTGAGCAGGAAAGGCTAGCGTGACGATGGCCAAACTCACCGGCACCATGATCGCTGCGCCGATGGCCTGAGCGGCGCGCCACGCGATCAGCACCTCGATCCGCCCCGAAAGGCCCGCGCCCAGTGAGCAAAACGCAAAGATGCCGATGCCGAGCAGGAAGAGCCTCTTACGGCCGAACCTGTCTGCCAGGCGGCCGGCCGGGATCAGCAGCACCGCGAACACCAGGTTGTAGGCGTTCAGCACCCAGCTAACGGTCTCGATATCGGTGTGAAGGCCGCGTTCGATAGAGGGGATCGCGATGTTGACGATGGAGGAGTCGAGGATGGCCATGAACAGGCCGAAGACCGCCGCCACCAGGACGAGCCACTTGTGCTGGACCAGCATCCTAGCTCAGCGGGGCCGACGGGCCTGAACCGAAGCAGATCACCAAGATGGTCTGTTCCACGCAGCCACTATGTCATACGCTTCACCACTACCGCAACCAGGGCAGGTGGAGCCCTTCGTCCTGCACGGTGGAATCCCGAGTAAGTCTGTAAAACACCTTGACATCTTATGCGGATTGGTGTATAGATCACGTCACCTTAGACAAAGGAGGCCCGATCATGAAACGTCTGCTGCTGTTCCTACTTGTTCCCGCCGTGGTCGCTGCCCTGGCCGCTGGCTACGCGCTGACCAGCGATACCACCTACTCCACGGAGCCCCTGCCCGAATATCTGGCATTGGGAGACTCGCTAGGGTGGGGCTACGGCGCTTCTGACCCTGCCACTAAGGGATACGTACCGCTCTTCCGCGACTTCTTAGAGTCAGAAGATGCATGGGACGCTGACCTGTTCCTGAACAACCTGAGCATACCTGGCGCCACCAGCACCTCGCTGATCAGTGACCAGTTGCCCGCGGCACTGGCGGAACTGGAAGCCCGTAACGGCGATGAGGACCCCAATAACGACGTTGAGGTGGTGACTGTCGATATCGGCGGCAACGACTTGTTGGCACTCCTCGGCATCTGTGCAGGTGGTTTTACCCCGGCGTGCCAAACCGCCATCGGCACCACTTTCGCAACGTTCTCCGCCAACTTCGACTTCACCCTAGACGAGTTGCGCACGGCGGCGGGCCCTGATACCCCGATAATTGTCATGACTTACTTCAATTCGCTCGCGGGGCCCGGTTGCCCGCCTGCCATGGTGCCACTGGGTGAGATAGTCCTTGAGGGGGATCCTGGTCTAGGGCTCCCGCAGGGGGCTAATGACCTGATCCGGTCGATAGCTGCCGCTCACGACGCCAGAGTCGCCGACCTTGTCCCTGGTGGCGTCTTTCCAGCCCTTTTGGGACCCTCTGACATCCTGCCGGACTGCGTCCACGCCAATGACAGCGGCTACCAGATCATCGCCGACGCGTTCGCGGATGTCTTCCACCCTCGATCTGTCGGCGGCATAGTGGAACTGCGGGTGGACAACAGCGCCGATCTGTCGCTTCACCAGTCCGATACGGCAAGTTCCTCCTACTACTACATCGGCCTCGCAGCAGGGGGCATCGCCGTAGCAATCGCTCTGGCGGCAGGCGCGTGGTATGCCAGGAGGCGCTGGCTGGGTAAGAGTGTTTGAGCCTGCCAGGGGCTCCCCGCATCTACTTCCGGCAGTGACGACAGAAGCTGGTGATGCGCTGGTTGGAGGTGATCTCGGTGATGGGGGAGCCGCACTTGGGGCAGGGCTGGCCGTCGCGGCGGTGCACCTTCAGGTGGTCCCGGTACTCAGCGACGGGCAGGCTCTCATTCTCCACGCGGTCGGCAACGATGGCGGCTGCTTCGCCCAGCACAGAGCGGATGGCCTGATAGAGGCAAGCTTCGGCTTCCGGCGGTAGCTCTATGCGCTTGCGGTAGGGGTGGATGCCGGCGGCGAAGAGGATCTCGTCGGCGTAGGCGTTGCCGATGGCGGCTGGGCTTCCTACGCCTACGTCTGCCACTGGATAGGAACCAGAGTGCTGGCCAGCCCTAAGCTTGGCCTCGCCTTCGCCTCGTCCTCTTCTTGGCTCCTTTGCCCCCGCCACCTCTCGCCCGAAGTCGCAGAATCGCGCCTTACAGGAAGCCAGTGTATAATCGGCTCAAATGAAGGGAGACCACATCCGACGCCGATGTCTGGATGAAGCAAAGCGATGACAAGCCACGAGACCGAGCAAGAGATCTTCCGCCTGGGACGCGAGCTGATCGAGGTGATGGACCGCCATCGCCCCCACCTCTGGGAGGGCGAATGGTGGTACGAGCAGCTCCTCCGCCGTGCCGTGTCCGACGAAGCGCTCAAGACGCAGGTCCTGCGCTTCGTCGACGTGTTTCCTATGCTCCAAGACGAAGAGGCGATAGTCAGCCACTTCCGCGACTACTTCGGCGGCGAGGAGTTCAGCCTGCTGCCCCGGCGCCTCGCCACCACCCTCAGCTCGAGCGCGCTGGCCCAAAAAGACCTCGCCCGTCTCGTGCAGAGCAGCGTCCTGGAAGTGGGCCGGCGCTTCAAAGCCGGTCGCACGGCGCGGGAAGCCGTGCCCGTCCTGGAGAAACTGCACGCCGACGGCCTCGGCTTCTCGCTCGACCTGCTGGGAGAGGCCACCGTGAGCGAGGCCGAGGCGGACGAGTACCAGGCCCGCTATCTCGAGCTCTTCGATACCCTCGATCAGGTTGTCCGGGGCTGGCCCGCCAACCCTGCGCTCGACGAAGCGCCGTGGGGTGCCGTCCCCCGCCTCAACGTCTCGATCAAGCTGACGTCGCTCTACTCGCAGTTCAACTCCGCCGCGCCGGACGACACCACCGCTCGCGTTCTTGAACGCATCCGCCCGATCATGCGCCGCGCCGTCGAGGCGGAGGCCTTCGTCAACGTGGACATGGAACAATACGAATACAAGGACCCGACCCTGCGCATCCTCCGCGAGCTGCTGGCGGAGCCTGAGTTCGCCAGCTACCCGCATATCGGCGTGGCCCTGCAAGCCTACCTCTTTGACACCGTCGACGACCTCCGCGGCCTGACGCAATTCGCGAGAGACCGCGGCGCTCCCCTGACGATCCGGCTGGTCAAGGGAGCCTACTGGGACGAGGAGCGCATTGTCAACGCCCAGCACGGCTGGCCCACCGCGGTGTTCGAGAGCAAGGCGGAGACGGACGCGAACTTCGAGCGCTGCACGGAGGTCCTGCTCGACGCGTACCCTCACCTGCTCCCAGCGTTCGGTACGCACAATGCACGCTCGATCGCCCACGCCATCGTGTCCGCGCGCCAGCGGGGATTGCCGCCGCGCGCCCTCGAGTTCCAGCTCTTGTACGGGATGGCAGAGGCGCTACAGGCAGCCGTCGCCACCCACGAGCGACTCCGCATCTACGCCCCGGTGGGTGATCTCATCCCCGGCATGGGCTACCTGGTGAGACGCCTGCTCGAGAACGCGTCCAGCCAGTCCTGGCTCTTCGAGATGTTCGAGGAGAGAGCCCCCATCTCCGAGTTGCTGGCCGCGCCCGACGTGACGCCGCCCGCAGGACCACCCTCGGCGACAATTCCCCGCGTCCGGCCCACCGACGTCCCCGGCCCGTTCCGCAACGTCCCCGACACGCCCTTCCACACGGCGCGCGGCCGGCAGGAGCTCACCGCTGCCATTGAGCAGCTCAGGGCGCGCCTTCCCGAGACCTGCGGCCCGCTTGTGGCCGGCGAGCACGCCGAGCCGACCGAGCGGCAGCCGAGCATCAACCCGGCCCGCCCGGACGAGGTCATCTGCGATGTGGCACTGGCGGACATCGATCTCGCGCGTCAAGCAATCGAAGCCGCCAGACAAGCGTTCCCCGACTGGCGAGACCGATCGGCAAGGGAGCGAGCGCAGGTCCTGTTCGACGCGGCGGCCATTATGCGACGCGAGCGCCACGACCTGGCCGCCATCGAGATCCTGGAGGAGGCCAAGCCCTGGCGCGAGGCCGACGGCGACCTTGACGAGGCCATCGACCACCTGGAGTACTACGCGCGCGAGGCGCTCGCCCTGGCCAGCCCCAAGGAGTTGCTCTCCCTGCCCGGCGAGTACAACGACTATCGCTATCAACCCCGCGGAGTGGCCGCCATCATCTCCCCCTGGAATTTCCCGCTGGCCATCTCCTGCGGCATGACGACGGCGGCGCTCGTGGCCGGCAACACGGTCATCCTCAAGCCAGCGGGGCCGGCGCCGTTGATTGCTGCCCGCCTCATCGAGATCCTCCACCGCGCCGGAGCACCGCCTGGGGTAGCCCAGTTCCTGCCGGGTCCCGGCAGCGCCGTGGGCGCCACACTCGTGGAGCATCCCGATGTTGACCTCATTGCCTTCACCGGCAGCCGCGAGGTGGGGCTGTGGATCGTGGAGACGGCCGGTCAGACCAAGGAAGGCCAACGAGGCGTCAAGAAGGTCATCGCCGAGATGGGCGGCAAGAACGCCGTCATCGTCGACGACGACACCGACCTCGACCAGGCCGTCCTCGGCATCGTGAAGAGCGCCTTCAGCTACGCGGGCCAGAAGTGCAGCGCCTGCAGCCGCGTCATCGCCCTCGACACCATATACGATCGCCTCGTCTCACGGGTTGTCGAGGCCACGCGCAGCCTGCGCGTCGGCCCGGCCGAAGACCCCACCACCTTCGTGCCGCCCGTAATCACCGCCGAGGCCAAGGCCGGAATCGAACGCTACATCGAGATCG
>Ga0315553_10001124_pt1 | contig 22682 bp, 22 predicted proteins | sample SalMarSW160140MG_FD_203099 | JGI IMG/M metagenome (GOLD analysis project Ga0315553, IMG submission 203099) | Salt marsh sediment microbial communities from the Plum Island Ecosystem LTER, Massachusetts, United States - Salt Marsh Sediment SW1601-40 ... | reverse complement strand
CACCATTCCCTCCCCGCATGCCATTAACATCCTGATGGCTGTCGGTGAGGTATAAAATATGGTAACCCCGTACTTCTCGATAATGTCCCACCATCTTTCAATCGTAGGATAGTCGGGAGCCCCTTCGTAAATTACTGTGGCTGCCCCATGTGCTAATGGCGCGTACACTACTTGACTATGCCCGGCAACCCAGCCAATATCAGCAGTGCACCAGTAGACCGATTCCTCTCGAAGGTCGAAGACCCACTTATAGGCAGAACAATTGTGTACCAGATAGCCACCTGTGCTGTGGACAATCCCTTTAGGCTTGCCTGTGGTACCTGAAGTGTACAGTACATAAAGAGGGTGATTCGATTCCACCGGCTCTGGCTCCACGTAGAGTGCCGCTTCTTCAAGCAGGTCATCCAGCCATGATTCCTTCGGCTTCTTTACGGTGACCTGAGATCCGGTTCTTTTAACCATAATCACTTTTTCCACCGAGGGGCACTTTGTTAAGGCCTCGTCGGCTATACTCTTTAGCGGAACTATCTTCCCCCTCCGAAATCCCCCATCGGCAGTTACCAGTAACTTTGCCTGTATATCATTGACCCTATCAGCCAATGCTTGAACACCGAAACCGGAGAACACTACTGTATGAATTGCCCCAAGCCTGGCACATGCCAGCATGAAAATAGGCAGCTCCGGTATCATCGGCAGATATAAGGCAACATTGTCCCCCTTGCCTATACCATTATTCTTCAAGACCGAGGCATACCTGTTGACTTCACGATATAGCGTAGAATAGCTTAAGAGCTTACTGTCCCCTGGCTCACCTTCCCAGTATATAGCCACTTTACTTCTGCGCCATGACTTTGCATGACGGTCCACACATATATGCGAGGCATTCAGCTTCCCACCTACAAACCATCTGGCAAAGGGCGGTTTCCATTCCAATACCTTGTCCCAGGTCTTGAACCAATCTAGCTGACGTGCCTGCTCTGCCCAGAACTCCTCCGGCTCCTCCAGGGATTTCTGGTACATATCGAGAAACTTCCTTACAGGAAAATATCTGGACTCAAATGGCAAAGATAATTCAGACATAGCTTGACCTCCTTAAATAATTCTTACCAGGCCTCTTTACCTGCATCCTGAAGCTCTTTATCACACTATCCAAAGATTTCCTTCCCCAATGAGTAGCTATTCGGTGGATATAGTATAGCCGGCAGCCCTCCAAGCTGTCATGCTGCCCAGTACATTGTACACTTCCCGACAGCCTTCCCGAAGAAGGATACTGGCGCCGAGCCCGGCACGGTGCCCGACATTACAGAACATGGCCACCGGTTTATCCTTGGGAATATCCGCCATTCTCTCTTGAATATGCCCTACATATATATGCTGGGCACCCTTTATGTGGCCCGCGTTCCATTCATTTTCTCCTCTGTCATCCAATATGGTTAATTGTTCCCCGCGGTCTATCTTGGCTTTAAGTTCGTGCACCGTCAAGACTTGCAGATGCTCCACAGGAAACCCCGCGTTGTACCAGCCTTCTACACCACCCTTGAGATAACCGGCAATCCGGTCATAGCCGACGCGTATCAAATAGCGAACTGCCTTCTCCAGATGATGCTGGTCGTCCAATACCAACAAGATAGGCTTGTCATAAGATAATACCCAGCCAGCAAAAACAGACAGTCCTTCAAGCCAGATGCTGTAAGACCCCTTGATATGGGCGCCCCCAAAGGCAGCGGGATAACTCGTGTCAACAACCACCCCCCCTCGCTCCATCTCTTCCTCGAACTCGGCTGGAGTAAGCGGAGCCGGCAAGGGTATACACCCTAGTAGGGGAGGACCTTCCAAATTATACTTCTCCATTTGGCGGAAATAATGAGGCCTTTCCAGTTTTTCAGCTACCTTGTATTTTATGAATTCGTCCCTGCTCATCTGAAGTAGAGGGTTTTGGGCTCTTTCTATGCCGAGGGTACTCTCGTCCCGGTCAGCAATATGCGCGCCACAAACCGACCCTGTCCCATGAGCTGGACACAGAATGACCCCATCCCCCAGAGGAAGGAGCTTATTGAAGATGCTGTCGTAGAGATTTGAAGCCAGCCTTGGAGCCTCTTCGTTACCATATAGGTCAGTTCTGCCGACATCGCCCACAAATAGTGCATCCCCGGTAAATATCATTAACGTGGCTTCTCCAGTGGGAAGTTCAGCCACAACATAGGACATGCTCTCGTCAGTGTGCCCGGGAGTTTGTATAGTGGTCAACCTGAGCTTGCCAATTTGAAATCCCTGCCCCTCTCTCAAGGCATTTCCATATTTCCAGTTCAGCCCAGGACCATGATAAATCTCAGCCCCGGTGAAGTGACTCAACTCCACAGAGCCAATAGTATAATCTTCATTACGATGAGTTTCAAAAATGTATTTGATTTTCAGGCCTCTTTGCTGAGCCAGATCGATATAAACCTGGCAATCACGTCGAGGGTCGATCACGGCGGCATCGTTTTCCGAGCCAATCAAGTAAGAGTTGTGGGCTAACCCTTCTGATTTTATGCGCTCAAAAATCATCTGCGCTATCTCCTCTCAATCATTGTTGTCGAACGATTTCCGATACCTGTTTGAGTAAAATGTCAGCATGATTCCGTTCTTCCAAGGCTAATTCATGAAGGAGCGTTTTGGCACCTGGGTCCTCCACCAACGCTGAAGTCCGCTTATAGAAATCATACGCCATATACTCCTTCTCCAACGCTATTTCCAATGCCTCCATCTCGTCAGAGAATTTATCATCTACTTTGGCTAGAGCAGGACTGATCTCAATACCACCTTCCATGTGTTCTACCTTAAGTTCTTTCTTGAGCTTCTCCAAGGGTGGAAGCGCCCCTTCCCCAAGCATGGTGATAACGCGCTCCCAGAGCCTCTGCATATGTCCATTTTCGGCATCGGCTAGCATCTGGAATTTTTCCTTCGCCTGAGGCGATGCAGCCTTTTCCTTAGCCGCTAAATAAAAATCCCAGGAACCCTTCTCCAGTTTAATAGCCAGCATTAAGATATCTCTAATACCAGCTGCCTCAGTTACCAACTCAGGCCTCGCTTCAGGCATTCCACCTATAGTCTCATTATGCCAGTTGAGAATACCACCTTCCAGGTGGTGAACATCTTTAAATCCCAGGCCACAAAGTGCTATAGCTGCTGCCATGCTCCTGCGCCCTGAGCGACAATAGGTGATGATTTTCTTATCTCGCTCCAACTCTTCCTGCCCGGCTTCCAATTCACCCAGCGGAATAAATATAGCCCCGGGGATATGCCCAGCTTCATACTCTTCAGGCTGTCTGACATCTAGAAGGAGAAACTCACCCTTCTTGTCCTTGTCTAATACTGCTCGGACCTCACCAGGTGCTAGCGTTTTTATTTCATCTACAGCGCAAGCTAACTTTGTCACGATAGTGTCCTGCCTTAAGCCTACTTTGCCAAGCCGGCACTAAACCTCTACCAAGACTCTATTGTCTTCAACTTCCACATTGTACACCGTAAGGCCTTTGGACGGCTTGAGTACTTTGCTCACCTTCGACATTAGCCCTCCTTTTAACCAACGGACTACCCGACCGTTACTGATATCAAATTGAGAGCCATGCAGGGGGCAAGTGACCACAGTGCCTTCCAGTTTACCCTGCGATAAATTTCCCTTCATATGAGAGCAGAGATTGTCAACGGCATAATACTTATCCCCAACCCTGGCCAGGAGGATTTCGCGCCCTGCTACATTTACTGCCTTCATCGTTCCGCTTTTCAGTTCGTCTATTTTAGACACCTCTGTAAACTCACCCATAATACAACTCCTTTCACAAATCCGAGCTATTAAGCAAAGCCTTGCTCACCTAGCCAGGCTAATTTTTGGCGAGGTATTTCTCGGGGTTCTGGTCGAAAGCCTTCTTGCAACCAACAGCGCAGAAGTAGTATTCCTTTCCTTTGTACTCGGAAGTAGCTGCTGCCTTAACTTCCTCTACCTCCATTTTGCAAACTGGGTCTATGGCCATTGAACACCTCCTCTCATTAAGTGCCAAGTTTAACTGGCTTAAACCTCCTTAGACGCAGGGAGTTGGATACAACAGTGATGGAGCTAGCAGCCATGGCTGCGGCGGCCAGTATTGGATTCAGGAAACCATACTCCCCCAAGGCGAAACGAAGCCCAGTGGGTACACCTGTATTCCCAAAGGCAAGATACAATACCCCGGCTGCTATCGGGATTAGAGCAGTATTGTAAGCAAAGGCCCAGAAGAGGTTCTGCTTAATAGTCCTCATGGTCCGCTTGCTCAGAGATACAGCGGTTACCACTCCCATCAAGTCACCCCTAATCAGAGTAATATCTCCAGTCTCCATGGCAACATCGGTACCTGTACCAATAGCGATACCAACATCTGCCTGGGCTAATGCTGGAGCATCGTTAATTCCATCGCCCACCATTGCCACCACCTTTCCATCTTCTTGCAATTTCTTGACCTCCCTGGCCTTATGCTCAGGGAGCACCTCAGCCAGGACACGATCAATGCCTGCCTCTCGAGCAATTGCCTCTGCCGTGCGCCGGTTGTCTCCTGTGAGCATAGCTGTTTCAATACCCATCTTGTGCAGCGCTTGGAGCGCTTCTTTGGCGCCTGGCTTTAGAGTATCAGCCAGGGCAACGATCCCTGCTACTTGACCATCCAGTCCCAGGAACATCACCGTCTTACCTCCTCCAAGAAGTTTAGCGGCTTTCTTCTCCAGCCCATTTAGGGGAAGACCTTGTTCTTTCATTAACTTGAAATTACCCAGGAAAATCTTCTTGCCCTCCACCGAAACCTGTACGCCCTGCCCCGGGATGGCATTAAAATCTGAGGATGGAGATAATTCCAGCTTCTTTTCCAGAGCAGCCTTGACCACAGCCTCGCCAAGTGGGTGCTCTGAGTTATGCTCGGCGGAGGCAGCTAGCTGGAGAACTTCTTCCCGGGAAAAGGAATGAACAGAGATTATGTCAGTTACCACAGGCTCGCCACGGGTCAGAGTACCTGTCTTATCCAGGAGAACAGTGTTTATCTGGTGAGCCCTCTCCAGAGCCTCGCCATTCCTGATGAGAATCCCATGCTCGGCTCCCTTGCCCGTGCCGACCATAATCGCGGTTGGAGTGGCCAATCCCAAGGCGCAGGGGCAGGCAATAACGAGCACGGCGACAAAGTTGAGGAAGGCAAAAGTGAGGGCTGGAGCTGGCCCCACCAAATACCAGACTACGAAGGTCACGATGGCAATGCCAATCACTGCCGGCACGAAGTAGCTGGCGATAACGTCAGCAAGGCGCTGAATAGGAGCTTTGCTTCCCTGCGCTTCTTCCACCATTCTGACGATGTGAGCCAGCGTTGTATCCTTACCCACCTTGGTTGCTTCGATTTCAAGGCTGCCTGTCTTGTTAATAGTGGCACCGATAACCTCATCGCCCACCCTTTTCTCTACAGGGATACTCTCCCCGGTAATCATGGACTCATCAACACTGGAGTAGCCCTGATGCACTATGCCATCTACTGGCACCCTCTCGCCGGGACGTACCAGGATAAGGTCACCAACCTGAACCTCTTCAACGGGAATTTCCCTCTGCTCGCCCTCACGGATAATTAGAGCTGTCTTCGGTTGCATACCTATAAGCTTCTTTATTGCTGCCGAGGTCTGTCCTTTGGCTCTAGCTTCCAGAAAACGGCCAAGTAGAATCAAGGTTATAATCGCCGCTGAGGTATGGAAGTATAAGTGGGGTTCCGTTACGCCCGTGGCAAAAAGACCTGGGGAAATAACAGCTATCATGCTGTAGAAATAAGCCACCGAGGTACCTAATGCGATCAGGGTATTCATGTCGGAGGTCTTGTGTTTCAGCGCGCCCCACGCCCCTCGGTAGAAGCGCAAACCCGCCCAGAACTGCACTGGCGTAGCCAGAGCCCACAATAGATAGGGTTTCCCAACAAAGGAAGTACCCCAGCTCAAGGCCATGATTGACGCGGTGAGGATAGCGGCGATGATAAACCTATTCCTTAGAGCTCGAGTTTCTCGCTGGGCAACAGTTGTCACATCCTCCAGGGCCTGCACCTCAGGACCAAGTTCATAGCCGGCGTCTTTTACCGCTCGTCTCATGTCAGCCAGCCTCATTCCTTCCACATATTCCACGGTAGCCTTCTCCGAAGCCAGATTCACGCTGGCCGAAATCACCCCTGGCACGCTTGAGAGAGCCTCTTCCACCCGGGCAACACAGGAAGCGCATGTCATTCCACTTACCGGGAATATGGATTTCCCGGTGGCGACTCCATACCCCAATTGCGAGACGGTATCTTTAATTCTGGCAAGGTCGACCTTCTTGGGATCGTATTCTATTGAAGCCTTCTCCGAAGCGAAGTTAACGTCAGCTTGTTCAACACCGGGAGTCTGGGAAAGACCCTTCCTGATAGTAGCTGCACAGGTAGCGCAGGTCATCCCGGTTATCTGGATTGAAGCCTTGCCAGCCTTCTTGGAATTAGTCTTATCAGCCATTATCTTTTCCCCACCCGCGTCTTAATAGTTTAGATTTCCGAAATTCGCAGTTTAGGGTGAAATGACCTAAATTTCCACTAAGATGCAGCTCCTTCCAGCCTCCCAACACATCAGTCAATTGCTGGGGCAGCGCTCTTCAATTATTGCCGAGGCTCGAGCTGGCATTCAGCTGCCACTTTGACATAGCAATTAGTCTCGCTTTTCTTCTTCCTTCAGCAGGTCTTCAAATACATCAGCATGGTATATTTCGTGGTCCCTTATCCGGATAAGGAGCTCTTTCAGGTCGGGCTCTTCAATTTCTTTGGCAGCGCGGTCATATTCAGCAGCCACCTTTTTTTCGATCTTGATATCTGCCCGAAGCATGTCAGCGGTCTTGGTGGATTTATCCACCTCGGTGTGCTCAACCTTGGGACTGCTTTTCTTGTCAACCATCTCCTCAGCAAGCCATCCAAGATGTTGCATCTCGTTTATAGCCTGGTCCTCCATTTCTTCCTTAACATCCCCGTTGGGCGTCATATAGGAGTGGAGAAGGTATTGAAGGATAACGGTATATTCATGCTCGATGCCCCAATTGAGGGCCTGGGTAACTTTGTCCTGTCGGGAGCCTCTTAAATCCCGGGCACCTTCCTTTTGAGCCTTGTTTACAAAGTGTTCAAAGTCGCCCTGGTGCGACTTTTCATCGGAGAGAATTCGCCGCAACAGCCGTTTAATTTTGGGGTCGCCGATGGCTTTAATGTGTTCCTCATATAAAGTGATTGCATCTTTTTCCTGAAGAACATCATTTTTCATCCAATCGGGAACCGCCTCGCCGCCCGTGCGCATGTCTCCCCTCTCAATGCTGGGAGTGCCACCCAGGCTGACTATAGTCTCAGCCAGCCAATCAAAATGGCGCATTTCTTCCCGGGCGATAGCTTCGATTTCACAGGCCATCTCACCCTCGCCCATAGCATAGGCGTGGACCAGATATTGAATGACGGCTGCATGCTCGCCCTCAAGGTCCTGATTTAGTAAAGCAATCATTTTGTCCTTGTCCATTCGCTCCTCCTATGTTACTCGTTTTCCTACCTATTTTGGCGTGAAACGAAATTGTCCTTACTTACCAACAAACTGTTGGTCTTGTAAGGGTAAAACACCCCCTATAAACATGAAATCTAGCCTGGGATGCTATTTTATCAGCTTGGCTCCCTCTTCGCTAAGCTCGTATTTATCACCTTTTTGCTTAGCTAGCCCAGCCTCAGTCAGTTCGCGTAACCCGCTTCTCACCCTGAATAGCGGCATCCCGGTCTCCTTGGCAACTTCCTCAGGAGCACTCAACCCCGCCTTTAAGGCACGGAGCATCTTGGAACCCGACTCGGTGGGTTTACCATCAGGACTAATACATGCCATATTCTCCTCCTATAAAGATATGCCTATAGTTTTTTCTTACACAGATACCAATCTGTGCACTCATACCCTTGCTTGAGTCTTTCTTCAGCCATTTCCTGCGTGCTCGGTGGTGGCACCACTACCATATCGCCCGGCCGCCAGTTAGCTGGAGTAGCTACTGCGTTTTTGTCCGTGGTTTGTAATGCATCTATTATTCTCAGTATCTCATCCATATTCCTGCCGGTGGTCAGCGGGTAGTAGAGTATTGTCCTGATAATCTGGTTGGGGTCGATTATGAACACGCACCGGACAGTCTCGGTCTTGCTCTGACCGGGGTGAATCATGCCATAGGCCAGAGAAACCTCCTTGCTGAGGTCAGCGATAATGGGGAATGGTATCTTTACCTTGGTTTTCTCCTCCACATTGCGCACCCAGGCGATATGCGAGGATACACTATCTACACTGAGGCCCAGAAGCTCTACCCCTCGCTTTTGTAGTTCGGGATGAATCTCGGAAAAAGCGATGAACTCAGTAGTGCACACCGGGGTAAAATCCGCCGGGTGGGAAAAGAGAATCAGCCAGCTCCCCTTAAAGTCTTCAAGCTTGAGCTTCCCATGAGTGGTTACCACCTCAAAAGCCGGCGCCGGTTCGCCTATCCGGGGCATGTGACCTGTTTGTTCTTTTATTTCTTCCATGTTTGACACCTCCTTTAAATAACTATGCTGCTACTTTGATTTCCTTTGTGCTCTTCCAACTTTGCCGTTAGCCACCTCCCCAGTCGAGACTATTTAAGCCTATTTTCTGATTCCTTGGCATGCTGAGCCACCAACTTCGGGTCGTAATTACCTGGCCCACCGCAGTCAGGGATATAGCAACTGACATTCATAAAGGTACATTTAGCATGGCAACCGGGACATGTGTCTGGCGGCGTCTCAGCCTCAAATACATAGTTGCATTCATCGCACATCCAGTAGTTCATTGCTTCCTCCTTTCTTGTGATTCATTGTATCAGTCATCATCCGGAAAATTCACCACTCCACCCAAAGGATAGCTCATAATGGCATTATTGGCACACTCTAAGGATACTTTCATGCTGCAATCTTAGACCAGAACTAATGAAGAAGTTATAAAACGGTGGTCAAAAAAATTACAAATTTATGACATTTGACGGATATCCAAAGCGCCAGGGAATTGTTATTGCATTAGCCATTCTCAACCCTCTTTGAGCAAGACATTATCAGGCAAAGCCATGCTCTTTATGCTTTTGTGCGATGGTGCTGGCTAAGTTGTCCAGGGCCTTGAAATCCTCTTCTCTGGGAAATCCCTTGATGATTACAGGGTCCAGCACATCCGCCTTAAGATTGGGAATCAACCCCTTGAGTTGCTCTACAGCCTTGCTGCCCCAGCCATAGGAGCCGATGATGGAGACAAACTGGAGCCGGGGTCTTAAGGCATTGGCTAGCAATGCCGCATAGGCAACGTTAGGATGTGGACCAACCAGAACCGTAGGCGTGCCGATGACCAGAGTGGCAGCGTCCACCAACGCCATGGCCAGTTTCCCAATATCAGTTGCCGCCAGGTTGAACTGTTTAACCGCGACATCCCTATCAGCCAGGGCTCCCACAAAATATTCCACCATTTTTTGTGTGCTGCCGTGCATGGAGATATAAGGCAAGACCACTATGTTTTTCGGTGGATCGGATACCCAGCTTCGATATGCTTCCAGAATGAATGAAGGTTTGTCATACATGGGGCCGTGGCTGGGGGCGATGACGTCAATATTATAACTGTTCAGCTTCTCCAAATGTTTCTCAATAATGGTGCGGAAAGGCATCATGATTTCGGCAAAATATCTTTTAGCCGCTTCATAGACCTGCCCTTCATCGGCTACATACAAGTCTGTGGTAGCCAGATGGGAGCCGAAAAGGTCGCAAGGAAAGAGTATCTTGTCTTCCCGCAAGTACGTAAGCATGGTCTCGGGCCAGTGCACCCAGGGGGCATGGATAAATTCCAGGGTTTTATCCCCCAGGGATAAAGTTTCACCATCGCTTACGGTGATAAATCTGTCCTCCGGGATAAGCAAGAGAGCCTCGAGCAAATCTTTGCCCTTAGGCGTGGTGACCACTTTAGCATTGGGATATTTCTCTAAAACCTGAGGGATGTTGCCTGCGTGGTCTTGCTCGGCATGGTTGGCAATGACATAGTCAATACCGGGAACATTCTCAAGATAAGCCATGAGGACGTGTGTCATGGAGGGGTCCACGGTATCTATCAAAGCAACCTTCTGGCTGCCCTGAACCAGGTAAGAATTATAGCTTGTTCCATCGGGAAGGGGTATCAAGGCGTCAAAGAGACGCCTATCCCAGTCGATAGCGCCTATCCAGTAAACATTTGTCTTTATTTGTCTTGCTTCCATTTATTCAGCCTTTCTATACTCCAACAGCCTCTTTTCTCCCTCAATCTTCTTTATTTCCGTGATATCCTGGGTGGCTTCCAGCGTGCCCAGATACTTGCCTCCCTTGTCCCGCACAGGAAAATATCTGATATATACCTTCCTCTCCCCGAGATTTATCCAGAATGCCGCTGAATCCTGCCTGCCGCTCTTGAAATCGGACAATATCTGGTTTACTTTGTCCAAGCTTTGCTTGGGGTGACATTTTTGAACTGATTTCCCGACCACAGAAATCGGCCGTTTAAAGATCCTCGTTTCATGTTTATTCCACAGTTTAACCAGGTCATTTTCGTCAACGAAAGAAATTTCCACAGGTATTGCTTCTAATATCCCCTCTAACTGTTCTCTGCTCAAGTTTTCTATCATCGTTAATCCATCACTCCTCTAATTTTTCGAACTGGTCCTTGCTTGCTCCACAGACAGGGCATACCCAATCGTCGGGTATTTCCTCGAAAGGCGTTCCCGGCTTTATACCGCCGTCGGGATCGCCTAGCTCCGGGTCATAGATATACCCACAAACAGTGCACTCGTATTTCGCCATTTCAGATACCTCCTCCTTTCTCTATTTGATATAGCTGGGAGCTGTCTTGGGAGTGGTGCCTCTCTTAACCTGATGGTAGTAAGCGTAAGTCATTGGTTCACCTTCTCCGATAACATCTGCTCCCACAACCTCACCTACGAAGATAGTATGAGTCCCGACATCTACCTGATGAATTACCTTGGCTTCGAGATAAGCTACGCTATGGTCAAGCACGATGGGAGCCTTAGTTTCACCTAGTTTGTACTTGACATCTTTGAGTTTATCTACTTCCCGACCCGATTTGAAGCCAAAATGACCGATGAAAGAGAGTGGCGTATCCTGTGACAGTATAGAGGCGGTAAAGACTTTGCTCTCGGTGATAAATTCATGAGTCAGGTTCTGCTTATTAATACTCACGGCAATGGTTGGCGGCTCAGATGCCACCTGAAACACGGTGTTGGCGATCTGTCCATTAAGTCTGTCTCCTTTTCTGGAACCTATCACATATAAACCGTAGGTGCAGTTACGCAGAACCTTGAGATTCATAATCAACCTCCTCCAGTCCTTATTTACATAAGGTCCTTTTCACTGGCTTCAATTGCCCGCTGTAATTCGGCACTGAGTAAGGGCGGCAATCCCTCGATATCCACCCTGAGAAACCCCCTGACTATCGTGGCTGTAGCTTCGCTTCGAGTCAGCCCCCGCGCCATGAGATACTCTACTTCTTCTTCAGCGATCTTGCCTACCGCCGCTTCATGGGATAGGTCAATGCCAGCTAAAGTGCCTTTAAGCTCGGGGATGGCATGGATTATGCCCTTTCCCATCAGGATCAGCCCACGACATTCCAGATGACCTTTGACATCAGGGGCATTGCCTTCTATATAACCCCGGGCAACAATGTTCCCCCCGGTAGTTATCGCTCGTGATATAATTTCTGTTTTCGCCCCCTTAGCATCGAGGATGGTCCGAGAACCGACATCCAGCGATGACCCCTGAGCTGCTACCAGAATACTATTGAACCTGACAACCGAGTTTTCCCCGACACACCTGGCTGTGGGATACATCTGTAGTGAACGGACTGGCTTCGTAAGCACATAATTACTGAGAAATAAGCCATTCTCTTCAATCATTACTCCCGTGCGGGGGCGAACAGCTACCTCTGGATTCCAGCTATGTATCATAGTGAAGGTGACCTTAGCCCCTTTCTTTATGTAGAACTCAGAGACGCCCAAGTGCAGGCCGGCTTCTTCGTTAGAAGCAGTGGTACAACCGGTAATGATATGCAGCTCCGAGTTCTCTTCAGCAATGATAATATTGTGCACATTCTGAGCAAGCCGTGCTTTTGCCAGATAAAGGCAGGTTTGAACAGGGTAAATAGTCTTATAGCCAGGCAGTGCCCTGATGAAGTAGCCGTTGTGCCGGTTCAGTTCTATATTGGCCGTGTACTTATCGGTATCCACGGCTACTGCTTGCCACCAGTAGTCTGACAGCCAGTCATACTTTTCCAGAGCCTGGCTGACTGCCATAACTTCCACACCTTCTTGTCTGACCGAGCTATGAACTGGAGCGTTATCCATCTGGATAAAGGTCCCTGCTCTTTGGCCCGGGTCATCCAACATGATTCCTGCCTCCAGCATCCGCTTTTTGGCCCCGGCAGGGAGCTTCGAAGGATCAGCCTGATAAGGCTGCTCCTCGGTTGAGCTAACATAAGCGCCCAAATCTATATCCTCACCATATGCCGCTGGTTTGGCGGTTGCTGCTCTGGCTTTATCTTTATGTTTCTCAGACGATACCCCCTTAACCACTTGGTGCCCTCCTCATAAAACATTTGACACATTCTTCGTAGCCCTTCTCTCTAATAGTGGCTAAAATCTCATGAGGGTCCCCCTCACATCCGATTACACCATCACACATGACATAGCCTGTGCGGGCATTAACATAGTCCAGGATATGACCAGTATGGGTAATGATGAGCCCCATGCATTTTCGCTCAAGGATGGGACAATCTTTTTCCAGCAAGCTATTTATCAGGTCACCGATAAGGACGATATTTACCAGGTCAACGCCTGATTCAGGCTCATCTATCAATGTTAATGTGGGCCTCTGTGCCAGCAGTTGCATCAACTCGGAACGTTTTAGCTCTCCTCCCGAAAACCCGTAGTTTATCTCCCTATCCAGAAAGTCAGCCAGGTTAGTCTTTTCCGCGAGCTGGCTGATGCGCTTTTCATCTCCCTGACCCCTGAGGCAGGCAGCCACCATGTCACGCGTTTTTACACCCCGAACCACCGGCGGCCGTTGGAAGGACATACCGATCCCCAAACGGGCTCTCTCATCCAGCGGCAACTTAGTTATGTCCTTGCCTTTGAAAACAATTTTGCCTTTGGTTACCCGATATTTGGGAAAACCCATTATTGCCATGAGCAAAGTGGTTTTCCCTCCGCCGTTGGGACCGAAAAGGACATGAGTCTCGCCGAGCTTCATCTCTAAGCTTATATTATGCAAAATCTCCCGCCCCTCTACCTCTACTTTTAGCTTTTCAATGCTTAAAGCTACATCCCCCATGTCGTATCCTCCTGTTCGTTTATTTAAGCTCCGTCCAATGACCAGTGTTCGCTTTTAGTAAACCACCCCGCAGGGTCACTGAGATACTCGTAGGAATCGAGAAGGGCAAGATGGTGTCCTCGCTCCTCCCCCGCCAGAGCCTCATAGAACCGCTTTTCCACAGGGAGAGTGCTTTCTTCGCTTCGATCGTGATACAAATTATAAGACTTTATCTCCATATCCATAGCTACCTTGATAGCTTCGAGTTCAGACTCGGCCACCTTAATCTTGCTACCAAGTGCTTTAGTTGCTTCGGCAAACAGAGGCTTGAGCCTTTTCCCCCTCTCGGATGGTGCTTCTATATCAGGCCAATTCTGCCCTCTCTCGAGGGCTTCATATATTTCCTCAAACTTCTTACGGTGAACGTCTTCTTCATCAGCCAGCTGCTGAAATAGTTCCTTAGCTAGCTTGTTGCTGCTTTTCTGGCTTGCCTTCTGGTAGAACTCCTTACCCTCTACCTCCGCCTGAACAGCGAGCTGAAGCACCTCCATCGTTCTAGCCTGTTCATTTTTCATTTGCTCACTCCTCCTAAAAACTTACGAACTAACTAATTCCATATCCTCACCACAACAGACCAGCGTGCCGCCGCCAGCCTTGGTCACCGTCACCTCATTGCCGCAGACATTACAGCGGTATTTTTCGCCAACCTTTTTAACAGCCATTTTTCACCTCCTTAATTTTTTATAGCCAGCAGAAATCCGGAATTCACGTTAATCCTTTCTTGAGTTCCGAAAGCTGGCGCAGGTGGTTTTTTTCTTCATCTAATACGGTGAGGACGACTTCACGGTCCCGCCCCCTCACCAGGCTCTGCAATTCTGTGTAAAAGAGGATGGAATCTTTCTCAGCCTGGATTCCGGTGTCGAGGGCCTCAATTTCATTGGACATCTTGCCGGCCTTTTGTTGTGCCTCCGTGACATTGGCAAATATTACGCTGTCAACCAAAGATTTGAGGTAAAGCATATATTCATCACCATAGGTTTCCGGGGGCTTAGCTTGCTCCAGGGAACCCGACATGCCCTGAAAGGTATCCAGATGTTTCTTTTCTTCTCCGGCGAGATAAGTATAGATATCCTTGATATCCCTCTTTCCGGTCTTATCAGCCAGAGCCTGATAGAATGCCATACCATTCCTTTCTATGCCCATAGCTATTTCTAAGAGTTCGCTTCCTGAGAAAAAAACAGCCATTTCAATCCTCCTTTTTAATGTATTTTATTATCTGGGCCTCCGCAGGTAGCCAGGACAATATCTAGCGACTTCGCCTGAACATCTTCCTGCGGACTAGTTTCGCCTGTATATTGTATACCATCGACCCCACCCACATAAAATTCCGCTATAAGGCGAGGTAAATAGAGTATTAGATTCGCTTAATAATATAGCCTCAAGCCAATTTTCCGTCAAGCAGCGGAATGCCCCTAAATGCTTCACATTTTTTCCGGGGCTGCCATGCCCATGAGGTGGAGGACTTTAGCCAGGGCAATCTGAGTTGCCTTGACCAGCTTGAGACGTGCCCTGGTTAGCGCTTCATCCTTAGAGACAACCCGGCATTGCTTATAGAAGCTGTGAAACACGGTGGCTAAATCCTGGGCATAGTAAGGCAGGTGGTGAGGCTCGAGAGTAACCGCTACTTGTTCTACTATTTCGGGGAGGAATATTAAGCGGCGAATTAAGGTCAGCTCTCTGATAATGTCAGGGAACAGATTTCGCCAGTGATAGCGTCTTCATAAAACCAATGATCATAGTCTTCATTTCCCTTGCCGCCCATACTTTCAAACCGGGGTACTAAGTTGTACTTGTTGTCTTCGTCGTTAAAGAAGTGAAAGGAAATTACAATGTCAAAGTATGGATAGCCATCCGAGTCATAGTTCTCGCGGTTAAGATCGTAAATTTCGGAGGTAATGTCAATACGATACAGGTATTTTTCTTTAAATAATGTTAATGTTTCAGGGTCTGTAATCGCGCGGGCACAGTCCAAAAATATGTCTCTTTGCATACCGGCAGAAAGTATATCCTGGAAATATAAGCTCATACCGATTCTATAACCCGGGGAATATTTAACAGTTACTGACTTTATATCATAATCCAGCTTAATAGATTCAACCGATTCGGTTAACTTGCCTATCTTAATATCACGAGTGGAAATGGTCCTTGTATAATCTATATATAAGACTAATAAGAACACAATGACTACCGCTAATAAGGCTGCTATCGTGATTATTATCATTCGCTTATTGGTCATCAGAATATTACTCCATGATAATATAGTCTCAAGCCAATTTTCCGTCAAGCAGCGTTGTCATTGCGAGCACCGACTTGTCGGAATGAAGAATGATATACCGGTCTAGTGAAGATAAATTCCACCGCTACACTTCATATTAGAAGAAGTAAACAATATGGCAACCAGGATATTACCTGTAATCTCGTCATGCCGGTGGTTGTAGTTCCTCTATTTGCTGTTCAGTTCTTTCAAACAATGACGGGGCTTCTGACAGTTTGATACACAGCTCAAACCCGGCTATTGCTCTGAAGTTTGCGGCCACCGCGTAGTTGGCACAAGAGCTAGCAGGGAAAGGCGAGCTATAATCAGGGTCTATCTCAATGGCTTTGCTGTAATCAGCAATGGCTTTGTCATATTCTTCCCTGGCAAAGTAAGCTACAGCCCGATTATTATAGGCCCAGGCATAATCAGGCTCTATCTCGATAGCTTTGGTGTAGTCGGCAATGGCTTCGTCATATTCCCCTTTGAGGTAGTAGACAATACCGCGGCTGTTATAGTCCCAGGCACAAGGTGGTTTTAGCCTGATAGCCTTGGTAAAGTCAGCAATGGCCTCGTCATACTCTCCTTTGGAGCGATAAGCGTAACCCCGGTTGCGACACGGCTCGGCATAATCGGGGTCTATTTCGAGAGCCTTGGCGCAATCAGCAATGACCTTATCGTATTCCTCTTCCCATAAGTAAGCTGCGGCCCGATTATTATAGGCCCAGCCATAATCAGGGTTTATATCGATAGCTTCGGTGTAGTCGGCAATGGCTTCGTCATATTCCCCTTTGAGGTAGTGTGCGACACCCTGGTTGTTGTAAGACTTGTAATCGTCAGGATCGATATTAATAGCTTCGGTGTAATCGGCAATGGCCCTGTCATACTCTCCTTTAAGACACCACACCCATCCCCGGTTCTTATATGCCCAGGCATAATCAGGGTCTATCTCGATGGACCTTGTAAAGTCATCGATTGCCTCGGAATATCGGCTTTCGAGGTAGTAAACAATGCCTCGGCCATTGTAGGCTTTGGCGAGGGTAGCGTCTATCTCGATGGCATAACTGAAGTCAGCAATGGCTTCCCCGTATTCGCCTTTCAGACGGCGTACCCAGCCCCGGTTGTTATAGGCCCAGGCATAGTCAGGGTCTACCTCGATAGCTCTGGTATAATCGCTTATGGACCTGTCGTATTCATCTTCGAGGCAGTACACGTAAGCCCGGCTATTCCATGCGTGCTCAAGGCTAGAGTCCAGTGCCACGGCCTTTGTCAAATCAGTAATAGCGTTGTCATATTCACCTTTTTTGATGTAGCACCACCCTCGCCATGCATAGGCCTCGCCGAATTCAGGGTCTATCTCGATTGCCTTGCTGAATTCTTCGAGCGCCTGTTCATAGTGACCTTCCTCAGCTAAAGTAAGGCCATACTCATAGTACGGTGATAGCTGCTGCTGGCAGGTTAATGCTGATACCGATAACAGCAGGACCAGAATAATTAGCGTATATAAAATAGCGTTTCTGACCGGCACGTTACTCCTTCTGATGTTCAAGTTCATGAATCGAGGAATCTGCTTCACATTTTTTCAGGGGCGGCCATGCCCATGAGGTGGAGAACTTTAGCCAGGGCAATCTGAGTTGCCTTGACCAGCTTGAGGCGGGCCCTGGTTAGCGCTTCGTCCTTAGAGACAACCCGGCATTGCTTGTAGAAGCTGTGGAAGACGGTGGCTAAATCCTGGGCATAGTAAGGCAGGTGGTGGGGCTCGAGATTAACTGCCACCTGTTCTACTATTTCGGGGAGGAGTATCAAGCGGCGAATTAAAGTGAGCTCCGGCTCGGTGGTAAGCAGAGAAACATCGCCCTGACCGCAGTCTATCTCCCGCTCTTTAGCTAAGTCAAGAATGCTGGCAATCCGGGCATGAGCATATTGAACATAGTACACTGGATTGTCCGCTGATTGCCGCTTGGCCAGCTCTATGTCGAAATCCATCTGGCTATCGGCAGAACGGGAGAGGAATATGAAGCGACAGGCATCCGGGCCCACCTCGTCTATCACCTCTTTCAAAGTAATAATATCGCCGCTACGCTTGGATACTTTGACTATTTCATTTCCACGCCGCAGGGTGACTAGCTGGCAGATTATCACCGTAAGCCGCTCAGGATCACAGTCCAGGGCTTTGAGCACCGCTTTCATTCGAGGGACATGTCCCTGATGGTCAGCCCCCCAGATATCAATCACCCGGTCGAATTTCCGCTCCAGGAACTTGTTGTAATGGTAGGCAATATCGGAGGCGAAATAGGTGGGAGAACCATCGCTGCGCACCAGGACATTGTCCTTGTCCTCGCCCAGGGCGCTCGATTCAAACCAGATGGCCTTTTCTCTTTTAGCCATATAGCCCTCGCTCTGGAGTAGTTCCATAACCTTGTCATATTGCTCGCCCTGATAAAGACTTCTCTCTGAGAACCAGGTGTCAAAAATAACGTTTAGTAGCTCGAGGTCCTGTTTAATTTCCTGCAGCATCCTGGCAGTCCCGACCTCCGCCAGTTGCGAAGCTGCCTCGCTCTCGGGCAACGATAAAAATCTATCACCCTGCTCCCGGACTATTTCCTTGGCCAGGTCAATCATGTAGTTACCGTAGTAGCCGTCCGGGGGCATGGCGGCTTCCTTGTCCAGGCATTGCCGGTAACGAGCATAGAGGGAACGGCCGAAGTTACCTATCTGGGTGCCCATATCATTGATGTAAAATTCTTTTTCTACGGCATAGCCGGAGACGGTAAGCACATTAGCCAGGGTACTGCCTAAAACAGCGCCACGGCCATGACCTACGTGAAGGGGTCCCGTGGGATTGACACTAACGAATTCAAGCTGGATCCGATTACCGTTGCCCAGCTCGATATCACCATACGATTCACCGGCAGCCAGGACTGATTCCACCTGCGTACTCAGCCAGTCATCCCGCAAGGTGAAGTTGATGAAGCCCGGCTCAGCAACCCAAATCCTGTCGATCTGGGGCGGCGGTACTATATGCTCAGAGACCTTTTCGGCTATCTCCATGGGGGACATCTTCATAGACCGGGCCAGCTTCAAAGGAAGACCTGAAGCAAAATCTCCGTGTTCGGGATTTTGAGGATGTTCTATAAGCACCTCGGGCAGGGTGGCTGCAGCCAGGTCACCTTTTTGCTGTGCCTCCGACACAGCCTGCTGCAAACATCTGACCAGTTCCTGCTTGAGCATGATTAGCTCCATTCAGCACCTCCGGCCCATACCCGGCTCAATTGCTGACGTAAAGGTTGATGTTCAGCTTTCTTTAAATTGGGGTCGCTTTGAAAAAGAGTTATTGCCTCTTGTCGGGCTAACTCCAGACTGTGTAAATCGGTTAGCTTGGCAAGTTTGAGGTCGGGCAGGCCGCTCTGGTGGGTGCCGAAAAATTCCCCCGGACCTCGTAGCTCTAAGTCTTTCTCAGCCAGGGCGAAGCCATCATGGACCTTCTCCATCAGCAGGAGGCGCTCCCTTGCCTCCGGTGAAAGCTTTTCCGGGATAAGCAGGCAATAGCCCTGTTCTTTATCTCGCCCCACACGCCCCCTGAACTGGTGGAGCTGAGATAAGCCGAATCGTTCAGCACCCTCTACCATCATAACAGAAGCCCCGGGTACGTCGATGCCCACCTCCACTACCGAGGTCGACACCAGAATATCAAGCTCCCCGGCCCGGAAATGGCGCATTACCTCTTCTTTCTCATTACCAGGCATTTGACCATGGAGTAGCCCTAATTTTAAACCCGGGAAGACCTCCCGGGATAGTCTCTCATACTCCGTTTTGGCGGCTTTTGCCTCGAGTACTTCTGATTCTTCGACCAAGGGACAGATGATGAAAGCCTGCCGGCCATTGCTGACCTCGCGATGGAGAAATGTATAAGCTTTCTCCCTGTATTGTGGTTCGAGGCATTTTGTTTTCACTACCTGTCGTCCCGGGGGCAACTCGTCGATAACCGAAAGGTCGAGGTCGCCGTAGAGCGTCAGCGCCATGGTTCGCGGAATAGGTGTAGCCGTCATGACCAGAACATGGGGGTTGAATCCCTTTTGCCGCAGGGCGGAGCGCTGTAATACGCCGAAGCGGTGTTGCTCGTCTATTACTGCCAACCCTAATTTTTTAAATTCTACCTCCTTTTGAATAAGGGCATGGGTGCCGACAATAATGTCAACTTTACCCTGCTTAATTTTATCATGCAAACTTTCCTTCTCACTGCTTCTGAGACTCCCGATGAGCAAAGCGATGGTAAGCGGCCTGGAGAGATATCCCGTGTAGCACCTGATAGTCCCTTCGCCCGGCTCAGAAGAAGGTTCCTGGGTGCCGACCCGGGACAGATAGTTACAGATATTGGCGTAATGCTGCTCGGCCAGGACCTCGGTGGGCGCCATCAATGCCCCCTGGTAACCGTTGTCAGCGGCTATCAAGAGAGCCAGGGTCGCAATTACGGTCTTGCCGCTCCCCACTTCACCCTGCAGAAGACGCGACATGGCTTTTGCCTGTTTCAGGTCGGTTAAAATTTCCTGCAGCACCCGCTCCTGGGCCCGGGTCAGAGCGAAAGGCAGGCAACCTAAAAATCTACTGATAACTTCCTGGTCTATATGAAAGGCATTGCCCGGTTGGCCTTCCTTCCAGTCCCGCTTCCTGGCCAGCACGCCTAACTGCAGAAGAAATAGCTCGTCGAAGGATAACCTCCCTCTTGCCCTCTCCGCCATCGTCAGGTCATCGGGGTAGTGAATTTGAGCGATTGCGGCGGGAAGGTCTAATAACTGGCAGCGGGCCTTAATCTCCGGGGGCAGGAAATCACTCAATTGCCAGAGATAGCCGTCGACAGTCTCCTTGGTCCATTTCCTTACCTGCCGGGGATATAAGCCCTGAGTCAGGGGATAGACGGGGACCAGGCGTCCGGTGTGAATCAGTTCTTTGTCTTTAAGCAATTCCCATTCCGGGGACTCGAATACCTTGTGTCCTTTGAACAGGCCGACCGTACCGCTGATTACTACCCGGGCATTAGTACGGAAGCTTTTTGCCAGGTAGGGTTGATTGAACCAGACCACTCTGATGTTTCCCGTCTCGTCGCCGACGATTGCCTCTGTGCCCCGCCGGTTACCCAGACTAGCCACCCTGGCTTGCCAGATCGTGCCTATTATAGTTTGCTCTTCACCTTCTATAAGTTCGGAGATGGGTTTCCTCCGGCTGTAATCGACATAGCGTCTGGGGAAGAAATAAAGCAGATCGCCCAACGCCCTGACGTTGAGCTTGGCAAATTTGTTGGCTACGTTGGGCGTGATGCCTCTGATAACGGTTATGGGCGAGTCCAGCCCCTCTCTTCGCCTCTGGCGGGGCTCAGCCGGCGCTGTTGTCACCCTGAGCGAGAGCGAAGGGTCTCGAGATTCTTCGCTTCTCTCAGAATGACGGGTAGGACCCTTCGTCCCTTCCAGCTTATCCAACCAGTCCAGGACATTTGCCATCCACCTCTTACGCTCATCCGGGCCGTAAGAGCCGTAATTGGACTTGGCCAGGTTAAGTTCGTCGAAGCCGCTTAAAAGCTGGGGGGCTAGTTCCTTCGTCTTCACTTCGTTCAGACTCAGGACAAGACTCTGCCTGATTTGCCCGGCTTGCTTGTGAAGGTATTTATCCAGGCCGCCGATTACCGCCTTATCGGTGTAACCCTTCCGGCATTCCAGCTCGAGAACGTTTCGTAGCGAATCGATGCCTGTCACTTTCTATTCTGCCTCGAGGACGGCAACAAGCAGGACACGAGGACCGACATGACTTCCTACCACCGGGCTTACCTTGGAACGATAGATGCGCTCCGGAGGAACGACACCATTAAGCCGCTCGGCTAATGTCCGTAAATCACCGGGGGTAGTGGCATCCTCGATAGCCACGGCTTCTATCTGGCTGAACCCCTTGGCGAAATTCACCAGGAAATCCATGGCTTGAGTCCGGTTGCGACAGCGAGCGATAGGAAATGCCGCGCCGTCCTTTATTCCCAGGATAGGATTTACTTTCAGCAGACCGCCTAAAAAGGCCTGCGCCTTACCGATGCGCCCGCCTCTTCTCAAGTATTCCAATGTATCGAAGCTCATTCGTATGTGAACTCTGGGAATTGCCTTCTTAACCTGGTCAACAATTTGGTCTAAACCGGCCCCTGCCTGAGCCATCTGGGCTGCCAGGATAACTAAAAGCATTTGTGCGCCTGCTCCTGCCCTGGAGTCGATGACCTCGATGTGGCAATCTTTTTTGACCATAGCCTTGCCTTGCAGCGCTGCTGTATAAGTGCCGCTGAACTTTTCCGAAAGAGTTATAGTCAGGATTTCCTTTGTCTCTTCCGCTAATCTAGTGAAAACCCTGGCAAAATCAGCCGGAGTGGCTGTTGATGTGGCAGGGCGAATCTTGCTTGTCTCCAACTTGTGGTAGAAATTCTCCGTACTCAGGTCGACATTATCCCGGTAGGTCTCATCGCCGAATTGGACGTACAACGGCACCACAGTAATCCCCAGCTCCTGGGCTAACTGCGGGGTAATGTCGGAACAGCTATCGGTTACAACCTTAACCACTATCCTTACCTCCGCCAAAGCTCGATCCACCAAGTACAACACCTTTTGTCATTGCGAGCCCCTTTGCTTTTTGTCATTGCGAGCCCCTTTACTTTTGTCATTGCGAGCGAAGCGCGGCAATCCCCTGTCCCCACCGAGATTGCTTCGGCTGACTTCGCCAGCCTCGCAACGACAAGGGGAAGTGTCATTGCGAGGAGCCCCGACTTGTCGGGGCGACGTGGCAATCTCATTATCTCTGCTTCGTCCCGATAAATCGGGACTCGCAACGATGGAAAACGGAAAGGCCAAATTTTTGCTTTTTGACTTGTCATTTTTATTTTTTATCTTTGATTTTTGACTTAACTTCATTCCAGGGAAATTATATAATTATAATGGGGTTGTCCCCCG
>Ga0315553_10001123_pt1 | contig 22701 bp, 24 predicted proteins | sample SalMarSW160140MG_FD_203099 | JGI IMG/M metagenome (GOLD analysis project Ga0315553, IMG submission 203099) | Salt marsh sediment microbial communities from the Plum Island Ecosystem LTER, Massachusetts, United States - Salt Marsh Sediment SW1601-40 ... | reverse complement strand
GGAAGATTACATTGCGGAAAAGGTAGAGCAGTTCAGTATTGATGGCCTTATCTTCCACGATGCCAAGACCTGCCCGAACAACACCAACTGCCGCTATGGTATGGCCGACCGTCTCAGTGAGCGGTTGGGTATACCACACCTGATAATCAACGGTGACCTTAATGACCTGCGTTGTTTTTCCGAGGAACAGACCATAACCAGTATTGAGGCCTTCGTGGAGCAGATAGAGGAATCATAGTGGGGCTGTATGCGGGCATTGACATAGGTAGCTGCACTACCAAGGCGGTAGTGGTCGACCAGGAAGGTAACATGGTGGGAAGCCATGTCTGCCGCTCCGGGATTGACTACCGGAAGGCGGCTGAAGAGGCGCTGGGCACTGCCCTGGGAGGCAAATGGGACGGCATACCCATCCTTTCTACTGGATACGGCAGGCACAGCCTTGAGTTCGCCAGCGGGACGAAGACCGAGATTGCCTGCCATGCCCGCGGCGCATTTGCTTATGTCCCCCGGGCGCTGACGCTGGTGGATATCGGCGGTCAGGATAACAAGGTAATCAAGCTTGATGATAAGGGTCACCGGCTGGACTTTCGCATGAACCGAAAGTGTGCCGCCGGTACCGGCACCTTCATTGAGGAGATTGCGGCCAGGATAGGCATTCCCCTCGAGCAGATGGATGGCATGGCCAGAAAGGCGGAGAAGCGGGTTAAGATAAGCAGTTACTGTACGGTGTTTGCCCAAACCGAGATACTGTCCCTCATCAGGGCGGGAGTCTCACCTGAGGAAGTGGCAAGAGGGGTGTTCGAATCGGTGGTAGACAGGGTGATGGAGATGATTCCCCTCGCTGACCTGGTAATGCTTTGTGGCGGCGTGGTAGCACATAATCCCGTAGTCGTGGACATCTTCAAGGCCAGAGTTTCCGGTGAGGTAATCGTGCCCCCCTATCCACAGCTCACCGGTGCCTACGGGGCGGCCCTCATCGCCCGCGAATCATTCGGTTGATATGTCGGCACGGCCGGTAATATACTCAGATAGCACCAAGCTGGAGAGAAAGTGATGCCGGAAGGACAGCCGGATACCAGAAGCAATTACGGCCGGGTTACTGATGAGGTCGTGGCCCGGCTGGCCGACATAGTCGGCAATAAGAACGTCCTGACGGGAGAAGGGCTGGAGAACTACTCCCGCGATGAGATGCCCGGGAAAAGGTCTTTCCTCCCCGAAGTGGTGGTAAAACCGGAAAACAGCCGTTCCGTAGCCGAAATACTGAAACTGGCCAACCAGAAGGTCATCCCGGTCACTCCCAGAGGGGGAGGGACTGGGCTCTCCGGAGGGGCAGCCCCCATCTATGGAGGTATCGTCCTCTCCCTGGAGAAGATGAACCGCATACTGGAGATTGATAAGGCCAACTTTGTGGCCAGCGTCGAAGCCGGCGTTCCCCTCTCCGATTTACTCAAAGCTGCGAGTGAGCAGGGACTCTATTATCCACTATACCCCGGCGAGGCCAGTGCTGCCATCGGTGGCAACGTGGCGACCAATGCCGGCGGAATGAACGCCGTGAAGTACGGCGTTACCCGGCATTTTGTCCTAGGACTGGAAATAGTGCTGCCCAGCGGCGAGATAATCCAGACGGGGGGTAAGTTCGTTAAATGCTCTACCGCCTACGACCTGACACAGTTAATCATCGGGTCAGAGGGCACCCTGGCGGTGATTACCAAGGTACTGCTGAGGCTGGTTACCCCCCCGGGGAAGACGGAAATACTCTTCATTCCCTTCCACAACCTCCATGCTGCCATAAGCTCTGTCCCTGACATACTGCAGCGGGGGATACTCCCCGTGGGCATAGAGTTTATGGAGAGGGATATCATCAACCTGGCCGAGCAGTATACGGGTAAAGAAATTCCCCTCCATGACCATGAAGCCTTTCTTATGATTTTTGTGGAGGGGGAAAATGACGAGGAGATTCACCGGCAGGCCAATGAAATCGGCTCAATCTGCCTGAACAATGGTGCCGTTGATGTCTTTATGCCCACCGGCAGCCGAGCCAAGAGGGACCTGCTGGAGGTCAGGGAGAAATTTTACTATGCCCTGCAGCATTTCGGCATGCTGGACTTCGCTGACGTCGTTGTGCCCCGGAGCAACATAGCAGAGTTCGTGGAGACAGCACATCGGATGGGAGAAGAGCACCAGATACCCACCATCGCCCTGGGCCACGCCGGGGATGGCAACGTACACCTGACGCTGATGGGCCAGGCAAGAGATGAAGATGAGCCAACGGTAAAAGAGCTTCTCAACAAGCTCTGTCAGGTGGGGGTGTCGCTGGGTGGCACGATATCCGGGGAGCACGGCCTTGGCTTTGCCAAAAGAGATTATCTGCCTATAGCTGACAGTGCCGGTAAGATAGAGTTAATGAAAAGAATCAAGAGGGCGTTTGATCCTAACGGTATTATGAACCCGGGCAAGATTTTCAGCCCGGAGTAACCGGGCAGAATGGAGACCAGCAATGGGACTCTCCGACAGAATTAAGGCAAGCATGGCCGAGGGCTCCTGGATAAGGCGCATGTTTGAGGAAGGGACAATCCTCAAACGGCAGCACGGCGACGAGAATGTCTTTGACCTGTCCCTGGGCAACCCGGTGATGGAACCACCACCCCAGTTCCACGAGGAACTGCGGAAGTTGGCCAACAACCCCCAGCCGGGAATGCATCGCTATATGCCCAATGCCGGCTACGGAGAAACCCGCGCCGCTGTGGCCGAGCATTTCTCACAGGTGAGCGGCGTCAGCTTCTCAAGCGATGACATAATTATGAGCTGTGGTGCCGCCGGTGCCTGCAATGTTGCCCTGATGACCCTGCTCAATCCCGGTGACGAAGTCATCATCTTTGCGCCCTACTTCGTGGAATACACACACTACATTGAAAACTGTGGGGGCATCCCCAAGCTTCTGCCCACGGACGAGCATTTCCTGCCTAAGCTTGACGCTTTTGAGGCTGCCATCGGCCCCCGAACTAGAGTGGTGATAGTCAATTCCCCCAACAATCCCACCGGTGCGGTCTACGATGCCGGGCTCCTTCAAGCTCTCAGCGACAGCATCAGAAAAAAGGAGGCCCAGTTCGGTGCCCCCATCTACATCATCAGCGACGAGGCCTACCGCCGACTTGTCTACGATGGCATAAAGTTCCCCTTCCCCCTGCAACACCACGCTAACTGCATCACCATAACCTCGCACTCAAAGGACCTGGCACTGCCCGGTGAGCGAATCGGCTACATAGCGGTACACCCCGGGTGCGCCGACCATGAAGACCTGCTCAACGGCCTGACCTTCTGCACCAGAACACTGGGCTTCGTCAATGCCCCGGCACTGATGCAGAACCTGCTGCGCCATCTGCAGGGCGTCAGTGTTTCCATTGCCGAGTACCAGAAAAAGCGCGACCTCATCTACAACGCGCTTAGCGGGATGGGTTATTCCATAGTCAAGCCTCAAGGGGCCTTCTACGTTTTCCCGCGGACTCCCATTGCTGACGATGTTGCCTTCGTCGAGGAGATGCTGGAGCATCTGGTACTGGTGGTGCCGGGAAGTAGCTTTGGCTCGCCCGGCTATTTCCGCGCCTCCTTCTGCGTTGACAACGATACTATAGAGAGCTCACTGGACGCCTTCAGTAAGCTTGCCCGCAAATACCGGATTGGCTAGCGCCGTTATAAAATATTGCCAATCTCAGGCTGCCGACGGAATTCCAGAGAAAGCTAGGTGCCGTTTGTAGTTGGATACCTGCCTACTTCTACCGTCGCAATATGGCTCACATGGAGTGAGCGGCGGACGTGGTCAGGGAGGTTTACAAACCTTCATTCCCGGCAAATCTTAGCCATAGCTTCTCACCATCGGTAATGAATTCGACGGTGCCGTTCTCATCTGTGCGGTAAACATTGTCCTCGCCCAGCCTGTCAATCAGTCTCTCCACCACCTCGGGGCCGGGATGACCGAAGGTGTTATCCGCCCCCACAGAAATCACCGCCACTTCGGGGTCAACCGCAGCCAGAAACTGCGGAGAGGTAGAGGTCTCGCTGCCATGATGAGCTACCTTCAGCACGGTGCTTTTCAAATTGGCTCGCTGCTCGATAAGTTCGAACTCAGCCTCTTCTCTGATGTCGGCAGTAAACAGGAAGCTAACTTTGTTCCAGGCCAGCTTTAACACTGCCCCATTGTTATCCACATCGCAGCTAGTCCCTTGAAAAAACTCTGGTGGAGGGTTAAGTATTTCTATAGTAATTCCATTGCCCAAATCAATCTCCTGTCCGGCCCTGGCTATGTTATATTCGATTCCTTTATCTTCAACAAGACTGAGCCATTCTCGGTAAATGGAAGAATTGTAGGATACTCCAGGATCAAGCACTTGCTTCACTTTGTACCTATGAAGGACCTCTACCATGCCTGTGACATGGTCGGCGTGAGGTTGAGTGCAGACCAGGAGGTCTATCGTCCTATCCCAGAAGGGAAGCTTCTCGCCCAGCTCCAGATTGATTTTCTGGGGGTCGGGACCGCCATCAATGAGTATGTCCTGGCCATCGGGCGCCTGAATCAGGATGGCATCTCCCTGTCCCACATCAAGAAAACTTATATGAAGCTTGTCATCAGGTGTGGTCAGGGCCACAGCCCACACCAGGATAGCTACTACCAAAAGGGGAAGGATAAGCCATTTCGTAGAAAAGCCGGGGTGGAGTTTAGGAATGCCTTGAGCGACTTTCCTTATCCTTGAAATCAACCTGGAGGAAAAATCAGCCAACTGTTTCCGGTGGTTAAGGAGTGCTATGACTCCAGCCAATATAGCATAGTATCCCCAGATGTGCCAGGTAGAAACAGTGGCTACCTCTAGTGAAGAGTGGGGCAGGGCATCAAAGCCTTGAATTACGAAAATGAGATAGCTAAGAAAAAGCCAGGCCAGCCAGCCCAGTATTTGGGCCGCAAGCGAAGCAAGTAGTCCCACGAAGGCGACTAACGCTGACGTGACTATTATAATGGGCAAAGCAGGCAAGGAAAAGAAGGTTGCTGGCAAGGCGACTAGGGAGACTACGCCAAAGTTGTAAGCTATAAGCGGCCCAATTGCCACGATAGCTGCCAGGGTTACGGCAAAGCCGTCGGTTATCATATCGGCTGCAGCTGCAATCCCTTCTCTGGCTTTAAATAAGGAAGCAACACTCTTTCTCCCCCACGCTTGGAAGTAAGGATAGAGGAGAACAAGACCGGCCATGGCCAGAAAGCTGAGCTGAAAAGAGACGCTCCACAAGACATGCGGTTGGGCTCCCACCATCACCGCGGCAGCGAATGCCAGGGCAATAATGGCACTTCGCTGCCTCCCCAGATATTCAGCTATTAAAAACAAGCTTCCCATGATTGCCGCCCGAATTATCGGCGGATGCATCCCGGCAAGCAGGGCATAAAGCCACATAAGCGCGAGAGTCAGCCAGATATATATTGAACGCCGCCTGCCAAAGACCAGGATGCCAAAGCTGAGTAGCATGGCAATAATGATGCTGATATGTAAGCCGGAAATAGCTAACAAGTGCGCCGTTCCCGTCCTGGAAAAGGCTTCGTAAAGGGAATCAGGTATGTTGCCTCTCAAGCCCAGCAAAATACCCTGAGCTAATGAACCTTGTGGCTCAGGCAAAGCTCTGGCTAAGGAAGCAGAGAGCCGTTCCCTCAGAGAGTAAATCCACTGCAAAGGTTTCAAGCCCTGACCACGGTCTAGAACTTCTACCCCGGGATAATAGATGACCGAATAAATTCCCTGGCGAGCCAGATAGCTTTTGTAGTCAAAGTCTTCAAACTGGAGAGGAGTCTCTAACTCTCCAGTTACCTTGAGCACATCCCCATAATGGTAGACGGGGTATCGAGGTACTCGAATTAAGGCAGTTCCCGATACCTCTTCTTTTTCGCCGTTTACAATTATTTCGCTGGCGGAAAATGTCAGCAGGCAATATCTATCCCGGATGTCAGGCTCCTCCGACACCATGCCTTGAATCTCCACAACCCCCGCGTCGTTGTAAAAGCAAAGGGAATGCTCGTCTACTGGAGGCAAGCTTGATGGGAAGCGAAGCCCGCCTCCGATGAGAGCCAGGAGGCATAACCCAGCTACTATTAAGATTTTCTTTCTGCTGGGGAGGAAAGTTATTAGCGCGAAAGGGATAAATCCGAAGGCAAGGGCAAGCAGAGGCAGGCTAAACTTTGAACCCAGGAATATCCCGGCTACCCAGGCACAGCTAACATAGAGAAGCCACACATTTGCATTATACCAAAGCAGCTATAACCAGCTTATCTCTGTGGTAGAATGGAATTATATTGAAGATTCTGCAAGTGCTACAATTGTGATGTTTGCTGTTGCTGATGAATAGCCCAACCAGCGGATTTGGATGGTACTAGAACAAGGAAGGAGGTCAGCTATGTTATTCATGAGTCTTCTATCACCGGGAGGAGTAGGTAAAGAGGCTGTCGAATATTTGAAAAAGCTCAAAGCTCCGAAGGGAATCACAATCCATGATGTTTATGTTACCTTCGGGCGATATGATGGTGTAGTTGTTTTTGAAGCACCCAACCCAAAGACGGCTATGAGCTTTGTGCTGGACATAGCATTTGAGACAGACTACATTGTCGAAACCCTAAGCGCCGTCCCAGCCAAAGAAGTATGAGCAATTTCATGCTTCAGTAACGGTCGGCGGAGCCCAGCCAGCGGATTTGGAGGCAAAGCCTCAAGCTATCCTCAAGCTTCACCAAAAACTGTTCTTATTGTTGCTCCGTTAGCTTGAGGCTATACCCGGAAAATTGGCCTTTTACATCCCACATATTGGGGATATAATGAAGCCATGCTTTGCCCCAACGATAGTATTGAAATGCACCAGGTCAAAATAGTAGGGCATTACGGTGGGCCAATAATTGTTGACCAGTGTGAGAAGTGTGGAGGTATCTGGTTCGATGAGTCGGAGCTATTTCGGGCAAAACAAGGAGAAGCAGAGAAGGTCGAGGCGCTGAACGCCGGAATTCTACGGACTCCCACCACGATTGAGAATTCCGAATTAATTTGCCCCAGAGACAAAGCAGCAATGCACCGATTTACTGACAGGTATTTTCCTCAGGATATTGTCTTAGTGCGTTGTCCATTGTGTCATGGAATCTGGTTGAATAGGGGGATGTTCACGAAGTATCAGCAGTTCCGCCAGGAATTAATGAGCTCGAAGAAGATAAGCCTTCAAGATAAGAAACTGGAAGAACGTGTTGGTCAGTTGGTAGCGTCATATGAGTCCGGGCACTCAACTGAAACACTGAGAGGACTTGGAGAGTTCTTGTCCACTCCCATAGATTCCGGTTATACTCCCGCTGTCGGTGGTGGTGTCGATGCCTTTGGCAGTGCCGGTTTTGCGCTTACTAGCCTGTTAACAATTTTGAGGTTTTTCATTTTCAGGTCCTAATACATCAACATAGAGTAGAGGATGCTTTGTGCTGCTGCCCGACATAGCCTCGAGCTACCCTCAAACTTCACCGACCCCCAAGTGCTATAATTGAGATTACTCGACGGAGTGGGCTTTTGCCTGACGAGTAGCCCAGCTAGCGGATTTGGAGAGGCATTCTATGCAAAAGGGCACAATAAAACGGCTAATTGCAGACCGTGGTTTTGGGTTCATCAAGACAGAGCGGGAAGAAGAGCTCTTCTTTGGCCGCAACCAGCTTCAAGGGGTGGACTATGGTTCCCTTAGAGAAGGGCAAGAAGTGGAATTTGGGGTTACACGCGACCCCAGCGGTCGCCTCCACGCAATCAGGGTGAGGCTTGCTCAGCCTAAAGGCGAATAGCAGCAAGCCCAGCCAGCGGATTTGGAGACAGCCTCAAGCTATCCTCAAACCTTATGTTTCTTGTGTGTTGTCTAACAGGCTGCTATAATGTCGCAAAGGGAATTGCGTTTACTAGGAGACGGATGGCTCAGAAGAAAGCAGCCAAAAAGACAGGAAAGAAAGCACGGAAGAATGCCGCGGAATATCTTCGGAAGGGCCCGAAGAAGTGATGAGATAAGAGTCGATTTATTTGCAATCTTGAGCGGATTCTGTTTCATTCTTGCCCTTCAGATAGCAAGGGAATAAAATGAACGTAGCCCAGCCAGCGGGTTTGGGTAGGGTTTCCTAGTCCGACACGGTTATGTAGTCCTTTATCTTGTCGAGTGTCGCTTGGCCAATGCCTTCGACCTGGAGCAAGTCCTCAATTCTCTGAAAGAGGCCGTTTCCACTGCGGTAATCCACAATAGCCTCAGCTCTAGTTTCACCTATCCCGGGCAGGGCTTCGAGAAGCCAGGGCTCGGCCCGGTTGATGTCTATCTTCTGGAGAGATTGTTCTTCGCCTTTTCGTGGAATGTAGAGCTCGATATGGCTGAGGTCGGCGTCGGGTTCGATTCCAGCATCGGAAAGGAGTGTTTGCAAGGTATCACCTTCCTTTAAGGAATAGATGCCGGGATTAGCCACAGCGCCGCCGATGTAAATCTCTCCGCTCAGCTGTGGAGGCTCTGTTTGAGATAGGACGATTTCCACAGGCTGGCTTCGGCTGCGCTGCACCGCCAGCATGACGCCGCCAGCTATTGCGGCGATAACCAGAAAAACAGTTGCGAATAGGTAAAATCTATCGGCGCGGCTCATGGCATAGCTCCTTTCTCAATGACTAGCGTTCTACGTAATATTCTATAATAAAATCCCCTTCCCTCGAAGGAGAAATCAGGTGAGGTGAATCTCTCCTCCTCTCCAATCCAGGCTGAAGAGAGCCCAATAAAGCCTCCCCTACATTTTAAAACAGCTCCCTCTTCTAGTAAATTCAGCTTGGTGCGAAATGGTTTTGTGATGATACACCTCATTGCTTATTGCAGTGGTAAAGCACGCTTGAAGTGACGTTGTATCCGCGGCAGAACTAAGCAGGGCAGCTTTCGCTGCCCTGCCGTTCCTTTACTGGTTGAGGTTTAAACTCTCAAATCAAGAATCCCACCTGGGGAACATTCCTATTCCCACATATATAAGTTTACCGGTGCTTCTGGATCTGCTGTCCATTCCTGTGCCGAGCCGTCATATATCTTTACATTTCTGTATCCAAGTACCTCGCTCAGCACAAAGTAGTCGGTACTGGCATACCCCCCAACGCCACAATAGACAATGATTTCTTTCGGGGGGAAATACTTTATGACGACACCAGCAGCCATGTCTCTAAGTACAGCGGTATCTTTGTATGTGGAGTAATCTGCTCCAATATTCCAGAGCCAGGGAGCGGGCAAATTTGTAGCACCCGGGATGTGGCCTGCTGTTGCCCAAGGTTCCAGCGTCACACCAAAGTAAACATCAGCGTCTCTAGCATCGACAATGGTGGATTTCCCTAGATATTGCCACCACCACCAACACTTCCGAGTAAGCTGCTTTTGAACATAATCCTTTGAGACAAACATTGCCTCATTTACTGCGCCTTCGTATGTCACTGGCGTTGGCGTAACGGGTGCAGCAGACGTAGCTCTGCTCTCTGCTACCCATTTGTCGTATCCCCCGTCCATGATAGCTACGTTTTTAACCCCGGCATATATGAGCGTATCAGCGACTCTGGTAGCACCAGCGAGGGCATAGGTGGCCGGTCCCGCTGCTGAATCAACTGTTCTACTAACAACAGCTACCAGAGAATCGCCAGTTATTCCGGCGTTGCCAATAGTAGCAAATAGGTCCTCCACGGCTGGCAATTCCAGCCAAGGAGGAGGGTCTACAAAGGGATAACTTACGTACCACATCCATTCAGGGCTACTTACTGCGCCGGGGATATGGCCGCCCGCGTATTCGTCGGGGTTCCTAACATCAAGGATAACCAGGTCTGGATTACTCAGATTATCCTCTAACCATTGGGTGGAAACAATGGCGTCAATCTCTCGGGAATTGCCATGAGCACCAACTCCAACCACGAGTACTCCGACCAACACTAAGACTAATATAATACTCCCCATTCCTATTATTAATTTTCTTCTCATTTTGCTCCTCCTCTTTTTTAAGATTTTAATGCACGCAACCTATATGTCCTCTTCCATTTCTCAGCTCCGTTCCCTTTTTTAGGATTTTGATGAAGCAACCTGAATACCTCTCTTGATTTCTCACCTCCTTTCCCAGTGTGTAAACAAGCTTTCTTGCTTCAACCTTCAAGCAATCACGATGAAACCGAGGCGCCTTTCACGCCATTTATGCTCGAATTCTCTGCCGCGAGGGCGTATAGGTATTTTACACCTCACGCTAATACAAAGTCAATGCCCTAAAGTTAACTTTTCCTCCCAATCGGGACTTTTTTTCCAGTACCATTTTCTGGTCAAATCGGTACTTCTGGGTGATTGTGCGGTTAGCTGAAGTGAGTTACCCTTAAGATAGGTTAATTAAAGAGGAGACGGGAAAAGATATGGGAAATGGTGACCATATGAGTAACATGCTGACGGTCAGGGAAGTGGCCCGGCTCTTCCATATCCATCCTAACACCCTGAGGCGCTGGAGTAACAACGGAAGAATAAAGGCATACCGCATTAACCCCCGGGGTGACCGCAGATTTAAGCGCGAGGAAATCGCCCAGTTCCTGGCTGAACTGAACAGCCAGGCAGGCAACTGGAAGAAAGCCGAGAAAAGACAGCAGTCACGGTAGTGAATAATACCCCTACCACAGTCGCCTGGGGAGCCATCGTGAGGGCCTGTGCTTATCTTGGCTGGACCGGGGGCAGCGGCAAGACGCGAGTGATTACCCATCGGGTCGCTTATCTGGTTAAACTCTGCGGCGGTAGTCCTCACCACATCATGGCGGTCACCTTTACCAACAAAGCCGCCCGAGAAATGAGAGAGATTGGAACAACTTCTGAGACAGGCAGCAGAGGCCTTGAGTTTAGGCACCACGACAACCCTCACCTTGTATTGGTTCAGTTGTTTTCCGACAAATGAACTGAAGTAATATTATATGATATTCCTGAGCTTTGGTCAATGCCCTGCGCTGGCTGACCACGTGGGTAACACTTGAGGGGATATTGTAGCAGGTTCTCTTTCAATATATTCTATGGGGTGAGATAGGCAAGGGACTGGTGTGGGCGGTTGAAATTGTACTCAACAACCCATTCGGTTAGTCGGCTACCATCTCGTAGCTCTTTCCACACAATTTGACAAAGAGCTGCCCCCTCTTGACTTCACTATAAGCATGCATATACAATCTGGTAATAAAACTACATTTTCAGTTAAAGGGGGAGAAATGGATATGTGGTTGGCGCTTCATTGGGGCTCGCCTATCGGCCTTGCCATTTTCCTTGTGGGTTTAGGTGGCATGGTCTACCTACTCAGTAAAGCTGATGAGGTAAGTAAGCGCACAAGGGCATTTGCTAAGGAAAAAGGACTGGAAAAGAAAAAAGAATAACTGCCTCTTACGAGAGCAAATTACTATAGTCAACCGCATAATCTCGTATAAAATTCCTCTCCCTTGACGGGAGATCCCTCTCCACTTGATGGAGAGGGTTAGGGTGAGGCAAGGTGAGGGTGGAATCCCCCTCCCTCCCTCCCGCCAGGGGAGGGAGGGAGGGCTGTAAGGGGTTTTGTAATTGACTATAAACTCAGAATGGACCCGCCTATAGCAACAAGCCGAATTGCTCGTCCTATGTCCCGGTGCTAAAATTGCCATATGGCAAAAGGTTCCGGCGTGATAGCCGTTAATCGCAAGGCTTACCACGACTACCATATTCAGGAGAGCTTTGAGGCAGGAATTGTTCTCAAAGGTTCCGAGATTAAGTCCATCAGGGCAGGCAAGGTAAATCTGAGTGATGCCTATGCCAGGCCAGAAAATGGTGAGCTGTGGCTCTATAATAGCCACATTTCCTCTTACGATGCTGCCAGCTATAACACTCATGAGCCAATCAGACCTCGCAAGCTTCTTCTTCATAGAAAAGAGATTGATATCCTTGCCAGCAAAGTAGTGCAGAAGGGTTTGACTTTAGTGCCCCTTAAGCTGTATATTAAACATGGGGTGGCTAAGGTGGAGCTGGGGGTGGCCAAAGGCAAGAAAGTTTACGATAAAAGGGAGTCTATCGCCCGTCGGGACGCGGACAGGGAAATAGAGCGGGCGTTGAAACAGAGAAGGAGGTGATGGGAAGGTAGGCTGGAGCATGGGGGCGCGTGGGTTCGACAGGGGGAGGCCTACAGAATTGCAGGCTGAGGTGCCACTAACCTCATTAAACAAGTGGCAAAAAATAACTGGCGAACCTGTTTACGCTTAATGGGTCACATCTAACCTGAGCTCTCCTCGAAGTTTGGGATTAGGTGTCAGAAAAAATCGAGGCGCTCCAATCCTGATGCCGATAGGGGTTGGCTAAGAAAAATTGGCTGGTCTGGCTGGATTCGGTCAGCAGATTAAAGCTAGATGAGATAAAAATAGCTGACTAAGCCTGTAGGATATTCTGGCAACCTTCTTTTGGACGGGGAGTTCAACTCTCCCCCGCCTCCACCAAGAAAATTGACAACGCTAGCCCTTTGCGGCTAGCGTTTTTTTTCATTACTTCAAAGGTGGACAGAACAAGCTATTGGTATCCAACAACCTATTATAATGTGACTAAAACTATTGACGATTTGATATAATGTGAAGTTGGGAAGAAGCTGCTGATATGCTTGCCGTTGAAGTCAGCCATATAGTAAAGTCCTTCGCCGATAAGGTCGTGGTTAACGACCTGTCTTTCTCTGTCGCTCAAGGCGAGATATTTGGTCTTATTGGTCCTAATGGTGCTGGCAAGACTACCACCATCAGGATGATGATGGACATCATCAAGCCGGACTCGGGCGAGGTTACCATCCTCGGCGAGAAGTTGAGTGAAGCTACCAAAAATAAGCTTGGCTACCTGCCTGAGGAAAGAGGACTGTACAAAAAACTGGGGGTCCTCGACTCCATCATCTATCTTGCCTCCCTCAAGGGTATGGACAGGCGCTCAGCCGAAGAAAAAGCTAACGAACTGCTCAATCAGACAGGTATGCTGCCCCACAGAGGAAAAAAGATTGAGGAATTGAGCCGGGGCATGGGACAGATTATCCAGTTCATTGTTGGTATCATCCACGACCCAGAACTGGTTGTTCTGGACGAACCCTTTGCCGGGCTCGACCCGGTCAACACCGAGCTATTAAAAGGAATGCTCGCCGACCTGAGGAATCAAGGTAAAGCTTTAGTCCTGAGCACACACCAGATGAATGAAATTGAAGAACTATGCGACCGCATATTGATGATAAATCACGGGCGCGCCGTTCTTTACGGGAATCTGGCTGAAATCAAGTCCAAGTATAGAAGCAATTCGGTTCTGCTGGAATTTGAAGGGGAGCTAGGGGAGGTGCCGGGAGTTACCGAGAAACGCACCCACAAAGGCTACACTGAATTGATGCTGGACGGCAAGACAACTCCCCATCAAGTCCTGGAACGATTGGTAAATCGTGGAATAATGATCAATCGCTTTGAAGTGGCTACGCCTCCGCTTAACGAAATCTTCCTGAGGGTGGTGGGTAAAAATCATGAATAAGACGCTTTTGATATTGAGGCATGAATTCCTGCACACGGCAAAGAGGAGAGGGTTCATCGTTATGACCGTTATCGTGCCACTCGTAGCCCTCCTGCTAATAGGAGTTTTTCAGCTCGTGTCAGGAATTGCCAGGCCGACAGCGGAAGTAACGACCATCGGATATGTGGATGAACTCGGTGGATTCCAGCAGTATACCAGCCAGGGAAACATAACGCTGGCTCGCTTTGACACACCGGATGACGCGACTGAAGCGCTGGTCAACGGCGACATTAAGGAGTATTTCGTCATTCCGTCGGATTATATTTCTACTGGAGTGATCAACCGTTATACCCTGGAAAAACAGCTTGCGGCGTCCTCCGCCACAATGACGGCGATTAAGAATTTCCTCACAAGTAATCTACTGGCGGGGAAGGTGCCCGAGGCCACTGTAGTCAGGATTGAAGCACCCTTGAATCTGGTTAGCACCAGGCTTACTGAAACTGGTGCGGTGGCTCCGGAGCAAGGCGGATATGGGAACTTTGTCATTCCAGCTGTTTTCAGCATTCTACTGGCGCTCGCCATCATTTTCACTTCCATGTATCTGCTGCAAGGGCTGGGTGACGAGAAGGAAAATCGCCTCATAGAGGTATTGTTGTCCTCCGTTTCTGCCCGACAATTGCTCACCGGCAAGGTTTTAGGAATTGGTGCTGCCGGGCTGGCACAGGTAGCCATCTGGGCGATCTCAGTGCCATTCCTGTTGAACCTGGCTTCCTCATCCATCGGCGGCTTTTTCAGCACTATACAACTACCGGCCAACTTCATTGTTCTGGCTGTAGTGTATTTCATCCTGGGCTACTTGTTGTTCGCTGTGATTTCGGCAAGTATCGGCGCCATCAGTTCCAATTCCCGGGAAGGACAACAACTGATCGGGATTTTTACAATTCCCTTACTTATACCGCTATGGTTCATGTCTTTAATCATGTTCTTGCCGGATAGCCCAATCTGGGTCTTCTTTACCATTTTCCCTCTGTCAGCTCCTGTGGAAGTGATAGTACGGCTCGGCGTTGCTGATATACCTGCCTGGCAGCTGGCGACCAGTTTAGCCGTGATGGTGCTCTCCATCATTGGAATCTTGTTATTAACCATCAGGGTTTTCAGGACCTACTTGCTCATGTATGGGAAAAGACCTGGTTGGGGAGAAATCATCCGCAACCTCAGGAGCGGCTAGCCTACCTGTTGTCCAGTACCGCCCACTATAGGAGAGTCGCACTTGGATGAAGTTTGGTGATAATGCAGGCCAGTTTTAAGACAGTTTACCCTTCTTCAATGTCTCAGTCGGCTCGAAAACTTTGACACCGAACTTTTTGGCAAGCTCTTCGCATATTCTGGCTAATTTATCGTACCCTACCTCCCTGGCAAGCTGGAAAGGACCGAGCGCTGCACCGCCACCATTAACCATGGCCTTGTCAATGTCGTCCGGACTCTTGACTACTCCTTCCTCGAGTAGTTTTGTCGCCTCGTTAACTTGAAGGGCAGTGAAGACATTGGGGTCGAAATCCTCTTTCGCCCTGGATAGGTCTATCTCCGGTCGACCTTTAGACCAGTCGTAGATGCCCTGTCCAGTCTTCTTCCCCATCTCACCAGCATCAACCTTGGCTTTGAGCCAGCTAGCTGGCTCATGGTCGCGAGAGAGCCTGTCGGAAAAATTACGAGCGATGTGATAGCTGACATCCAGCCCTATGTAGTCCATCAGCTCGTATGGCCCCATAGGCGCACCCGCCTTTTTCATCCTGGCATCAATTTCCACCGGGGTAGCCACACCCTTTTCTACCATGAGGCCAAGCAGGATTTGAATCGGCGCAGTGATTCGATTATAGATAAATCCAGGGGAGTCCTTCTCAATTCTGACCGACACCTTGTTCATCCTTAGCGCCAGGTCATATGTCAGCTGCATTGTCGCCTCGCTTGTTTTTGCTCCCTTTATGACCTCGACGAGCTTCATGAGGACGGGCGGGTTAAAGAAATGCATGCCGACGACCTGCTCCGGCCTCTTAGTAGTCGAGGCGATCTCCGTGATGCTCATAGTGGAGGTATTGGAAGCCAGTATGGTATGTTTGGGAGCAGCGGCATCCAGAGCCTGGAAAACCTGCTCCTTGAGGTCCATAATCTCGGGAACAGCCTCGATAACAAAATCAGCGTCCTTAACAGACTCGGCAATATCAATAAAGGTCTGGATATTGGCCAGCATCGCCTTCCTGTTCTCTTCGGTGATTTTCTGTTTTTCCACGAGCTTATCCAGGCTCTCCTTGATTCTGGAAAGCCCCTTGTCAATAAATCTCTGCTCGATGTCCCGCATTGCTACCTTGTAGCCAGCAAGCAGCGCCACCTCGGCGATGCCGTGCCCCATGTCACCGGCCCCCATGACCGCAATTTTCTTGATTTCTTCAACCTTCATATTAGAGACCCTCGTTTTAACCTTTGCTTTCGCCCGCAGAAAGCTATTCACCGGTGAAGACCGGCTCTCGTTTCTCGATGAACGCTGCTATACCCTCCTTGGCATCCTTCGTTTTTTCTACCCGGTGCCATCCTTCCTCTTCTATTTTCAAGCCTTGCTCGGTAGTGGTCTCGAGTCCTCTGGTTACTATGTCGAGGATTATCTGTACAGTAATCGGTGCCTTTTTCGCCAGCGTCCCGGCGAGTTCTTTAGCATCATTCATCAACTGCCCGGGCTGAGACATCCTGGTTATAAGCCCGATGCTCAAAGCCTCAGGGGCGTTGATTCTGGTGCCGAGCAGAAGCATTTCCAGCGCTTTAGTCTTACCCACCAGCCTGGGCAATCGCTGGCTGCCACCCCAGCCAGGTATAATACCCAGGTCAATTTCGGGCTGTCCTATTGTCACCCGCTCGGAGTTGACCATTATCCTGAAGTGGCAGGACATGGCCATCTCACAACCACCCCCGAGGGCAACGCCGTTAATGGCGGCTATTACGGGCTTGGGATATCTCTCGATATGCCTGAACACCTCCCGCCCTCGGACTGCACCCTTCTCGCCCTCCGGCGTTCCAACTGTTTTCACGTCAAGGCCGGCGGAAAATACCTTCTCGCCGGCGCCGGTGATGATTATGGCTCTCACCGCTTTATCCTTTTCCCACTCGGTCAGGACCGCATCTAGCTCATCGAGCACAGCCAGATTTATGGGATTTGCCGGCGGCCGGTTCAAGGCGATTATGCCGATATTGTCCTCCCGCTCTACAATTAAATTCTCATAAGCCATGAGACCCTCCTTGTTTTGAGATTTTTCAACGGCACCATGATTTCTTTAATGAAGTGAATCGCTATACCACTTCCTTTCAGCTAGGCAACCCACACAGCGACGCACCAGTATAAACAAGGAATGTTAACATTCACAGCAGTGGCTCGTCAACGGCTAAAAGGTAGCGGTTTAGTTTTTCCGAAATCCGGTAGTGGGTCATTTTGCCCAAACAAGATGGCAGGTTCCGTCATATTAAGAGTTGGTGGGCTTTGCTCGTCGTCTTGTTGCTAAGGGGTGTGAAATGGGAATAGAATACTCACCAAAGTAGGCGTGGCCGAAAGTAATCAGCTATGGACAACAGATGAGCGGCACGATAGTCCTGGGCATCGGCAACCGGCTGGGCGGCGATGACGCCGCCGGCACCTACGTGGTGGACATGCTCAACCCAGCACTCAGGGCGCTGAGTGCTGGGCGGCACAAAGCCAAGGCTCCCATCCCCCCTGAGATTATGGCCATAGACGCCGGCACTGCTCCGGAAAGCTATACCTCGGTTATGCGCCGGCACCGGCCTGACTTATTGATACTGGTAGATGCCGCCGATATGGGTTTACCACCCGGTGCTCTGCGCACAATCACGCCAGAGAAAATCAGCATTTTGTCCTTTTCCACACACCACATGCCCCTCTCTATGTTTATATCTTATGTAGAGGAATTTTGCGGAAAGGTCCTGCTTGTCGGAGTGCAGCCTGAGCGGACAGAGACGGGCAGGGGCATTTCAAAAGCGGTGCGCAAAAGCGTGAAGAGACTGGCTGAGGCTATTCTGGAAGGACGGATAGCTGAAATTCCGCTGCTGGGGTAAAGGAGCTAGCTCTGCTCGGCTGGCTTCTCTGCGGCTCCGGCGGCTGGTTTCTTTCTCTTCACCGAGCCTGGTAGCTCGCCGCTGTCAACGATTACCAGCTCGCCGGCGTACTTATCATAGGTGGCTAACAGAAACTCTTCCGTCATGGCCAGCGTATTCACCGGGCAGATGTCAACACACTGGGCGCAGAAACAACAGCGTGAGATAAACACCTTGACCTTTTTTTCCTCAGGCAACCACTCGATGGCCCGGGTGGGGCATATCTTATAGCACAGCTGGCAACCGATGCAGTTCTCCCGGTCATAGGCAATTTTCCCACGAAACCCGGGCGGCACTGGAATTGGTGGTATTAGCTTCAGTTTGCCTTCCTTAATCCTCTCCAGGAATTTGATGGTTGATACCGGAGCGTATTTTGCCGGGAACTTGTTTGTCGCCGGAGTTTGAACGAGTTGCTTTAGCAATACCTTTACTATTTCCATATGTTTCGCCTCACATTACCATATCTGCCCATATCAGTATCAGACCGACAAGACTTATGAGTGACATCGCGACGACATAGACTTTACTTGCCTGGTCAATCTTGAAACGCGCCATGGCAGAGCGTATCAACATTATACAAACGAACATCACCACAAAGACTTTGATCAAGAAGAACAACCCATCCACAACTATTGCAAGAGCAGGTACTCCGCTTCCAATTACAGACGAGAGATTGTACGGGAAAAACAAAGCTACTATCAAAGCCGCCATGGCAAAAGCTCGTATTGCGCTTGCGATATAGAATAGGGCAAGGTTTCTACCAGAATATTCAACCAGTATTCCACCAGCAATTTCAGTTTCAGCTTCTGCCACGTCAAATGGTATCTTGCCAACTTCTGCCGGCGTAACTATTAGAAGAACAAAGAGCAACATTAGTGTTCCTACGACTCCAGCCGGGCCCGCTATATTCCATAGCGGATTTGCAGCAATCGTAGATAACGCAAATGGATTGGCACCAGTAACATAGCTGGTACGCCAGCCGATAGCAACTATCGCCATCGCCAGGGAGAATTCGTAACTCATCATAATAACCATTTCGCGTTGTGCTCCCACAGTGGCATATGGCGAGCTCGACGCGAACCCGGCCACCACAAGTGCCAGAGAAGGTATTACTAACAAGTATAGGAGCACTATTGCATCACCGAAGCCCTCAAAAAGTGCCTTCTGTCCGAAAATGGGTATGTAGAGGAATAGTATAGCTGACCCCACCAGACAGAGGATTGGGGCCGCCCTGAACAGCCAGCTAAGGGAACCATCAGGGATGATGCTCTCTTTCATCAGCAGCTTCCGCACGTCTCGGAAGGGCTGCACTATGGGTGGGCCCACTCTCGCCTGCATATGCGCCACCAGCTTGCGGTCTATGCCGAGGTACAACAGAGCAAATAGCGTCCCAACTACTCCTATGATGACCGGGCCGCCAATGATTGCTGCAATGTCTGCTGGACTATTAGCTGTCAAATTCGGCTTCCAACCTTTTTGTTTTTTCAACAGAGAGCTCGTGCAACTCCCTGTAACTAAGTATCGATGTATTCTTCGTTTTTGAGTCCACAACGATAGCTCTATTAGTGCATGACATACAGGGGTCAATAGAGGCAAAGGCTATTGGAACGTCAGCAATCTGCCCGCCTTTGAGTATCGCTGGTATCGACATCAGATTTGTATATGTAGGGGCTCTTATCTTCCAGGTAGACAAGGTCTCTCTGCCGGCTTCCAACCGAACATAATGTACAACTTCGCCTCTAGGCGCTTCGGCTCGTCCGATACCTTCGCCTTCTGCTTGGGTTAGCGTTTTTAAAAGCACCGCTGTCTTTGGTTGTGCCAGTATCGGACCGGGTGGCATCTTCTCCAAACACTGCTCAATGATTTCAATCGATTGCGCAACCTCCAGTAATCGAACGATAATCCGGTCATACACATCGCCGACTACAGTCTCGTTGATCATGGCCGGGGTAATGGCTTTGATGTCCAAATCAGCATATCCACCATAAGGCTGGTCCTGCCTCACATCTTTGGGGACGCCGCTGGCCCTGCCGGTGGGCCCGACTGCAAGCAGTTTCAAAGCGTCTTCGGTCTTCAGGATACCTACATTCACTGTCCGCATCCGTATCGTCCTATCGTCTAAGAATAACTTTTCTAGCTGGTCAAATATGCTCTTGTAGTAATCCAGGGATTGTCTAATCCTGGGGAATTGCTCTTCAGTAATATCTCTTCTCACTCCACCGATCTGGAACATGGCTTTAGTGACCCGGTTCCCTGTCACATACTCTATGAGGTCCATTATTTCTTCCCTGACACGCCAGACAAGGTAAAACACGCTGTCAAAGCCAATCTCGTGAGCGGCAACACCTGCCCATAAGAGATGCGAATGTATTCGCTCCATCTCAGCGATAATGACCCTTATATAATCAGCCCGCTCCGGTGGAGTGATTCCAGCAGCCTGCTCCACAGCCATAACATATGCGAAGGGATGGCATATATTGCAAATGCCGCATACCCGCTCAGCCAGATATATGTTCTGGATGGGGTTGTTTCTATTCATACCAAGCCATTCAATGCCACGGTGGACCTGCCCTACAACGACATCTACATCCACAATTTCTTCGCCATCAATGCTAAGGTCAAGCCGAATGGGTTCCTTCAGGGCAGGGTGAATTGGCCCCACAGGTATCGTGTATCTCGTTTTCGTCTCATCTACTGCCATATTTCTTCTGCCTCCCAGGCAGGACTCTAAGCATGTCCTTTGGTCCTGTCTCATCAGTCCTCCAGGGGTAAACTCCCTGGGGGAAATCTTCGGGCAGGAACAGCCGCCTGCTATCCGGGATACCGACCACTTCTACTCCCATCATTTCTTGGGTCTCGCGCTCGGTAAATACAGCACCGGGGATGAGGTCGGTAATCGTTGGTATCTTCAGGTCACTCTTGGGCAGCTTCACCCGCAGCCCCAGGCTCAACTCCTCCAGGTGATGGCCATAGTAAATGGTGAAGTGGTAGATGAGCTCTACCTCAGTGCCAAGGTCGCTTGAGGAGATAATGGCCAGGTGGGGATATTCCTGGAGTTCGCAGATATGCTCTACTGCTCTTCTAAACGCCTGTCTCTGGACATGTAACCAGATTGCTCTGAAGAGATTCTTTTTTACCGCCACCTCTCTTTCATAAATTCTTGAATCAACAAGGCTATTCCCCAGAACAGTCTTGAAACTCTCAACTATCGCTTCCGGGCTCAGCATTTCCATTTATGTTACCCCCTGCTTCTCAGCCTGCTCCAGCTTTACCCACGCTTTGGCCACTCCCTCTATAATTGCTTCAGGCCTGGGTGGACAACCGGGAACATAAACATCCACCGGAATAATCTGGTCTACGGGCCCCACCAAATTGTAGGATTCATGAAACACATCCCCTTCTATACCGCAGTTGCCAACTACGATGACCATTTTAGGGTCGGGTACCTGTTCGTATACTCGCTTTACTCTCGAAGCCATCTGCCTCACTACCGGACCCGTAACCAGCAATACATCTGCGTGTCGTGGTGAGCCAACGAGGACTATGCCAAAACGCTCGACATCATACCTGGGGGTAAGCGTGGCCAGGATCTCAATATCGCATCCATTGCACGACCCTGTATTAAGATGATAGACCCACAGCGCTCTTTTGAACGAGTTAAAGCCCATATTCTCTCCTTTCCATCTAAGTCAACGATGCAATAAGCAGTATCACCGCAGTCAGGGCTGCAATGGCTATAAGCCAGATGATAAAGTCATTTACTATTCCCGTATGCGCTCTTACAGTTGGGTCATAGTATTCCTTGAGTGTCTTGAAAAACCCCCAATATATGTTGTGGGACTTTATGTGTCTTTGCTCTACAGCGGGTGGCTCTTCGCCCGACAGGAAAACCTCTGTTTGAGCAGTCCCTTTCTTATACTTTTTCTGCCCCCGACTTATAAAAAGGCAGGCTATTGCTATCAAGATTACAAATGCAATGATGCAAATGACAGGATTCCAGAAAGGAAGACTTACCATTCGTGACCCTCATTCATACTGAATCTTCAACCCAGATTCTATCAAGAAAACTAGTTCTTCGCTATGCTAGTTCGGTACCACGAGTAATATAAGGCCAACTAAGGCTATAGCTGTGATAGAACCCCAATAGCTGGTGGGAACTTGAGATATCTTCAGCCTGGCCACCGCCGTTCTGAGCAAGGTCACAGTCAACGTTGTAACCAAGAACAACTTTAACAAGAAAAACACAAAATCTATAAATGAGCCAACAGGGCCGCTTATACCAATGAGGGGAGATAGGTCATAAGGAAGGAACAAGGCAACAGTCAGAGTGCCTACTGCCACTATCTTTGCGGCATCGGCAAGGTAGAAAAGAGCGAAATTCCGTCCTGAATACTCAGCTGTCAAGCCTTCGGCAATTTCCGGACTCGCCTCATCAATATCAAAAGGCACCGTGGCCAATTGACCCGGTGTAACCACGACTATGGAAAAAAGAAGCAATAGCATACCTATGATGCCGGCAGGGCCTACATGGCCCCACAGCGGGTGTGAGTAGATAAAAGCAAGGCCAAAAACGCTCTCGCCAGGGTAAAGCTGATTTAGCTTCCAGGCAATGGTAATTGCAACCACAGCGAGTGGGAACTCATAGGACATCATGGTTACCATTTTTCGTTGCGCTCCGACGGTGGCAAAGGGAGAGGAAGAGGCGAATCCTCCGGCCACCATAGCCAACGCGGGAAGGATGAGCAGATATACAACCAGAATAAGGTCTCCGTATCCGGAAAGTATAGGGGTGAAGGGCAGCCCACCGAAAGGCAAGTAGAGAAGCACAGTAATCACGGAAGCCAAAGATACGATTGGCGCCGCATTGTAGAGCCAAGTCAGCGCTCTCTCAGGCTGAACTGAATCCTTAATCATAAATTTGCTCACATCCAGAAAAGGCTGTATTATCGGTGGCCCTATCCTGCTCTGCATATGAGCACTGATTTTTCTATCAAAGCCCTTATATAATAGGCC
>Ga0315553_10001122_pt1 | contig 22702 bp, 23 predicted proteins | sample SalMarSW160140MG_FD_203099 | JGI IMG/M metagenome (GOLD analysis project Ga0315553, IMG submission 203099) | Salt marsh sediment microbial communities from the Plum Island Ecosystem LTER, Massachusetts, United States - Salt Marsh Sediment SW1601-40 ... | reverse complement strand
TCGGGTCCCAGCGACAGAACTGCTCGGCCATCTTCTCACCCATCAGCTTGGACAGCGCATAGGCGGTTTCCGGCCGCTCGATGTTCTCGTCGACCGGCACGTAGGCCGGGCCCTTGGAATAGGGCAGGCCGAAGACGGTCTCGCTCGACGCCCATACGATATTGCGGATCTTAAGCTGCCGAGCCGCCTCGAACACGTTGTAGGTGGCGACCGTGTTGGTGTTGAAGGTGACGTGGTTGGTCGCTTGCCCCGGTGCCGCGATGGCGGCGAGGTGGACGATGCCCGTCACCTTCTCGACGCGCTCGTCGATCATCGACAAGGCGGCCATCGCTTGACCGAAATCTGTGACGTCGGCGCGACTGAAGGGGGTCGAGCCGGGCGTCGGCGGGTTGGTCTGGTCGGGCGGGCGAACGGTGTCGATCGAGATTACGGGGTAGCCGTGCGCCATGAGGTCCTTGACGCAAGCGCGTCCGAGCTTGCCGCTGCCGCCGGTGACGATGATCATGGAACGCTCCCTCGTTGATCTCCGAATTAGCTACTAGGTAGCGAGATTGGCTACCGACGGCTGGCTGGGTTGCCGTTCTCTTGCCGGCCCCTGCTCAGCGCACCGCGCCGCCGATCATGTAGGCCGCTTCGTTCCAGCGCAGCTCGTTCTTGAATGCTCTGAGCGTGGTGTCGCCGTCGATGAGCAGGTACTCGATGCCGGCCATGGCGGCAAAGTCCTCAAGGTGTTGTGGCGTCAGGGCGAGCGAGAAGCCGGTGTGGTGGGCGCCGCCGGCGTGGATCCAGGCGGCGGCGGCGACGGCGAGGCTGGGCTCGGGCTCCCAAAGGGCGCGGGCAACCGGCAACTTGGGCAGCTTCTCGTGCGGCGGGATGACGTCGATGACGTTGACCACCATGCGGAAACGGTTGCCCATGTCGACGATCGAGGCGTTGACCGCCTTGCCGGTCGCCGAATCGAAGACCAGGCGGACGGGATCCTCCTTGCCGCCGATGGACAGGGGGTGGACCTCGCACGACGGCTTGGCCGCGGCGATCGACGGGCAGATCTCCAGCATGTGAGCGCCAAGAACCGCCGGGCCGGCGGGGTCGAAGTGATAGGTGTAGTCCTCCATAAAGCTGGTGCCGCCGGCAAGGTCGTGGGCCATCACCTTCATGGAGCGGACGAGAGCAGCGTGCTTCCAGTCGCCTTCGGCGCCGAAGCCGTAGCCGTCGGCCATCAGCCTCTGGGCGGCGATGCCGGGCAGCTGCTTCAGGCCGGTCAGGTTCTCGAAGGTGTCGGTGAACCCCTGGAAGTCGCCGTCGGCCAGGAACGCACGCAGCGCCAGCTCGATGCGGGCGGCGTCGCGCAGCGACTCGTGCCGGGCGCCGCCCTTCTCCAGCCCCTTCATCAGCGTGTAGGTGGCGGCGTACTCGTCGCAGAGCCGGTCGATGTCGGCGTCCGCCACCTTGTCCTGGAAGGCGACGACGTCGCCGAGGCCATAGCCGTTGACGGCGACGCCGAAGCGAACCTCGGCCTCGACCTTGTCACCCTCGGTGACGGCGACCTGGCGCATGTTGTCGCCGATGCGGGCGATCTTCATCCGCCGGCAATCGTGCCAGGCGGCGGCGGCGCGCGTCCAGATGCCGAGTTGGCCATGCACGCCGGGTTCCTGCCAGTGCCCGACAACCACTTTGCGGTCCATGCGCAGGCGCGAGCAAATGAAGCCGAACTCGCGGTCGCCATGGGCGGACTGGTTGAGGTTCATGAAGTCCATGTCGATCGTCGACCATGGGATATCGCGACCGAACTGTGTGTGCAGGTGACAAAGCGGTTTGGTGAGCCGGGTTAGGCCCTTGATCCACATCTTGGCGGGGCTGAAGGTGTGCATCCAGGCGACGATGCCGATGCAGTTGGCCGCCGCATCGGCATCGCCGAGCATGGCGGTGATCTCGTCCGGCGTGGTGACCACGGGCTTGAAGACCAGCTTGACCGGCAGACCGGCGTTGGCATTCAGCCCGTCGACGATGGCCTTGGAGTCGGAATCGACCTGCTTCAGGGTATCGGGGCCGTAGAGGTGCTGACTGCCGGTGACGAACCAGACTTCAAGCGGGGCGTAGTCGATCATGGACGTTTCCACAGAAGATAAAGTCGGTGTGAAAGCCTCGCGCATCATCGGCCACGCGCCTGCCGGGTGGCCGACGTCGGCTCATTGACAACACAAGGCCGTTGGCTCTTTGATCCTACGTTACGGTGGCGGCCTCCCCTTGACAAGGAACTGGGCGGCCGGAGTGCAATTCGACGGCGCGCGGACTTCCCTGCCATGCTTCTCCACGACTTGCGCAAGGACGTTCTCGCGGCGAACCTGGAGCTTGTTCGCCACGGCGTGGTCGTTTTCACCTTCGGCAACGTCAGCGGCATCTCGCGCGAGGAAGGCCTGGTTGCGATCAAGCCGAGCGGCGTACCTTACGACGAGCTGACGCCCGAACAGATCGTCGTTACCGATCTCGAAGGACGGGTGGTCGACACGAACCTCAGGCCGTCATCGGACCTTGCGACGCACCTGGAACTCTACAAGCACTTCCCCAACATCGGCGGCGTCGCCCACACCCATTCCGAATACGGCACGGCTTGGGCGCAGGCGAAGCGGGCTATCCCCTGCCTGGGCACGACCCATGCCGACTATTTCCGCGGGCCCGTTCCGGTGACGCCCGACCTGACGCCCGAGGAGATCAGCGGCGACTACGAGAAGGAGACCGGCGCGGTGATCGTGCGGGCGTTCCGCGACATCGACCCGGATGCCAATCCGGGGGTGCTGGTTGCCGGCCACGCGCCGTTCTGCTGGGGCAAGGACGCAGCCGACGCGGTGCACAACGCCGTGATCGTGGAGTACATCGCTCGCATGGCGACCCATACGCTCGTGGTGAATCCTGACGCGAAGCCGCTGGCGCGCGAGCTGCACGACAAGCATTTCCTCAGGAAGCATGGGCCGCGTGCCTACTACGGACAACCCGACCACAAGTAACGGGCGCCCGCCGGGGGTTGCGCGATCCCGCGCCGTGCACGGCCGCATCGGTGCAAGCTAAAAGGTACGAAGGGGGCGCGACTTGACCGATCTCGACCGACTGTATGGTGAATTCCGGCGTCAGTTCGGCGGGGAGCCAAAGGTCTACCGAGCGCCGGGCCGGGTCAACATCATCGGCGAGCACACCGACTACAACGACGGTTTCGTCCTGCCGGCGGCGCTGGAGCTGGCGACCTACGCTGCCATCAGCGCGCGCGACGACCGTACGCTGCGCGTGCGTTCGCTGCTGATGGATGAGACTGTCAGCTTCAGCCTCGACGAAACGGCGCCGAAGCCGCGCAAACACTGGAGCGACTACGTGCACGGGGTCGCGGTGGTTTTCCAGGGTGCCGGCCACCGGCTGGCGGGCGCCGACGTGATGATATGGAGCGACGTGCCGCTCGGAGCCGGGTTGTCGTCCTCGGCGGCGCTGGAGGTGGCGACGGGTTATGCGCTGTTGACCAATACGGGCTTGGAGGTCGATCTCACCAGGCTCGCGCTTGCCTGTCAGCGGGCCGAAAACGAATTCGTCGGCATGCGCTGCGGCATCATGGATCAGTTCATCGCCTGTCACGGCGCGACCGGTCATGCGTTGCTGATCGATTGCCGCAGCCTCGATCGGCGGCTGGTGCCGGTCGACCCGAAGGCGCGGCTGATGATCTGCAATACCGGTATCCATCACGAGCACGCCGCCGGCGAGTACAACATGCGCCGGCGCGACTGCGAGGAAGGCGTGCGACGCCTGTCGAAGGCGTTGCCGGGGATCACGGCGTTGCGCGACGTCAGCGCTGATCAGCTCGAGCGCCACGCCGATCTATTGACACCGCTGGTCCATCGGCGCTGCCGGCACATCGTTACCGAAAACGCGCGCACGGTCAGGGCAGCGGACGCGCTGGAAGCCGGCGACCTTGCGCTGGTCGGGCGGCTGATGAACGAGTCGCACGTGAGCATGCGCGACGACTTTGAGATCAGTTGCCGCGAAGTCGACATCATGGTCGAGCTGAACGCGGCGGTGGAAGGCGTCTACGGCGCGCGTATGACCGGCGGGGGCTTCGGCGGTTGCACGATCAGCTTGGTCGATGCCGACGCGGTCGAGGACTTCACCCATCGCGTGGCGGACGGTTATCGCGCGGCAACGACGGTCGAACCGCAGATATTCAGCTGTTCTCCGGGTGCCGGCGTCGGGGCGGTGTGACAGGGCCGGCGGATGTCCTTCCTCAAGACGTCGTCGCACCGTCGATTCAATCCGTTAACCGGAGAATGGGTGCTGGTGTCGCCGCACCGGACCCGGCGGCCGTGGACGGGCCGGAGCGAAGCGCCGACGCCCCCGGCGCCGGCCTACGACCCGGAGTGCTACCTGTGTCCCGGTAACCGCCGGGCCAACGACGCGATTAACCCGGACTACGCCCACACATTCGTCTTCGACAACGATTTCCCCGCGCTTCTGCCCGACGCCGGCGCCGAGCGGTTCGAGGGCGGCGGGCTGATGGTGGCGCAGGCGGAGGCCGGCGTGTGCCGGGTGATTTGTTTTTCGCCACGTCACGACCTGACGTTGGCGCGGATGAGCGTCGAGGAGATCGGGCGGGTCATCGCGGTGTGGCGTGACGAATACCGCGCCCTCGGCGCTAAGGCCGACATCAACAGCGTGCAGATCTTCGAGAACCGTGGCGACATGATGGGGGCGAGCAACCCGCATCCGCATTGTCAGGTGTGGGCGACGAAAAGCCTGACCAACGAGGCGGCTAAGGAGCTTGCCGCGCAAGACGCGCACTTGCGAGAGCACGGAGCCTGCCTCATCTGCGACTACCTCGAGCTCGAGCGGACCGCGGGCGAGCGGATCGTGTTCGAAAACGAGCACGTCACGGTGTTGGTGCCGTTTTGGGCGGTGTGGCCGTTCGAGACGATGGTGATCCCGCGCCGCCATTCCGGCACGATGGATGGTCTCGGTGAGGCGGAGTCGGGCGCGCTCGCCGATACGCTGCGCCGGATTGCCATCCGCTACGACAACCTGTTCGAGACGCCGTTTCCCTATTCGATGGGCTTCCACCAGGCGCCGACCGACGGTGAGCCGCACCCGGAGTGGCACGTGCACGCGCACTTCTATCCGCCGCTGCTGCGCTCGGCGACGGTGCGCAAGTTCATGGTTGGGTTCGAGCTTCTGGGAACGCCGCAACGCGATATCACGCCGGAGGCGGCGGCCGAGCGCCTCGGCGCCCTGTCGGAGACGCACTATCTCGACCGAGGGACGTGAGGCGGCTCAGCCGGCCGGCGCCAGCGTGAAATCGTAGCTCGCGGTGTAATACGGGTTGCCGAGACCGGGTTCCTTGGCTTCGGCCGCATCGTCGTGCACCGCTCCCCCTGTCCTTAACGGTTGACCGTCACCTGTTGGGTCTCCGCCCCCGCCAGGCGTCGTCGATGAGCTTGCGGATCGCTTCGTGCTCGAGCGGGCGCGGGTTCCAGAAGGGTTGCTCCACTGCCAGGTCGGCAGCGCGATCGATGGCGGTCTCCGGCATCCCGAGTTCGCTCAGCATCGTCGGCGCGCCGGTCCGCTCGGCGAGGCTGAAGAGGCCGTCCGCGGCGCTTTTGGCTCCGAGCCCGCGGGCGACGCGCGCCATCGCCTCGGGGGCCGAACGTTCGTTGTAGGCTACCGCGTGGGGCAGGACCACGGCATGGGTCTCGGCGTGCGGGAGGTTGAAGCTGCCGCCGAGGATGTGGCAGAGCTTGTGGTGAAGAGCGGCGGTGGTGCTGCCGAGAACGACGCCGCACAGCCACGCCCCGTAAAGCGCGTCGGTGCGCGCGTCCCCGTCGGCGGCGTCCCTGACGATCTCCGGCAATGCCCGGGCGAGCGCTCGGATCCCCTCTTCCGCCATCAGAGACAATATCGGATTGCCGTCCTTGGCGTAGAGGCCTTCGACGGCGTGGGCGATCGCGTTCATGCCGGAGGTGACGGAGAGCTTCACCGGCAGGGTGAGAGTCAGATCGACGTCGTAAATCACCACCTCGGGGAGGATCTTGGGATCGCGCTTCGTGGTCTTCCTGCTGTCCTGGGTCTCGCCGAGGAGGTTCGTCGATTCCGATCCCGCGTAGGTGGTCGGCACCACGATCTGGGGGAGGTCGGTCCGCAGCGCGATCGCCTTGCCGAGACCGGTGGCGGAGCCGCCGCCGACGGCGACCGTGCCGTCGGCCCGCTTGTCCTTAACGAGTGCCATCGCCTCGTCGGTAACGTTGGTGGGCGTGTGCATCCTGGCGCCGGCAAACACGGCGGCGCACGTCTTGCCGAGGGTATTCGCCAAAACCTCGGCCGTGTTCTGTTGCTCCGCCGTGGAGATGACGAGGGCACGGCGAATGCCGAGCCGATCGACCTCGTTTCTGACGGTCGCTAGCGTGCCGACGCCGAAGACGACGCGTTGTGGCGACCCCTGGTAGACGAAAGCCCCGGTCGGCATCGCGGGCGCCCTCACCAGAACTCGGGCAGCGCCGGCGTTGCCTCGGCCAGCGGCACCAGCGCGGCGAAGCGGCCGGCGTGATAGAGGAGCGGCGGCCGCTCGTCGGCCTGCATAGTCGCGATGTGGCCGATGAAGATGGTGTGGTCGCCGCAGTCGTGATCGGCGGTTTTGATTGCGGTGATGACGGCGCAAGCGCCGGGCATCGCCGGCGTGCCGTCGACATCGACGAAGGCGAGCTCGAAACCGGGAACCGGCCGCCCGGCGAAATGGGTGGCGATTTCCTCCTGGCCGGCGGCGAGGATCGACACCGAAAAGCGCCGAGCAGCGGTGAGGTAGCCGTGCATGTGGGCGCGTTTGGCAACCGAGACGACGCACTGCGGCGGGTCTAGCGAGCCGGACATGAAGGCGTTGGCGGTCATGGCGCGCGTCTTGCCGTCGGCCGTGGCGGTAACCACCGTCACGCCGGTGGCGAAGCGGCCCATCACGCGGCGGAAGTGATCCGGGTCGATTTCGTGCCGCGGCTCGACGTTCATGCGTCCAGGCCTCGCCCCGTCACTTGCCGCGCATGGCGTGGTAGCTGAGCTCGCCGGGATCTGTCAGGTCGGGCACCCGCCAGCCGTCAAGGTTGTACTCGGCCATGCACTCCTCGGCGAAGCCCTTGAAGCGGTCGGCATTGCCAGAGGCCATGGCCCCGAACAGCGCGTAGCGGCGAATCTCCTCGGTCGAGCCACCGTAGTTGATCTCGTAAAGCTCGTGGCGGCCACCGAACTCGGTCGACATGGCGTCCCACAACAGCTTCATGAGCTTGACCCGTTCCTCGGCCTTATAACCGTTGGAACCGCGCAGGTACTGGTCGAGGTAGGGGCGGATTTCGGAGCTCTTGAAGTCCAGTGCGTGGCTGTTGAGGTAGATAAGCCCCGAGGCCACCGTCTGTTCGATGATGTACTTGACCTTCGAGTAGGCGATAGTGGCGATGATCTGATAGGCGTTGCCCGGGTCCATGTTGGGCAGAACGTAGTCGTCGATCCAGGGCTTGGGATCGCGCACCATGGCGTCAGACAATCCCCAGAACAGGTTGCGCCAGGCGATGACCTCGCCAACGTTGGCCTGGACGCCGCGGTAGTCCTTGGTGCCCGCCGCCTCGACCGCCTTCAGCAGTAGCCCGGCGATGAAGTCGAGCTTGACCGCTAGACGCGTGCAGCCGTGGACGACGAAACGGGGCAGGAAGCCGGTGCGCGGGAAGAAGTTGTTGGCCTTCTCGATGTCGCCGTAAACGAACACGTTCTCCCAGGGAACCAGCACCTTGTCCATGATGAACACGGCGTCGTTCTCGTCGAGGCGCGACGACAACGGGTAGTCGAACGGCGAGCCCATTACCGTGGCGCTCATCTCGTAGGAGGTGCGGCAGATGAACTTCACACCGGGATTGTTGGTGGGGACCATGAACACCACGGCGAAGTTCTTGTCCTGGAGGGGGATCAGCCCGTGGTGGGCGACGAAGGTGTAGTTGGTGAGCACCGAACCCGTCGCCACCACCTTGGCGCCGGAGACGATCAGGCCGGCGTCGGTCTCCTTCTCGACGTGACAGCAGACGTCGGCGACCTCGTTCGGCGGCCGATCGCGATCGACCGGCGGGTGGATGATGGCGTGGTTGACGTAGGGGACGCGCTCCTGGCTGTATTGGTACCAGCGCTTGGCGTTCTCCTGATAGGGATCGTAGAAGTCGGCGTTGGCGCCGAGCGTGGCGAGGAACGAGGCCTTGTAATCCGGCGCCCGGCCCATCCAGCCGTAGGTCATCTTCGCCCACTCGGCGATGGCGCTGCGTCCCTGCAACAGATCGTCAAGCGACTTGGGCGCCCTGAAATAGGCGTGGGTCATGCCGCCGTTGCCGGTGTCGGTCGGGGTGAGGATCTTGTCCTTGTGCTTGGGGTCGTGCAGCCCGTCATAGAGGCGAGCGACCATGCGGGCAGTGTTGCGGAACGCCGGATGCGTGGTGACGTCCTTGACTCGCTCTCCGTAGATGTAGACCTCGCGGCCATCCTTGAGCGTGTCGATGTACGCGTCCCCGGTCATCGGGGTGGCGCCGCTGACGCTGCCGATGGTTTCCGGCAGCGCGGCGAATGCCTTGGGGTCGTCCCGCACCTTGGCGTCCATCACATGGTCCTCCCGTTCGTTGTTCGCTATACGAACGATTGTGCGCTTTTCGAACGAAACGATAGAAAATGAAACCGCGCTTGGCAAGCGCCGCTCGCGTCTAGGGCGAGGATGCGACAACTTCCGCGGCGATGGCGTTGAGCCTCGGCAGCAGATGCTCGCGCATTTCGTTGCGCGTGGTGCGACCGGCCTGAACCGAGACGCTGACGGCGCCGAGGTTGCGCCCACCGCGTGACACGATGGGAACGGCGATCGCGCGCAGCCCGCGCTCCAGTTCCTCGTCGACGATCGAAAAACCGCGAACGTGATCCTCCCTGATGTGGTCGACCAACGCCGAGGGGTCGACAATCGTGGCAAGGGTATGCGGCTCGATACGGATGGATCGCAGGCGGTGCCAGAGTTCGCCGTCGTCGAGGAAACCGAGCTGGATTCGTCCGAGCGCGGTGTGGAAGGCGGGCAACCGCGTGCCAATCGAAATCGACGTCGACATGAGGCGATGGGGCGCCTGGACACAGGAAACAAAGACAATGTCAGTGCCGTGAAGAACGGCGGCGAAGCACGATTCGCCGACGTCCCGAGATAGCGTGCGCGTCAACGGCTCGGCGCGGTCGATCCATGACTGGCTCGACAGGAACGCGAAGCCGAGCTCGAGGACGCGCGGCGACAGCGTGAACGCGCGGCCCTCCTGCAGGACATAGCCGAGCTCGACCAGGGTGATGAGGGCGCGACGGGTCGCGGCCCGCGACAAACCGGCGGTCGCCGCAGCCTCGGACAGACTCATGAACGGGCGCTCGCCGGAGAAGCCACAGAGAATGGCAAGGCCCTTGGCCAGCGAGGCCATGTACTCTCTGCCAGGACGGTTGTTGCTCGCGTGTTTAGGCGTTGACACCCTGCGGAACCTTGTCGACAATGATCGAATAACGAACGATTGTTCGATATACGAACACGCACTCTTCGGCTAGTAGGTGCACGCACCCGCGGGAGCGTCAAGCGAACCGGCGCAGACCGGGCAAGGGAGGACCGTTCATGGGAAATACCACTCGGATCAGGCCTAACCGCCGCACGTTCCTGAAGAGTACCGCAGCGGCGGGTGCGACGTTGGCGGCGGGGTCGATCTTCGCGCCGGCCGTTCACGCCGCCAGGACGATCAAGCTCGGTTACGTCAGCCCGCAGACGGGTCCGCTTGCTCCATTCGGCGAGGCGGACAACTTCGTCGTGTCGAACTTCGTTGAGCGTTTCGGCGGTGGCGTCGACATCGGCGGTGAGAGCTACCCGGTCGAGGTCATCGTCAAGGACAGCCAGTCGAATCCCAACCGCGCGGCGGAGGTCGCCAAGGAACTGATCGTCGACGACGAAGTCGACATGATCCTGGTCGCGTCGACTCCCGAGACCACCAACCCGGTTTCGACCCAGTGCGAGATCGAGGAGCTGCCGTGCATTTCGACGGTGGCGCCGTGGCAACCGTACTTCATCGGCCGCCAGGCCAACCCGGGCGACCCCGGCTCATGGCAACCGTTCAACTTTACCTACCACTTCTTCTGGGGACTTGAGGACGTCATCGCTGTCTTCACCAACATGTGGGGGCAGCTCGACACCAACAAATCGGTCGGCGGCTTGTTTCCTAACGATGGCGACGGCAACGCCTGGGGCGACCCGGTGGTCGGATTCCCGCCGGTGCTCGACAAACTCGGCTATACGCTGACCGACCCAGGCCGCTATCAGAACCTCACCGACGACTTCACGGCCCAGATCAACGCGTTCAAGAACGCCAACTGCGAAATCGTCACCGGCGTGATGATCCCGCCGGATCTGCCGACGTTCTGGAACCAGGCGCTGCAACAGGGCTTCAAACCCAAGGCAGCATCGATCGGCAAGGCCATTCTCTTCCCAGTGGCGGTGGAAGCGCTCGGCGACGCCGGCAACAACCTGTCGTCGGAAGTCTGGTGGTCACCGAGCCATCCCTTCTCGTCGTCGCTGACGGGACAATCGGCGAGCGATATCGCGGCGGCCTTCGAGCAGTCGACCGGAAAACAGTGGACGCAACCGATCGGTTTCGTGCACGCAATGTTCGAGGTCGCGGTCGACGCGTTGAAGCGTTCGGCCGACGTCGACGACGGCGCGGCCAACGTGCAGGCGATCGCCGAGACCAACCTCGACACGGTCGTCGGCCACCTGGCGTGGGACGGTGCCAACCTGCCGCCGTTCGCGCAGAAGAACGTGGCCAAGACGCCGCTGGTCGGCGGTCAGTGGCGGCTCAGGGGTGGGGGCAAGTACGACATCGTGATCGTCGACAACCAAACCTTCCCCGACATCCCCGCCGGCGGCACAATGGAGCCGATCACCTGAGCCGATTCGACGGGAGGCGGTCTATCGCCTCCCGTCATCCGCCGCCGGGGCCGCTGCTTGATCCTCGAACTGAAACGCCTGAGCAAGTCCTTCGGCTCTGTCGTGGTGGCGGACGAGGTCGACCTCGGCGTTGAGGCCAATTCGGCGCTCGGAATCATCGGCCCCAACGGTGCCGGAAAGTCTTCCCTGTTCAATCTGATTGCTGGGGCGCTGAGGCCGGACGGTGGACGCGTCGTTCTCGACGGCGAAGACATAACCGCGCTGCCGGCGCCGGCGCGGGCGAGAGCCGGCATCGCACGCTCCTTCCAGATTCCGCAGCCGTTCGTCAACATGACGGTATTCGAGAACGTCCTCGTTGGCGCAACGCATCGCCATTGGCGTCGTGAATCGGAGGTGGTGGAAAGCTGCGGCGAGATTCTAAAACGCACCGGTCTTCTGCCGCTCGCCAATCGACGCGCGGGAACGCTGACGCTGCTCGAGCGAAAGCGGCTGGAGCTGGCGCGGGCGCTGGCGGCGGAACCGCGTGTTCTGCTGCTCGACGAAATCGCGGGCGGCCTCACCGAGAGCGAATGCAACGAGCTGGTCGGGACCATTCGCGACGTGCGCATGGGCGGCGTCACGGTAGTGTGGATCGAGCACGTCGTACACGCGCTGCTGGCCGTCGTCGACCGCTTGCTGGTCCTCAACTTCGGCCGCAAGATCGCCGAGGGGGAGCCCAGGGCGGTGATCGATTCCAGCGAGGTTCGGGAGATCTACCTCGGCATCGAAGCATGAGCGCGGGGGACCGGGGCTGATGGCGCTCATCGAAACGAACGGGCTTACCGCCTTCTACGGCGACTTCCAGGCGCTGTTTGGAATCACGCTGTCGGTGGAGGTTGGCGAGACGGTCGCCATCATCGGCGCCAACGGCGCCGGCAAGTCGACGTTCCTCAAGGCGATTGCCGGCGTGTTGGAGAGTCCGTCCGGCGCCATTCGCTTCGAGGACCACGATATCGGCGGCGACCGCGCGTTCGAAAACGTCCGTCGCGGCATCGTCATGATCCCCGAGGGCCGGCGGCTGTTCCCGTCGCTGAGCGTCGAAGAAAACCTCCTGGTCGGCGGCTACGGGCGGCGCGGGCGGTGGACGCTGAAACGCATCTACGACCTCTTCCCGATGCTCGCGGAGAGGCGCCACATGCCGGCGTCGTCGCTGTCGGGCGGCCAGCAACAGATGTGCGCGATCGGCCGCGCGCTGATGGCCGATCCGAAGCTGCTCTTGTGCGACGAGATTAGCCTGGGTCTCGCGCCGATCGTCATCCGCGACATCTACGCGGCGCTGCCGGCGATCAAGGCGGAGGGCGCGACGCTGATCGTGGTCGAGCAGGACATCGCCCAGGCGACCAAGATCGCCGATCGCGTGCACTGCTTCCAGGAAGGGCGCATGACGCTGTCGGGCAAGCCGAGCGAGCTGACACGCGGGGCAATCCACGCCGCCTACTTCGGGATCTGACGCGCGATGCTGGCGTGGCTTGACACCATCATCCAGGGGGTGCTGCTCGGCGGGCTCTACGCGCTTTACGCCGCAGGCTTGTCGCTGATTTTCGGCATCATGCGGCTGGTCAACCTCGCCCACGGCGACCTAATCGTGCTCGCCGCCTTCATGATCCTGGCGCTCGCCGCGGCGCTCGGCATCGATACCTTCGCCGCCTTCGTCATCGCCGTGCCGCTCATGTTCGTGGTCGGCTACGGGCTGCAGAGGCTGCTCCTTAACCGCACGCTCGGCACGGACATCCTGCCGCCGCTGCTCGTCACCTTCGGTCTGTCGATCGTCATCCAGAACGGCCTCCTGGAGGCGTTCTCCGCCGACAGCCAGCGGCTGTCGATCGGAGGGCTCTCCGGAACCTCCGTGCCGCTCGGCGGCGGCATCGCCGTCGGTGTGATGCCGCTCATCAATCTCGGCGCGGCGATCCTGATCATCGTCGGTCTCAACCTGTTGTTCTATCGCACGCCGGTTGGCCGCGCGTTTCGCGCCACCTCAGACGACAGCGAGACCGCGCAGCTCATGGGCATCGACAACGGCCGCATCTACGCGGTCGCCATGGGGTTGGCGCTGGCGGTGTGCGCGGTCGCGGCGCTGTTCCTCGGCAGCCGCGCGACGTTCGACCCGTCGGTCGGGCCGGCACGGCTGATCTACGCCTTCGAGGCGGTGATCATCGGCGGGCTCGGCAGCCTGTGGGGAACGCTCGTCGGGGGCATCGTGGTCGGCGTCGCCCAGACGGTGGGGGCGCGGATCAACCCGGAATGGCAGATCCTTGCCGGCCACGTCGCCTTCCTGATCGTGCTCATCTTCAGGCCGCGCGGTCTGTTCCCGCGCACGATCGAATGAGGCGGCGATGAGCGAGGCGACATCCGGCACTGCAGGTCCACGCTTCAGCATCGAGACAGAGGGCCGGACCTGGCGCCTGTGGACGCTGGCGGCGGCAGCGGCAGTGCTGGTGGCGTTGCCGGCGTTTGTCGGGCGGTCAGCGTTGCAGGACCTGTTCTTCGTCTTCACCATGCTGGCGCTGGCGCAGTACTGGAACCTGCTCGCCGGCTATGCCGGGCTGGTGTCGATCGGCCAGCAGGCGTTCATCGGTCTCGGCGCCTACACCCTGTTCGCGGCGACGCTGGTCGCCGGCTTGGACCCGCTCGTGGCGATCGTCATCGGCGGGGTTGTCGCGGCGGCGCTCTCGGTGCCCACCGCGTTGATCGTGTTCCGCTTGCGCGGAGCCTATTTCGCCGTGGGAACGTGGGTCGCGGCGGAGGTTTTTCGGTTGGTGCTGGCGCAGGTCAAGCAGCTCGGCGGCGGCACCGGAACGTCGCTCGGCCCACAGATCACCAACGCCATGGTGGGGCTCGATTGGATCGCCGATACCTTCCACGCGCGCACGCCGGTGGCGCGCGACATCGCGGTGTACTGGCTAGCGCTGATCCTGCTCATCGGGACGCTGGCACTGGTCTACTTTCTCCTGCGCTCGCGCCGCGGCTTGGCGCTCGCCGCCATCCGCGACGCAGAGCCCGCCGCCGACAGTCTGGGGGTCGACGGCTTCCGCACCAAGCTCGTCGTCTATGTCGCGACCGCGTTCGGCACCGGCATGGTCGGGGCGCTGATCTACTTGCAGAAGGCGCGCATCTCGCCGGACGCCGCGTTCTCGGTCCTAGACTGGACCGCGTACGTCATCTTCATCGTCGTCATCGGTGGCATCGGCACCATGGAGGGACCGATCGTTGGCGCGGTCGTCCTCTACTTTCTGCAGGACTACCTGGCGACGTTCGGCACTTGGTACCTGATCACGCTCGGCGCGCTCGCCGCCGCCACAATGCTGGTCGCGCCGAAGGGGTTGTGGGGTCTGATCGGCGAACGGCTCGACTGGCAGATCTTTCCGATCAGGCGCCGGCTGCGGCAGAGGTAGGCGCCACACGGCGCGGCGGATTTCCGCGGTGGCAAGTTTGGCGCCGCCTTCACATGCTTAACGCAAGCTAATCGTGCCTTGAACGCTTTTGTAACGCGCAGGCAGGAAGATGAACGTGCGCACGAGGCGGTATTGTGATGAGTTCTCTGTTCTGGTCCCCAAAGGCCAGCCAAGGCCTCGCCGGCGGTCAGCCGGCCCTGCCGCCGGCGATGACGCCGGAAGAACTGGCACTTGTCGAGGCCTATTTCGACCGCGAGAGGTTAAAGGCGTCGCTGAAGGCGCTCTTCGGCACCAACCGCGAGTCGCCGCGGCGCCACCGCGTTACGACCTGAGTTCGCCTCGCCCGCGCGCCGCTTGGGCGCGCAGTAAAGTGCTCAGGCTGCGTCCCAACCCCGGCGAATGTGCCTGTAGCCATCGCGGTAGACCGCCTCGGGGCTCTCGGCGAGGTCGCGCCAGATCCGCGTTGCCGCAGCGAGCGCGGGCAGCTCGCGCCCGAACGCCTCGATGGTCAGCCAGCCGTCGTAGCCGGAACGTTTGATCGCGCGAAAGGTCTCCGCCCACGGTACATGGCCGCGGCCGGGAACGCCGCGGTCGTTCTCGGAGATGTGAATGTGGACTACGTCGGCGGCGTTGCGTGTGTAGGCGGCGACCGGGTCGGCTTCCTCGAGGTTGGCGTGGAAGGTGTCGTACATCGCCCTGATTGCCCGATGGTCGACAAACGCGACGTAGGCGCAGAGGTCGTCCATGGTGTTAGCGAAGTACGTCTCGAAGCGGTTGACCGCTTCAAGCGCGATTGTGACGCCGTTGTCGGCGGCGTAGTCGCCCACCTTGCGGTGCACCCCGCGGCAGCGCTTGCGTTCGGCCTCGCTCGGCGGCTTGCCGGAGAAATGGCCGAGCGTCTGGGTGAGTGGCCCGCCGATTGTGGACGCGCCGAGCGCCGCGGTGCAGTCGACGGCCCACTTCTGGTAGTCGACGGCGGCACGGCGGACGGCCCGGTCGGGCGACAGTGGGTTCTTTTCAACATCGGGCACGATGGCGACCGTGGTGCGTTCCAACCCGATGTCGTCAAGCATCGCGCCAAGCCGCCGGTAGTGTTGCGGCTTGCCGGTGAAGACCGGGATCTCGACGCCGTCGTAGCCGGCGGCCTTGATGTCCTCCAGAACCCGCCTGTGCGACGCGCCGACCGCAGTCGTCCACAGAAGCACGCAGAAGCCGATCTTCATGCAGGGACGCTTCCCATTGCCGGGCGATCAGTCTGGCCGGCGTGGCGCGTGCGGTTGAGGCCGGACTGGGGATCGAAGCCGTGGACGCGGTCCTGGTTCCACGCAAAGCGGACCGTGTCGTCGATGGCGATGCGGGCGATCGCCGGCACGGTGGCCTTGAACAGGCAGTCGCCGGCCCTGAGCGTGACGATCTTCTCCACGCCGTGGTTCTCAACGTGGTGGACGATCGCTTCGGCAACGCCTTCGGCGCCGATGGACACGTCCTCGGAGCGGATGCCGACGGTGATCGGACCGTTGCCGTTCAGCCGGCGACGGCCGGCGTCGTCCAGCGGCAGTTCGAAGGCGCCTGGAACGACGATCCGGTCGGCGCGCAACTCACCGCCCATGAGATTCATCGCCGGTGAGCCGACGAATGCGGCGACGAACGTGTCGCGCGGGCTGTTGTAGATTTCGTTGGGTGTGCCGACCTGAACGAGGCGGCCGTTGTTGAGAACGCCGACCTTGTCGCCCATCGACATCGCCTCGATCTGATCGTGGGTGACGAACAGGAATGTGGCGCCAAGTTTCATTTGCAGGTCCTTGAGCTCGGCTCTCAGCGCCTCGCGCAGTTTGGCGTCCAGGTTTGACAACGGCTCGTCCATCAGAAAGACGCGCGGCTCGCGGACGATCGCCCGGCCGATCGAGACGCGCTGCATCTCGCCGCCGGAGAGCTTGTCCGTCTTGCGGTCGAGCAGGTGCTCGATCCGCAGCATGTTTGCGGCGTGGGCGACGCGCTGCTCGATCTCCGCGGCCGTGTAGCTGCGGACCCGCGACTTCAGCGGAAACGCGAGATTCTCTCGCACGGTGTAGCGGGGGTAGAGCGAATAGTACTGAAAGACGAGGGCGACGTCGCGCTCGGCGACGCTCCAGCCGGCAGCGTCATCGCCGCCGATGGCGATGGTGCCTGAATCCGGCTTTTCCAGCCCGGCAATCAGGCGGAGCGTCGTCGTCTTGCCGGCGCCGGTCGGCCCGAGAAGGACGAAGAACTCTCCGTCGGCGATGCGGAGCGACAGCGCGTCGACCGCCTTGTGGCTGCCGAACGTCTTCGTGACCTTGTCGAGTCTGACCTCCGCCATCTCACTATCCGAGCCGGATGTGCAGCGACTCGCCAGAGCCGGCGCTGAAGAAGTGGGTTTGCGCCTTGTCCAGCTTGGCCCACACTGTCTCGCCGGCGCGCGGGACATAGCCGCTCGGCGTGCGGGCGCGAATGAATTGGCCGCCGACCTTGAGGTCGACGATATCGTAAGCGCCGAGCGGCTCGATTATGTGGGCTTGGACGGGCAGGTAACCAGCCCGTTCCTGGCGCTCGACCAGAACGCCCTCCGGGCGGATGCCAACCACAAGATCGCGGTCGCCGACGGGCGCGGCGGCGAGCTTCCGCTCCAATTCGGCGGGAAAATCGAAGGTGCCGTCTCCGTCGCCGAGAATCACGCTGGTGTGGCCGTTGACCGACTTTACGGTCGCGTTGGTGATGTTCATTACCGGGCTGCCCACGAACTGGGCGACGAAGAGGTTGGCCGGGTGCAGGTAGACCTCGCTCGGCGTGCCCACCTGCTGGAGCACGCCGTCGTTCATGACCGCGATGCGATCGGCGAGCGACATCGCCTCGACCTGATCGTGGGTGACATAGATGGTCGTCGAGTTGTTCTCCAGATGCAGGCGCTTCAGTTCGGAGCGCATCTCCTCGCGGAGCTTGGCGTCGAGCGCGCCGATGGGCTCGTCCATCAGCATGGCCTTCGGCCGCCGGACCAACGCCCTGCCGATGGCAACGCGCTGCATATCGCCACCGGAGAGCGCGGACGGCCGGCGCCGCAGAAGATGCTCGATCTGCAGGGACCTGGCGACGGCACGGACCTTTTCCTCCACGACGGCGCCGCTCTCGCGCGTGGCGTGCAGCGGGAAGGCGATGTTGTCGTAGGCGGTAAGGTGTGGGTAAAGAGCGAAGAGCTGGAAGACGAAGGCGATGTCGCGGTCGCCGGCGCGCAGCGACTGCACCGGCTTCCCGTCGATCAGGATGTCGCCGGAATCGATCTCCTCAAGCCCGGCGATCGAGCGCAGGGTGGTCGTCTTGCCGCAGCCGGACGGCCCGAGCAGCACCACGAACTCCTTGTGCGCGATCGTGAGGTTAAGCTTCCGGATGACGTAGTTGTCACCGAAGTACTTCGCGATGTCGCGCAGCACGATCTCGGCCACGTCACTCCTCCGCGGGGCCCGGCTTGATGTGCGAGAAGATGATGAAGCCGGCGAGGCCGATGAGGATGATGGTCACGCCATAGCGGTGGAGGACCTCGATCCATGGCTGGGAGAGCGCGACGATGCCGGCGACCATCGTCCACATCGAAATCGGCTCCAGGTATCTTGCGCTGATTTCCTTGAATCGCATGGGCGCCCAGCTCCCGACCGAACTCACTTGCGGATGGCGCCGAAGGTGACGCCGCGCAGGAGGTGCCCGCGCAACAGAAACGTGAAGATGGCCACCGGCAGCAGGAAGAGGAAGCTCCCGGACGCGATCACCGTCCAGTCGTGCAGACCGGAGCCCACCTGCGAGGGGATGAACGGCGGCGCGGTCTGCGCGCGGCGGTTGGTCAGCATCAGCGCGAAGGCGTATTCGTTCCAGGCAATGATGAAACTGAAGACCGCCGTGGCGGCGATACCGGTGGTGGCCTCCGGCAGCACAATCTTGAAGAAGGCCTGCATGCGCGTATAGCCGTCGACAAGCGCCGCCTCTTCGTACTCCTTCGGGATCTCATCCATGAAGCCCTTCATCAACCACACCGCGAAGGAGAGATTGAAGGCGGTGTAGAGGATGATCAGGCCCAGATGCGTGTCGGTCATGCCGACCGTGCGGTACATGAGGAACATGGGGATAGCGATGACCACCGGCGGCAGCATGCGTGTGGACAGGATGAAGAACAGCCAGTCGTTGGCAGCGGGAACCCGGAAGCGCGAGAAGCCGTAGGCCGTGAACGTACCCATGGCGACAGCGAGCGCCGTGCTGCTAATCGCGATAATCAGGCTGTTGATGAAACGGTTCGGATATTGGGAGAGCTGAACGTTGGGCCCGACCCGCAGGATTCTTTCGCCGCCGTCGTAGACCCGCTTCTCCCACCAGGGAGAGGCGTCATAGACCTCCGGATCGACCGGCTTGGTGAGCTGGACCCGCTTGGTGAAGAGCTTGATGAAAGGCGTAACTTCCGGCGTGAAGAACACCGTCGGAGGCACGGTCGTCGCTACTGCGCGCGACTTGAACGAAGTGGAGGCAATCCAGTAGATCGGTGTCAGAAAGACCACCACCGCGACGAGCACGGCGACGATGGCGACGCCGTTGCCGATGCGCTGCCTGGGCGAGGTGACGGCTGCCATGTCAGCGCTCCTTCGCCTTGTTCAGGTACTTGATGTAGATGTTTGTGATCGCCACGACGACGATCAGCACGATGTAGGCGAAGGCGCACGACTTGCCGGTCTGCCATTCGCGAAAAGCCATCTGGTAGAGGCGCTTGGAGATCAACTCGGTCTCGTTCAGCCCGCTCATGATAAAGGCGAGGTCGAAGGTCTTGAACGCTTCCATGGTGCGGAAGATCAGCGCGATGAGAAGGAGCGGGGTGACCAGCGGCAGCGTGATGCGCGTAAAGGTGAACCACCAGCCGGCGCGGTCGATGGCGGCGGCCTCGTAGAGATGCTGCGGTACCGCGGAGAGGCCCGCGAGCGACAGCAGCATGACGAAGGGCGCCCACATCCAGATGTCGGTTATGGCGACGGCATAGAGCGCCAGGTTCGGATCGGCCAGCCAATCGAGGTGGCCAAGACCGAGGGGCGCCAGCACGTAGTTCACGATCCCCCACGACGGGTCGTAGAGCAGCTTCCAGAACAGGCCGACCACCGCCATCGACAGCATCATCGGCAGGAGCAGAAGGGTCGTGACCAAACCCTTGAACCGAAACGACCGGTTCAGGAGCATCGCGAGGCCAAAACCAACGATCATCTGGCCGCCGACCGACACGATCACATATTTTGCAGTGATGGCGAAGTTGGTCCAGATGAACGGATCGGCGAGCAACTCGCGGTAGTTCTGCAGGCCGATGAAGTTCGCCGGCTCGTTTAACGAGGCGCGGTAGTCGGTAAACGAATAGCCGAGCGAGTAGAGCAGCGGGAAGATGTTGAAGACGATGAGAAACGCCACCGTGGGGATAATGAACAGGTTGCGAATCGCCAGATCGCTCATCCCGCTCGCGGCGGAGCGCGAGGGGCGGACGTTGGCGGCGGCAGCGGCGACGTTCCCTACGGCCATCGTCTTTCGCTCATCCGGCACAGGGAGGGGGCGTACCCCCTCCCGATCTCACATGCAGCAGGCTCGACTCAATAGCGGTCGTACTTCTCGAAGGTCGCCTTCCAGTCGGCCGCGAGGCCGTCCAGCGCCTCTTTTGCCGTGCCCTGGCCGCTCTGCACGTAGTTGCTGATGCGCTTGTTGAGCTGGATCAGCAGCTCCGCATACTCCGGCGTCGCCCAGAAGTCCTTGACGATGAACATCGTCTGGTAGAACGCCTCGTTATAAGGCGTTGCGCTGCGGAACTCGTCCGACGCAAGCACCTTGGCGGAGCAGGTGTAGCCGCCGAGCTCCGCCCACCGCTTCTGAACGTCGTCCCGGATGAACCACTCGAGGAACTTCAACGATTCTTCCTGGTTCGACGAGTAGCTGACGATCGAGATCCCCTGACCGCCGAGCGCGGCGAACTGTTCGCCACCCGGGCCCTTCGGATTGGCGAAGAAGCCGGTCACGTCCGCGTTCGGGTTGGTCGCCGAGTTCACCAGCGCCGGGAAGAAGGCGAAGTAGTTCATGCTCATCGCCGCCAGATTCTCGGTGATGGCCTGGTTGCCCTCCTGGAAGAAGGCGTTCGACCAGTTCGGCGGCGTGAGGCCGTAAAGCTCCTTGTAGAGCTCCAGGGCAGCAATCGCCTCGTCGGAGTTGATGATGCCATCGACCTGGTAGGTCGCATAGTCGCCGAGATCGCCGCCATAACTGAACAGCGAGTTCTCGAAACCCATCGCCAGGGCGTCGTAGTCGGTCTGCGTGTAGATGGCGACGCCGTAGCGGCTCTCGTCCGGACGGTGGAAGAACTCGGCGATGTCACGCAACTGCGCGAACGTCTCCGGCACAGCCAGATCGTAGCCGTACTTGTCCTTGAAGGCGGCCATTTCGGCCGGATCCTCGAACCAGTCCTTGCGGTAGGCCCAGCCGACCGCATCGCCTTCCAGCGGGATCGCCCAGTACTTGCCGGCGCCCTTCGGGTATTCGGCGTAGTACTCGACCGTCGCCGGGGCCATGACGTTGCCCAGGTCGTGCTCGTTGAAGAAGCCGGTGAGGTCGACGTAGTGGCCGCCGGTGGAGCCGGCGCCGAGCCACTGCGAGTCGCCGACCACCATGTCGTAGGCGTCGCCGTGGGCGTTGAACTCGGCGAATGCCTTGGTCTGGAAATCCGGCCACGGAGTCGTCTGCACGGTAACCGTCACGCCGGTTTCGGCCGTGTATTCGTTGACCAGCTCCTGCAGGTAGTTGGCCGGGTCCCACTCCGCCCAGAAGATCGTCAGCTCCTGCGCGGCGGCGGGAAGCGACGCCAGCCCGGCGGTCGCGAATGCCACACCGCCGAACAGACAAGTCCACGTTCTGCTCACCATCGTTTCCTCCCTGTGGTTGAGCGACCGGCCAACTCGTGGCTGCGGTCGCCCTAGTTACGATTCGCTGCAACTCCCTCGCGGGCGGCCGACTGGCCGCGTCGCGTTCGATTGCGCCGGACGGTGCCAATGTCCGTGCCGGCGGTCGCCTCGGCGATCGCCGCGCGGACAAGGGCCTGCCCAGCCCACAAAGCGACTCCCCTGGCCTCCGTGCCGTCAAGGCGCCAAATGTCCTTGAGGACGACAAAGGCCTCGCTCCCGAATATCAGTGACAGGGCTTGGGTCAACCTGTCAAACGCTGCCTTACCGAGCTGTTTGCGTAAAGGCGCAAGCGCCTGGGCCAGGAGTTCCTTGCGATGGCCACGGACGATCTCGGCCTCGTCGCCCAGGGTGCCGGCGCGCCGCCGCGTCCACTGGTCGAGCGATAGAAGCAGGGTCGCCCTATGCGTCGCCTCGAACGCCTCGATGCGGGGGTAGGCGAAGGCCAGAAGCTCCATGATCCGGGCCTCCGGATCGGGTGAATCCGATTTCCAGCCAAGAATCGGGCCCAGCGCCTCGTCGACCGTGTCCTGAATCATCGCCGCCTGGTTGGGGAAATACCGGTAGGCGGTGGCGCGTGAAACTTCGGCCGCCTCGGCGACGTCGGTGACGGAAGGGATGATGCCTCGCTGCATGAGTTGCATGGCAGTGTCGAGCAACGTCCTCTTCATGCGTGCCCGTGGCCCGGGTCTGGCAGCGGCGCGTCGGGTGCTCGGCGCTTGACGTGAGACGAGCATATCAATATGATACAGGCGTCTCATATCGAATGCAATCGCCTTCGAAACTGACCTTGCCGGTCGAGGAAATGCACGCGCGATGGCGAGCAAGCGCGTCTATGTCGTCGGCACCGCCGACACCAAGGGCGAGGAGCTCCTGTACCTGAAAACCCGTGTGACCGAGGCGGGGGCCGACGCGGTTCTGGTGGACGTCGGGACGCGGAAGCCGTCCGTGCCGGTCGATATCGCCGCCCGTGAGGTGGCCGCGCTGCATCCGCAAGGCGCGGATGCGGCTCTGGCCAGCGACGACCGGGGAACGGCAGTCGCGGCAATGGGTGAGGCGTTCGCGCGGTTCATCGTTGGTCGCGACGACGTAGGCGGGATCGTCGGCGCCGGTGGGGGCGGCGGCACGTCGATCGTCACCGCCGGCATGCGGGCGCTGCCGATCGGCGTCCCCAAGCTCATGGTATCAACGCTGGCGGCAGGCGACGTCACACAGTTTGTCGACGTCAACGACATCGCCATGATGTATCCGGTTACCGACGTCGCCGGGCTCAACCGGATCAGCCGGCTGGTGCTGGGTAACGCCGCGGC
>Ga0315553_10001121_pt1 | contig 22714 bp, 17 predicted proteins | sample SalMarSW160140MG_FD_203099 | JGI IMG/M metagenome (GOLD analysis project Ga0315553, IMG submission 203099) | Salt marsh sediment microbial communities from the Plum Island Ecosystem LTER, Massachusetts, United States - Salt Marsh Sediment SW1601-40 ... | reverse complement strand
CTGGCGCGAAGCAATCATACGCTCCGCGAGGAATGCAGACTCAAGATTGTTGGGCTGCTCGATGATCTGCGCCATACGCATCGCGAGGTCACCCGGTTGCGAGCCGAGGCCCACTTCGGCGTCGCGGCGATTGATCGAGCTTCACCAAGGTCGTGATTCGTGCCTTCGGTCACTGTGGACGCTTGGATACTTGCCTCGCGTCCGACGGTCGAAGCACCGCGCGTGTAGCAGTCGGCGACGTGAGATGGATAAGGTGTTGTTGGATCTTGACTTGCCGCCGCCTGTCGAGGCGACCGATCCGCAATGAGGAGTCCCCCCCTTGGGGTCCTGTCCCCCTTGGGGTCCTGTCCCGCGTTTGCCACCCGCGGGACCCCCCTTGATGGCGTGGTTATTACGCACTTTGGGTGTTCACTGCTTCTTCTTCTTCATCATCATCTCTGCCGATGTGCATGCGCGACCCAATCCACGGCCCTGGCCGCGCCGCCAGACCTTTCTGTTGCCGACGCGCACTATACACGCGCAACGGCACCTGCTCGCACGAGCGCTCGGCGAGTGTGGCGCTTTGTGGGGCGCCAGAGGGCTCAACTCAGCCCATTTCGGTGCGCCCCGGTGCAGTGAACTCCACGCCGATGGACGGACGCGAGTTCATCAAAAAACCCCAGGAACCTACGGCCCTTTTCGCGATTCCGGGGCGGTCGGAAGAAGTACACCCCACTGGACTCGAACCAGTAACCTTCGGTTCCGTAGACCGATGCTCTATCCAATTGAGCTAGGGGTGCTTCGGGCCGAGTCGCCGAACCTCGGCCAGCCCTTCATCTTACGCACGGGACCGGTAGCGTCAAGGCAAGCCGGCGCACGTGGGCTCCGCAGGTGCGATTTGATCGGACCTGCGACCCGGCAGCACCCACGGAGCACGCTTATGCACCTTCCATCCGCAGCAAGCGGCGCTTCATGTCCACTCCCTGGGGTGCCGAGAACCCTCCCATCGAGCCGGCCGCACCGACGACGCGATGGCACGGCACGATCAGCGGCACCGCGTTGTTGGCCATTACGTTGCCCACGGCGCGAGCTGCGCGGGGCGATCCCGCCCGAGCCGCAAGCTGTCCGTATGTTAGCGTGCTTCCGGGCGGAATACGGCGACAGTTCTGGATGACGCGCCGCGCAAACGGCGCAAGCGCGTCGTGCTCGATGCGCACGTCGAGAAAGTCGTCGTGCGCACCTTTGGCATAAGCTTGCAGCCGCTGGATGAGGACGGTGTCGCCAGCGCGCGACTCTTGCGACGATTTCGCTCGATGCGCGCCGTTCTTGCCATTCATGCCATTGCCATCGGCAGTATTACCGTCGGCGCCGTTCGTCGTGTCCCGCGCGGCGATAGATGCCCTTTGCGCCACCTTCTGCGCCGCGCGACGCGAGGGATGTCCAAAGGTCAGGCGGCAAACAGCGTCGTCTCGCAGCGCAACGGCCATCCACCCTAATTCGCTGGGAAACGAAAGCACGCGAATGGACTGGTCATGTCGAGTCATGCGATCCGTCCTTTCGAACTCGCGGGCGGCACAATCCGCTACGCCCCTTGCGCCCACGCGACCCTCTTTGACACTGCAACTGCGAGGATTCTATACTACTGTGCCGATGCCGCCAAGCGGCGGCCGGGCACGAAGCGCGGTCCCGCCTGGCTCATCAGCCCAAAGGAGGTTCGGCAATGGGTCGCTACGACCAATGGAGCGATGACTTCTACGTCAACCTCCATTTGAATACCGAAATGGAGCTGTCGCGCGGTCGCGAAACCGTGCTGCACTTCTTCGAGCAAGTGCAGAAGCACTACCCGACCATGCGCAACTTTTACACTCGCGACGAAGGTGACTACGTGCTGGAAGAGGACAAGGATCAGGGCACGTACCGCTGGGCTTCGATCGAGTCCCGCCGCGTGTGCTCGGGCTACGTCAACCCCAGCAGCATCGACGACGCCATGCGGCAACACCGGGTGGTGCTCGATATGGTGCCGTACAGCCTGTCGATCAGTCCCTTGGATTGCGAATCGCTCAACCTGATGTACGGATTCGACTACACCTACCGCGGCAATCACAGCGAACTGGTGATGGAGGCGCTGGGCGTGCTACCGGCATTCGAGCGGCTGGCGCAGATGCCGGGCGCGACACTGCTGGGCAACGAGCCCTCGATTCAGATGGCCCTCGACCCGGAGTGCCGCTGGCAGTTCCGGCTGAGCTTCGAGGCGCGCACCGGCGCGTTCCAGGTACGCACCGGCGAGTATCCCGAGGAGCAGTTGAGCGTGTATCTCACCGTGCGCCGCTTCGGCAGCTTGACGAAGGGTGAAACGTACGTGGCGGCGCTGGCGCGGCTGGGGGAGATCGCCGGCGACCTGATGGACAGCTACATCGTCGAGCAAGTGCTGCAACCGCTGCGACAGGCGATTGCCACGAAGTAGGAGGAGGGCCTACCATTCGATGGCGGCTGCTTCGCCCCTCATGCGTCGATTCGCCCTCGCAGCGGCCGCTATAACTGCTTCGACCCGCACCGCCGAAAGAAGCGCTCCCAACGGGCGCTGGCCCCCAGCGCGAACTGGCCTTTCCTGTTCGGCGACTGGCCGATTCGGCGGTTGCCGAAATTGCCGGCGCGCGTCGCGCCGATCGTAAGCTATTCTCCCTATAGTACCGGCGACGCGCTTTTGCTGTCGCCTGGGGGTGGTTGCTGCGCCTCGGCGCGGCGCATTCGGGCCGGCTGCCCGGAGGATCAAGCGATGGCAAAGCAGTCACGACGGCGGAAGTTTCTGGTCGACAACGCCGTACAAGGCGCCCTGGCGGCGCGCGTCGGTTGGTACTGGCTGTTCTTCGCGGCGTCGGTGGCGATGCTGCTCATTGTGTGGACGGCGTTTGTCGACCGACCGCAGCGGTCCGGCGAACTATTCGCCACCGCCTGGACGCACGTCGGCCCAGCGCTGCTTGCTTCGATCATTCTTTTGCCGCTCGTGATGATCGACGTGCTGCGGCTGAGCAATCGTTTCGCCGGCCCCATGTACCGCGTGCGAAACGGGCTGCGCCAGTTGGCCCGGGGAGAAACGGTGTCGCCGATCGTGCTCCGCAAGAAGGATTACTGGGGCGACGTGGCTCGCGATTTCAACCTCGTGGCCCAGCGGATGGAACACCACGGAACCGCGGCTGACCGCAACGGCCACCCGGCCGATACGGAGAAGGAGCAGCCCCGCGAAGAATTGGCGGAAGCCGCAACTTCGCGCTAGGGGATGTCCCGCCGACGAGCAGGCTCCTATACCTTCTCATGTGCCGCTCGCACTCTCGATTTGGGCCATCGCATCGAGCACGTGCTCGACGATCGTCTCCATGCGGCTCTCGTCGACGAACGGCGATACGACGTACGACTTGAGCGCGGCGATCGGCTCGCCGTACGCCGTGAGGCGGTAGTTGTCCGTAAAGCCGATGGCCACGCCGCGCCCGCTAAGCGCCTCGGTCCGCACTCGCTCGAACACGCGGCGGTTGAATTCGTTGTGCGCCTTAAGTTGGGGATGCAGCGCGGCGTCGGTGTATTCGCGCTCTTTGACGGCGAACGTGTCGACGCCTCGCGGAAACGCGCGGAACAGCGTCACCGGGCCGTGGTTCTCATCGTTGACCACGCTCAGCTCTGGACGTGCGCCGATCAGTTCACGCAAGAGTTCCGCCATCTCGACCGAGTGGCCCAACAGAACGCGGAATCCCTGCTTGCCCAATAGCAGCAGGTTGGCCAGCGCCGCCATCACGCCGGTTGCGCCCCGGGTCGTTTCCAGCGTGTACATGCCCGGGTGGTACTCGCCACTGTGGTACAGGTAGGGCATCGCCTCGCGCTCGCGGGCCACGAACTGAAAGTCGCTGCGCTCGCGCACCAACAGGAGCGACGAAATGTACGGCGCACACCCCGTCTTGTGAAAGTCAACGCCCAGCGAATCGGCAAGGCCGAGGTGGCGGACGCGATTCTCGATCTCCGCCAGCGCTCGCAGCGTGCGGCCGCGAAACCCCAACTCGTTGCGCTTGAAGTCGTAGTCCCGAAACACCGACCACGCCCAGCCGATGACGGCGTCGGCGTGCAAGTGTGGGCGGTAATCGAGGCCGGCGTCGCTTACTAGCTGATCGCGCATCGCGTGCACGGCGGCCAGGTCGTCGAGACCAAAGGCGTCGGTCGTGCCCACGGTGGCAACAATCGCGGCGATTCGCTTCCCCTCGGCGACGGCCTTTCTCGCGGCGTCGGCCAGAGCCGGAAGAACGACCGAGTTGTCGTGGTGGGTCGGCACGCGCACGACGTTGTCCACGCCGACGCCCAGCCAGCCGGCAACGTTCAGGCAAGCATAGTGGCTTTGCGCTGAGGCGAGCACAACCGCCCCGGCGCGCACTCCCGCTCGCATGCTTCCTGGCAGCGCCTTCTCCAGTCCGATTTTGAGACCGTATAGCAGCGTGCCGGTGCCGCCGAACGTGAACAGCCCGCCCGAGCGATCGGGGTTGTAGCCTACAAGATCGGCCACCATGGAAGCGACGCGGGCCTCTGCCTCGGAGAAGCCGAACCCGCTCTCGTCGCTGCACAAGTTGGGGTTGTACATTGAGGGGAGCACCACGCCGATGATGCTCGCGATCGATGGATGGGCCACCACGTTCACCTGGCTTCGCGGATGGCCCCAGATCAGCATCCCTTCCAGGCACCGCACAAGCTGCGGAATCACCTCCTCAGTCGTGATGCCCGTCTCGGCGATGCGCTGCTGGAGCGCGGCATCGAAGTCGGGCTCGCGCGGCGTTCCGAGAATCGGCGCCTGCGACTTGAGCGCATCGACCCGGTCGAGTGCGCGGAGAATCGAAAACACCACGTAGCCGTCGTGTACAGGATCCGATACCGGCGGAGGAAACGCCGGACGAAGCGATTCGAGAAGCTGCTGGTAGCGCGATGACATACTGGCTGCGTCGTGTGCCGCAAATGGGTAGCCTACGGCTTCACGCTCTCCTCTTCGCCGCGCGGCCGCAGTCGCGCCACGGCCATGACCATCAAGGCTGCCGCGCCGACAATTCCCAGTGCAAGGCCCAGACCCCAATTCACCTGCACGAGGGCCAAACCCACCAGGGCAGCGGCCGCCAAACCAGCCAACGTCTTCATTTCCAATCCATTGAGACTCCGTACGACGAGTGCAATGGCTGCCACGGCGGCGAGAAACGTGCCCAGAGCGGTCCCAACGACGCTCAAGCGGCCTTGAGCCGATACGACTGCGTTGTCGCGAATCGAAAATGTCACGGCGACCGCAATCAATGCGCACAATACAAACAATACAAGCACGACAATCTGAGACGCCAATCTCATGTTGCACCCCCAATCAAACGAGAATGGTTCCCGAACGCCACAACACGGGCAACTCACGCTCCGCGGCGGAAACGGCCCTGCCGAATCTGATCGATCGCCACGGCCGCCACGATGATGGCGCCCCGCAGCACGTCTTGAATCGAGTTTTGCAGTCCCAGCGCCGTACAGCCTGTTTCCACGACCAGCATGATGGTGGCACCGCACAACGTGCCGACCACCGAACCGCGGCCGCCGTTGAGACTCCCCCCGCCGATGACCACGGCGGCGATCACCTTGAGCTCCATTCCCAGGCCCGACGTGGGGTTTCCCGACGAGAGCCGCGCGAACTGATAGATTCCCGACACACCGACGAACGCCCCGGCGAGCGCGTACACGAGCACCTTCGTCCGCCAGATGTTCACGCCGCAAAGCCGAGCGGTCGACTCGTTCGATCCCAACGCAAACACGTGCCGTCCGAATACCGAGTATTGCAGCACGAAAGCGAGCGCCGCAGCCAGAATGAGCGCGAGCCAGACCCCCCAGGCAAAGTTGGGCAGTAGCGGCCACGCGATCCATTCGGGACTGGGTACGGTCTTGACCATCGCCCCGACCCAGTCGGGCACGGCCTCGGGAGGAGGCCGCACGGTGGTTTCCTTGGCGATGATTTTGGCCACGCCCAGAAACGCCGTCATCGTGCCCAGCGTGATAATGAACGGCACCACGCGCAGCGCGCTGATGAGCGACCCGTTGATCAAGCCGGCAAAGATACCGGTGATCACGCACGCGATCATGGCCAGCCACATCATCCCATGTGGACTGAGAGAAGTGGCCAACACGCTCCCGAAGGAAGCATCAAGGCAGTACGCCAGCACGGTTGCGCACAACGCGAGCGCGGTTCCGGCCGACAGATCGATGCCCCCGGCGATGATAATCACCGTCATGCCCAGAGCGGCGACCGCAATCGTCGAAGACTGCACGGCCACCGTGCGGAGATTCTGCAAGCTCCAGAAACCGCCTTGCAGGCCCTTGAACCACCAGTCCGCCGCGGCGAAGAAAAGGACGACGATCAACAGAGCCAACAGCGGCCCCAGCGCGGAGGTCAGGGCGGGCGACGAACGCCGCGCCGTGTCACGCAACTCGGTCGACAGCATTCCGCCTCGCCCCACGCCGAAACCCTTGTCCGCCGTACCCGAGCCCGTAGCGCTGTGCGCAACGGCACGCAGCAGCAACAGGAAGCCCAACAGCAACGCGATATCGATGGCGAGCCCGACGATCCCCAGCCCGGGTCGATCGAATAGCCAGGAGCCGGCGGTCTCCAATCCCCACACAAGCCCAGCCAGCACGATGTACGCGACGATCGACAGGGCGACTCGTGCGAGCAGCATCACGGCTTTCATAAGAAAGCCCACGCCGTGCCCGGGCGGAGATCGATCGATCTTGGGGTCCGCATTCATGATTCGTCGCTCGCCGTGGAGCCAGGCGCGTCGTCGTCGATGCCGATGGCGGTCGCCATCACGTCTTCTTCTGTCCACTCGCTGGTGGCCCGAACCGCGCGCAAGCGGCCGCGCGACATGACGCCGAGAGAGTCGCACACGGCCAACAGCTCCGGCAGATACGAACTGACGAAGAGGATTGCCTTTCCCTGTGCCGCCAGCTCGCCGATCAGCCGATAAACTTCCGCTTTGGTTCCCACGTCGATGCCGCGCGTCGGCTCGTCGAGCAAGAGCACGTCGGCGTCTTGATGGAGCACGCGAGCCAGAGCCACCTTCTGCTGGTTGCCGCCGGAAAGAGCCTGCACTTCCTGCCCGGGCGAGGCGGCCTTGATCGACAACCGCCCCATCCAGCTTTGCACGGCGCGGAACCGCCGCGCTACGTTCAACACTCCCCAAAGAGAGTAGGGACGCAGTCGGCTCAACGTCACGTTGTCGGCGATCGACAGGCTCTGTGCCAGCCCCTCGGCCTTGCGATCCTCGGATACCATTCCCAACCCGGCTGCGATGCGCGCTTTGGGCGTGGCGCGGGGCGCAATCGCACGCACTCGCACCGTCCCACGCCGCACCGGATCCAAGGCGAAAACCGCCCTGATCAACTCGGTGCGTCCGGCCCCCACCAGGCCGGCGATGCCCAAAATCTCGCCACGCCGCACGTCGAGGTCCACTTCGCGCGGCACAGGGGCACCGCTCAAACCGCGCAGCGAAAGAATAACGTCCCCCAGCTTGTGCGGCACCACGGGGAACAGGTCGTCGACGCTGCGTCCGACCATCATGGTCACGATCTGGTCTTCGCTCACGTTGTCGAGCTGCCCCGTGCCCACCGACTCTCCGTCGCGCAGCACAGTGTACGAGTCGCACACCTCCCGGATTTCCTCCAGAAAATGGCTGATGTACGCCACGCCGATGCCGGCCTGCTTCAGCCGCCGGATCACGGTGAATAGGTGCTCGACATCGTGCCGCGTGAGCGAGCTGGTTGGCTCGTCGAACACGATCAGGCGTGGTCCGCCGACCAGCGCCCGCGCGATTTCCACGAGCTGCTGCGCGCCGACGGAAAGCGTTTCGACGATCGCCTCCGGTCGCAAATCGGGATGCCCCAACAGATCGAGCGCACGCCGTACGTCCACGTTCTGCACGCCGCGGCGCAACAGGCCCCAACGGCTTTGCTCCTGGCCGAGCATGATGTTGTCGGCCACGCTCAGATGAGGAGCCAGGTTCAATTCCTGGTAAATCATCGCCACGCCGGCCCGCCGCGCGCCTTGCGGACCGTGCGGCGCGTACGGCTGCCCGTCGAGAGTCATCTGGCCGCGATCGGCGGCGACCGCCCCGCTGAGTATCTTCATCAGCGTGCTCTTGCCGGCGCCGTTTTCGCCGATAAGAGCCATCACCTGCCCGGCATGAAGCGAAAACGATACCCCGCGCAATGCGTGCGTCGCGCCGTACCGCTTGCTGATGTCCACCATCTGCAACAGGGGCGCGGCGCTAGCCATAAGAGAATTGCAACTTGCGTGGGACGTGGACTTGGGCAGGTGGCCGGAGTATCGCCGCCGCACCGAGGGACGAGTGCCCTGGATTCGCCGGTCTCAACGCAGATGCTACTCCACCCCGGTCGAACTTGCCACTCTGCCGGCTGCGATTATTCGCCGTATTGGGCCGGGTGCAAGAGCTCCTGCATCCGCGGCTCATTCTGGTTCTCTTGCGTGGCGATGTACTCGCCCGTGTTGATCGTCTTCTCCACTTCCTCTCCGCGAAGGTGGGCCACCATCGTCTTCACGGCCGTGTATCCCATGGTCACCGGGTCCTGCAGCACGATGCCCTGCATTTTGTCGTCGGCCAGGGCCTGGGCCATGTGCGGGCTGGGATCAAACCCGATAAACACGACCTTGCCGTCCAACTGGGCGTCTTCCAGCGCGCCCAGAACTCCCGTCGCGTTGGGCTCGCACACGGCAAAGATACCGTCGAACTGGTCGCCGTAGGCGTTGACGACCTGCTGGGCCTTTTCGAGCGACAACTCGGGGGTCGTGCCTAAGTACTGGTCGGAGGATAAGACTTCGATGCCCGGATACTCGGCGATCTTGTCCAAGAATCCCTGTTCCCTCTGCTCGGTGCTTTCGCTGCCCGTCGTATAGCGAAGCAGGATGACGCTTCCCTTCTCACCCAGCAGACGAGCCATTTCCTCGGCGGCCAACTCGCCGCCGTGGTGGTTGTTGGTTGCCACGTAGCTGACGATGATCGATTCGTCCTTCAGACCGCTATCGAAAATGACGACCGGTATGTCTTGGTCGCGGGCTTCCTTCACGGACGCAATGAGGGCGACCGAGTCGAGCGGTGCCAGGCAGATGCCGTCGACGCGCTGTGTGACGAAGCGCTGCACCTCGCTGATCTGGCCGTCGCGGTCGTTTTCCTGAATGGGCCCCTTCCAAATCACCTCAACGTCGATACCCGTTTCGGCCTTGATTTCCTTCGCCGCCTTGTCGGCACCGTAGTGGACCGATTTCCAGAACTCATGCGTAGTGCCTTTGGGAATCACGGCGATGCGCAGCTTTTCGATCTTTCCGCCCTTTCCGCCACCGGAGCCGGTGCCAGTGCTGTTCTGTGGGGGCTGGCAGCCTGTCCAGCCAATCAACGAAAGCACGATGACCACGGCTGCGAGATTGCGTAACACGGTGCATCCTCCGTCGGTTTGCGTTGAGCGGGAAACCAATGTCGGCTACAGGTTCGAATGAGCGTTCGGACTTTTCCTTCATTCACGTCCAGCGGCGTCCACGGCTGACAGCAATTCGGATTACGCGCGCCGCGGGAAATGTCTCGTCGTCCGTTCGCGGCGATTGGCGTTACCTGCCGGAGCGTCCGCGTCGACCACCGTCGCCGGATCGGGCGCGGCCAGCCATGTTGGCATCGACGATCGTGCCGACCGCCTCTTCCCACGTGGGAAACTTTCGCTTCTTACCCGCATCGGACGCGGTGTCGTCCGAGTCCTCGGCGTCGGACTGGTCGTCCGATTCGATGGCGTCGTCCTCGTCGAACTCGCCTTCTTCCCGGTCGGCGCGAGGTCCGCTGGAAGCAGCGTCGGGCGATTCCTTGCGTCCCGGTCGGCGGCGCCGGCGACGACGCTTGCCCCGTTCCGGTTCCTCGTCCCTGCGATCTGCGGCTTCCGCCGACGCGACCGAGTCTTCCTCTTCGGAATCCAATGAGGGCTCGTCCGCGTCGTCATCCAATGCGGCGTCCGACGGCGCGTCCGCGTCGACGCGCGGTTCGTCGCGACCACGGCCACGGCGACGGCCGCGACCACGTCGGCGCCGGGGCCTTTCCTCGCTCGTCTCGCTTTCCCTACTCGGCTCGCGAGCTTCGGAGCCGAAGTCGCTGACGTCGTCGTCCGAGACCGCCAGATCGAAGTCGTCGATATCGTGTTCGCTCACCTGCGATGGCAACTGTGCCGACTCGGGGCTCTCGCGATACGATTCCTCGGGAAAGTCGAGCGCTGCCTCGGCCTCGAACAGGCTCGGCAGTGTCTCTCGTCCGAAGCGTGCGACTTCAGCTTCGTCACGGTCGGCTTCCTCGCGATCGGCATCGCGTGCCGGCCGCTTCTCGCGCGGCGAAGTGCCACCATCGGGCGACGAAGCATCGGCCGCACTCGTTTCGGCGGGGAAATCCGCCGGCTCCAGCCCAAGCTCCGACGCGAGCTGTCCCCAGTGGTTCGTGCGCGCCGGACGAGGCGGCGGCGACGGCTTGGGCTTATCGCGCGGTCGACGCGGCGGAACCGTCGGTGCACCCGGCGCCTTGCTGGCCGACACCTCGGGCCGTACCTGCGATTCGGGGGGAATCTCAGCCCCGATTTCGTCGGCCAGTGACCGCCAGTGATCGACGCCTTGTGGATCGTTATCGGAGGAATCGCTCATGGGCCCCGTTACTTCTTTAACTTGGTAACTTCCGGCTGCCCGCCATAACCGCGGCAAAAGTGCATCGCCCGCCATTCGTTGTCAGCGGGCAGCCGTTCAACAGTGGAACAGGCCAATATACCGCTGGTATTCAAGGTTGGGAAGGCAGACGGAGACTCGCCGCACCGTCCCGACTTCTATTCCCTGGGCCGCCGCGCTAGAATTCCGCAGCACGGATGCGCCGCACCTCGCACCGGCGATGGTGTCGTTCATCCGACCGGAGAGATCGATATGTTTCAGAGCACCGATGCTCGAATCTCGGCCGACAACTGTGTCGAAGACGTCGAGCTGAGCGGCCACATCATCGATAGCTTGATTTTGCCGAAAGTGCTCGATTGCATCACGGCGTCGGGTGGCTCGTTCCGCATCAAGCAGATTAGTATCGGGCAGGCCCGCAACGATCCCAGCTTCGCACTGCTGGAAGTGCGTGCAGCGTCGGCCGACCGCTTACGCGATATTCTTGAAGCGATTAGCGATCACGGCGCCGTGCCGGCGGCGGACCGCGATTGCCGCCTGGTCGAAGTCGACGTCGAAGGCGCGTTTCCCGAGGGCTTCTATAGTACCACCAACCAGCGAACCGAAGTGCGACTGGATGGCAAGTGGATCGAGGTTGAGCGGCAGGAGATGGACTGCGGCATCGCGGTCGATGTCGAACGGCGCCGCGCCGTCTGCGTTCCCATGTCCGAGGCGGTGCGCGGACAACAGTTTGTCGTCGGTCACGCGGGCGTGCGGGTGTTTCCGCCGCCGCGCGCGGCCGAACGGCAGTCGTTCGAATTCATGAACAGCGCCGTCTCGACCGAGAAGCCCAAGGGGGTCGCCATCCGGCAGATCGCCCGCGAGCTGTTCGACGCTCGCCGCGAAAAACGCCGCACGCTCGTGGTGGCCGGCCCGGCCGTGGTACACACGGGAAGCGGCGGGCACTTTTGCCGCCTCATCGAAAGCGAGTACGTGAGCGTGCTCTTCGCCGGCAACGCGCTAGCCGCTCACGACATCGAACAGGCCATGTTCGGCACCAGTCTCGGCGTGCGGCTCGATCGCGGCGACATCGTCGAGGCGGGGCACGAACACCACTTGCGGGCCATTAACCGCATTCGCCGCGTGGGGGGCATTCGGCAGGCGGTCGACCAGGGCGTGCTCGCCTCGGGCATCATGTACGAGTGCGTGCGCAACAACGTGGAGTTCTTGTTGGCCGGCAGCATCCGCGACGACGGACCGCTGCCCGAGGTGGTGACCGACGTGCTGGAAGCGCAGCGGCGAATGCGTGAAATGTCGCGGGACGTGAGCTTCTGCCTGATGATCGCCACCACGCTTCACTCGATCGCCGTGGGCAATTTGCTGCCGGCGTGGGTCCGCGTGGTGTGCGTCGACATCAATCCTTCGACCGTCATCAAACTCAACGACCGCGGCTCGTTTCAGACCATCGGCCTGGTGACCGACGTGGAGCCGTTCTTGCGTTCTCTCATCTCGGAACTGGAGAAACTGGAAGCCGGACCAGCGTAATGCTGCCGCTGGAAAGTAGGTCCTGCTTGCCGAGCAGGACCTTTGCGACCCCGCCGATTGCCCGACCGTAGGTCTCCCGGCTTGAGGCCTGCAGTCGGCCCATGTGGCTCGGTCGGGAGACCGGCCACAACATTGATCTCCGCTCGATCGACCATGTTCCATCAACCGACGATTCTCATGTGCCCGCCCGAGTTTTATGGGATTGAGTATGAGATCAATCCGTGGATGCAGACGGAGCGGCAAGTCGATCACGACGAAGCGCAGCGGCAGTGGGAGGATTTGCGCAGGATCCTGGTCGGTCTGGGCGTCGACGTGCGGCTCATGCCGCCCTGCAAGGGACTGCCCGACATGGTCTTCACGGCAAACGCGGCGCTGATCCATCGGCAGACGGCGATCGTGTCGCGATTCCGCCACGAACAGCGACAAGGGGAAGAGGAACACGACGCCGCGTGGCTGGCGGAAAACGGTTTCGACGTGCGGCAACTTCCGGCCAAATGCTTTTTCGAAGGGGCCGGCGATGCCCTGTTCTGCGGCGATACGTTCTTCGCCGGCTACCGCATCCGCAGCGACGCGCGGTGCCATCAGCAGGCGGCACGGATGATCGGCTGCCGCGCGATTCCGGTCGAGCTGGTCGACCCGTACTTTTATCACCTCGACACGTGCTTCTGCCCGCTCGAACCGGGTCGGGCTGTGTACTATCCCGCGGCGCTCGACGAGTATGGGCTGAGTGCGGTCGAAGAGTTGATCGGCGACCTGATCGCGGTCGAGCCGGAAGAGTCTCGCGCGTTCGCGTGCAACGCTGTTGTGGTGGGACGCACCGTGGTGACGAATACGGGCTGCCCGCGCCTGCACGCGGCGCTGAAGGAGCGCGGTTTCGACGCGGTGGAAACGCCGCTTTCGGAATTCGTCAAAGCGGGCGGCAGTGCGAAGTGCCTGACGCTGCGGCTCGACGGCGAAGAAGCGGCGGCATGGAAACGCGAATCGTCGTCAGCGAACTCGTAGTCGCGATGTGTGGCGCTTCAGCGGAAGTCGCGCGAGCGGACGCGGAGTTGCCTCAGTCGGGCCGACAGGTCTTCCAGCCGCCCGACCAGGATGTGAATGATCGAATCCTTGCGCTCCAGCCGGCCGTGGGCGATCCACGCCGGGGCGTGCCGCGCCACCCGGGCATACCGCTCCCAGATATCCTGCCGCACCACCAGGTTGGCGATGCCGGTTTCATCTTCCAGCGTGACGAAGGTGATGCCGCGCGCGGTGCTGGGGCGCTGCCGCAACAGCACCAGGCCCCCAACGCGCACCGAGCGGTTGTGCGACATCTCGACCAGCTTGCCGGCTGGCAGCACGCCCATCTGATCGAGCGCCGCGCGACAGAACGAAAGCGGGTGCGCCCGCAGCGAAAGGCCCGACGCGCGGTAGTCGTCGAACACTTCCTGTTCGAGCGGCGCGTCGGGGAGCGCGACGGGGGGCTCGTCGTCGGCCGGGCACGTCATGAACAAAGGACGCCGGTCGAGCCGCTCGCCGCACTCCAATACGTGCCACAAGGCGCTCCGCCGCGATTGGCCGAGCGATCCAAAGGCGTCGGCCCGCGCCAAATGCTCGAGCACCATGCGGCTCAGTCCGGTGCGTCGGGCGAACTCGGCAACGCTACGAAACGACCCGGCATCGCGAGCCCGCTCGATCGCCTCTATGTGAGAGGGAGAAAGCCACGCCAACAAACGAAAGCCGAGCCGCAGCGCGTACCGGGGCAGATTGCCGTTTTGTTCCAGGGTGTTGTTCTGTTCCAACGTGCAGTCCCACCGGCTATGGCCCACGTCGGCCGGGCGCACCTCGACGCGGTGGTCCCGCGCATCGCGCACCAACTGCGCGGGCGCGTAGAATCCCATCGGCTGGCTGTTGAGCAGCGCGGCGACAAACACATCGGGGTAATAGTGCTTCAGCCAGGCCGACACGTACACAAGTTGGGCGAAGCTGGCGGCGTGCGATTCGGGAAAACCGTATTCGCCGAAGCCGCGAATCTGCTGAAACACCTGCTCGGCGAAACGGCGTGACAGGCCGCGCTGGAGCATTCCCTCGATGAGCTTCCGCTCGAAGCGGTCAATGATGCCGGGCCGGCGCCACGCCCCCATTGCCCGACGAAGCTGGTCGGCCTCGCCCGGCGTAAAACCCGCCGCCACCACCGCCAGCCGCATGGCCTGTTCCTGGAACAGAGGCACGCCCAGCGTCTTTTCGAGCACTTCGCGAATCGCCTCGCTGGGGTAGGTCACCTCTTCCTCGCCCGCGCGGCGCCGCAGGTAAGGATGCACCATTTGCCCCTGAATCGGCCCGGGCCGCACGATGGCCACCTCGATCACCAGGTCGTAGTAGCACCGCGGCTTCAAGCGCGGCAGCATGCTCATCTGGGCTCGGCTCTCGATCTGGAACACTCCCATCGTGTCGGCGCGGCAGATCATGTCGTACACGGCCGGGTCTTCGCGCGGCACGCCGGCCAGCGTGAGCCGGCGGCCGTGATGCCGCTCGATCAGCTCGAAGCTCTTGCGGATGGCCGTGAGCATGCCCAGCGACAGGCAATCGACCTTGAGGATACCCAGCTCGTCGAGATCGTCCTTGTTCCACTGAATCACCGTGCGACCCGGCATGGCGGCGTTTTCCAGCGGCACCAGCTCGCACAGCGGGCCGCGGGTCATCACCATGCCTCCCACGTGCTGCGAAAGATGCCGCGGAAAACCGATCAGCTCTTCGACCAGGTGCACCAGCCGCTGGCCCGTGGGGCTGCCGGGATCGATTCCCTCCTGGCGGCAGCAGCGGTCGAGGTGCGGCTCGTAGTGGTGGCCGTCGATGTTCTTGGCCAGCGTGTCGACGCGGTCGAGCGACAGCCCCAGCGCCTTGCCCACGTCGCGAATCGCCGAGCGCGTGCGGTAGGTAATCACCACGGCGGTCATGCCGGCCCGTTCGCGGCCGTACTTCTCGTACAGGTATTGCAGCACCTCTTCGCGGCGCTCGTGCTCGAAGTCGACGTCGATGTCGGGGGCCTCGTTGCGCTCGCGGCTGACGAACCGCTCGAACAGCACGTCCATCCGCTCGGGGTCGACCGCCGTAACCCCCAGGCAATAGCACACCGCCGAGTTGGCCGCCGAGCCGCGCCCCTGGCACAAAATGCCGCGACGGCGGGCGAAACACACCAGGTCCCACACCGTGAGGAAGTACGCCTCGTAGTGCAACTCTTCGATCAACTCCAATTCGTGCTCCACCAGGCGGCGGACCTTTTCCGGAATGCCGCGCGGATAGCGCTGGCGCGCCCCGGCCCAGGTGCACCGCGCCAAGTGCTCGATCAGCGTCGTGCCGGGAGGGACCAGCTCCTCGGGATATTCGTAGCGCAGCTCGTCGAGAGAAAACGTGCACCGCGCGGCAATCTCGACCGTGCGCCGCAACAACATATAGGGCAGGCTGTGCCTGCCGCGCACTTCTTGGTGCGGGCTGTGCCCATCGTGCGACGCTTCGGACTGGTGTGCAAACGCGCGGGCGATCTCTTCGATCGACCGCAAATGCCGCTGCGCGTTGGGCAGCAGCAGGTCGCCCGCCTCGGCCACTGTCGTGCCGTGGCGAATGGCGGTGAGCACGTCAAAGAGCGGCATGCGGGCCGGTATGTGGTAGCGCACGTCGCCCGCGGCAACCAGCGGCAATCGACTTTCGTGCGATAGCGCCGCCAGTTGCGCGAGCCGTCGTGCGTCGTCCGCGCCGCGATGCAGGTGAGCCAGTAGGAAGCAACCATCGGGCGCGAACATCTCGCGATAGCGATCGAGCGCGGCGATCAGGCGATCGTGCTCGGGTCCGGACTCCGGCAGCAGACCATCGGGCGGGCACACTCCCGCGATCAGCCCCCCGGCGTGCGCGGCCACGTCGTCGAGGGTCAGATGACACTGGCCCTTCGCCGCGCGGCGCCGCCCGAGCGTAATGAGCCGCGTCAGGCGGCCGTAGGCGGCGCGATCGGTGACCCACAACACGACCGGCGGCGCGTCGTCGGGCGAAATTTCGGCGCCGATCACCAGCTTCAGCCCCGCCATCTTGGCGGCCACGTGAGCGCGGACCACGCCCGCCAGGCTGCTGGAATCGGTGATCGCCAGCGCGGCATATCCCAGGGCGGCGGCGCGCTCGACCAACTCCTCGGGATGCGACGCCGCTTCGAGAAACGAGAAATTCGTTTTGCAGTGCAGCTCGGCGTATGTCATACGGCACCCCCTGCCCCGCGAACGCTAGGAGCCTATCCCAAAACCGTCAGGAGAAGGGGACAGGCACATTTTGCTCCGCGGATGCCGAAAGACGGGCCAATCCTCATCGGCTCCGCAAAATGAGCCAGTCCCCGACGGTTTTGGGATAGGCACAACCTGCTTCTACAAAAACTGGCCGTGCAGGAACCACTTGCCGTCGCGCAGCCGCCGGAACACCCAGCAGCGGTTGCCCGTCTCGTCTTCGACGCGGTAATAGTCGCGCCGCACCGAGCGGCCGCGCCACCACGCCGTTTCGATGCGCTCCGGCCCCCAGTGACGGATCACTTTGCGCCGCCGCCCTCCCAGACGCAGCACGGCCGGCGGACCATCGGGCGCCACGCACACTACTTCCAAGGGCAAAGGGGGACTGCAAAGCTGCAAGGGCCGACTCAGTGCGCTAGCCACAACACGGGGTCGACCTTCGGATTTACTCTGCGACGTTGCAGCTCCCGTCGGTTGTCCATTGACGTCCGTGTTCGTCCGTGCTCCGTCATCCGCAACTGAAAACTGAAAACTGAAAACTGAAAACTTTGGATGCTTCCGCCCCTTCCCGCGCCGACGACTCCGACTCTTGCTACCCCACCCTTTCTCCCGCGCTTTGTCGCCGGCGGCCGGCACATAGCGGAATGCCCGTTCGGGCTGCGCGGCCGCTTGCAGGCGCGGCCGCACGACGCACTCCGGCCCCAAGTAACTGCCCAGCCGATCGACCAGCACCGCCAGCTCCCGCGCATGCTGCCGCGGCGATTCGGCGAACAGCTCACGCTGCCGCGCCGCCAGTGCGGCCACCGCGGTCACCCGCACGCAAATGCTCTCCACCTCGCTCGGCAGCTTGCGGCGCTCGAGCTGCATGGCGATCAGCTCGGCCAGGTGCGCGCGGTCGGCCGTGGGGCGGTACAGAGCCAATCGCAGCACGGCCGGCTCGCCGCTGCCGTCCAATCGGCATTCCAACTGCACGGCTCCCTGACCGCGCCGGGCCAGCTCGTGGGCAATTGCCTCCAACAGGCGATCGATCGCCTGCTCGACGGCCGCGAGCTGCGCAGCCGGATGCTCGAGCAGACAGCGAGCTTCGACCGGTGGAGGGGGCCGATGCGGCACGATCGTCTCGCGCACCTGGCCCGTCAGGCGGTCGAGCCGCTCCAACAGCAGCGGGCCGAACCGCGCCGGCAAGCTGGCCCGTGGCAAACGGCGCACCGCCCCGACGTGCATAAGCCCCAAGCAGCGCAACAGCTCGCAGGTCGGCTCGGCAAGCCGCAGCGCCTCGATGGACAAGGCGTCGAGAGCCGACTCGTCGCGCGGCGAAACGACGAAAACTGATCGCGAGGGAGCGACGCCGTTTTCGTCGTCGTTTTCGTCGCCCACTTCGACCGGCGGGATGTTCACGATCGGACCATAGCGAGCTACCGCCCACGCAGCCGAGGGAGTATCGGCCACCGCCAGATGCGCCACATAGCCGCGCTGGCGCAGCTTGTGGGCGGCGGCGCGGGCCAGTTTCGCCTCGCCTCCGAACAGCGCGGTGGTGCCGGTGATGTCCAACAGCAGGCTGTCGCACTGATCGGCCTCTTGGTCGGGTCCCTCCTGCGGGTCGAGCGCCTCGTGCAATCCGACCATCGGGCTGAACTGCTCGCACCACACCGCCAGTTTTTCCAGGACAGCGCGATCAGCCTGAACGTCGTGAAGCTCGACGTGCGGGCCACTCGATTTCCCTCGCTCAGTCAGCGACGTCGCCTCGGCCAATGGCATGCCACAGCGCACGCCCGAAGCGCGGGCAGCCGGCGAACAGGCCGACACCCGATTTCCGCCCCGTCCCTGTGGCTGATAGAGGATCATCGGTTGCCCCTTAAGCTCGGGCCGCGCGGCGCACCGGGACTGCATGGGCCAGTCGGGCAGCCGGATACAAAGGATGCGTGTCATGGTGAGTGGCTGTTTCTCGATCTGCCTGATGGATGGCGCCGGTCGCTTCGTCGATTTCCACTGCCACGGCCGAGCCCGCCGCCGCGCCGCGGCATCGCAGCACGGTTACGCGCAGCCGCCATCCGCCGGTCGCCGAACGCGGCTCGACGCCGAACTGCACGTCGGACCAGCTCGACCGCCCCCGGGCCCGCATCGGCCGCACCAACAGTCCCAGCGTGCCTCCCGTCTCGGCGGCCAGTTGCAGGCGTCGCATCGCACGCTCGGAGAGCGAGTCGATCTGCCCCCACACGGCCGCCACGCCGCGACAGCGCATCGCCTGCACCATCGCCCACAACTCGTCAGCGGCGCTGTGAGCGCGCACCAAGAGCACGCCGGTGAGATCGATTCCCAGAAGATGCGCGGCCGGCGGATAGAATTTTTTATGGCGGTCGAACACCACCACCGCGCCCCCTTGGCGCGATGCGCCGCGCGCCGCCGACAAAGCCAAGATGCCCGCGCCGCTCCCCGGCGCGGCGGCCAGCCATTCGACCAGCGTGCCGCGCCGGAACCCTCCGCACGGCAACAACCGGTCGATTGCCGCGCAGCCGGTGCTGATGACCTCGGCGGGCCCGTGCGAATCGGCCGCGTGCAACCGATCAAGCCGCTCGCGCAAGGCGTCGACCAGTTCGATTCGGTCGTGGCGCATCGGTCAGGCTCCTGGATGACAGAGGACACACGGAGAAAATCGCCGCGTCCGCCGATAGTATACATTTGTATCCTATCGTGTCAAGCAACAAAAACAGAACGAAAACGGGAAAGGAGAATCGGGCCGGCACGGCCCAAACGGCGCCTCGCCGCTAACCTAGCGCCGCAGCGTCTTCAGCGGCACCCAGTCGCCCGGCGCTCGCTCGTAGTGCCAGAACGACCAGCCGTCGTACTTGCGGCGACGGCAAGCGGCGGCCGCGGCCTTCGAGGGAGTGGAAAAGAGCTCCCCCTCGAAGCGAATCAACCCGTCGCGGCGCAGATAGGCCCGCAGCGTTTTCCCCTTGTGCCGCCCACGAAGTTTCATTCGCTTGTGGACGTACCGCGCCAACACGGGCGCACGCCCCTGCGCCACGGGAACTTTATCGCTGCTCTTCTTCTTGGCCGCACGACGCTCCCGCCCCAACAGCGCTTCAAGCTCGCGACGGTGCAGTCGCCGCACGTCGGCCGCCAGCCGCTGCGACAGGTCTTCCGAGCGGCGGAACTTTCCGCTCGTGGCGTTGCCCGGCGGCTTGGAAATGCGCAGCACGAGCGATTCCAACTCGCGGATCGGAACGTCGCCGATAGTCAGATACACGCTGAAGCGGTCCCACGAACTGCTGTGCCGGTCGCGCAGATGCCGTTTGAGCCGCACGCGCAAATTGTGCGCCAGGCCGACGTAGTACACCTTGCCGCGACGGTACAGCACGTAGATGCCGTGCCGGCCGCGAATGTAGTCCCGCACCACGTCCTGGTACTTTTCGAGCGCCGCGCGAGAGACGTTTTCCAGATGCTGGCAGACAATGAGAGGAACACGCGGCACGAAACAACCTCGCCTTCTGCGTGCGAACGGGCGTCATTTTGCATATTTCGGCGAGGATTGTACAGTCGCGCGCGACGGGCCCAAGTGCGCGGTTGGCCGTGCCAAGCGAACGGCGGGTGTCCAACGAAGAGGGGCGGCAGACGACGCGCTGCCCCGGCTTAGAGCGGCGGCTAAGATACAGCCACAATCGGGCACTTCATACGCCAGGCAAGCGGCGCGAAGGCTACAGCACGAGGGCGATGATGGTCACCGCGATCATCACCGCCCCGACCATTGTCTTGGCAAGCGTGCCCAGAAGTCGCCCCCAGAAGGCCCCCACGCCGATCGGCACGCTAACCTCCATGGTGCGGCCTTCCCAGTACTCGCCGATCATCGCACCGAGAAACGCGCCCACGCTGGCGAATAGCAAAGCCGCCAAGAACGAGCCGACCACGGGAATGGGCAACCCCACGAACAGCCCCACCACGCCGCCCACAATCGAACCGAGCAGCGCCATGGCGGCGCCGCGCTTGCTCCCACCGGCGCGCGAAGTGCCGGCGGCGCCGGCGCCGAATTCGACGATCTCGCCCAGCACGGCCAATCCGACCAGCACAAGCACCACGCCCCATCCCACGTCGACGCGCCGCTCCACCGGCACCAGCAGCGCATACAGCGCCACAATGCCCACCATGATCCAGTTGCCCGGCAGCCCGACGAGCGTGAGCAGCCAGGCGGCCACGAGCACCAGCGGCAGCAGAATGGCGAGAGTGACCCAAAGAGCTGTCATGAGGTGCGAAATCCGAGCGAGTCGATTACGCCGCACGTCGAACGATGGCGGTCCAACCAACGAATGACCAATGTTCCAATTCCCAATGACCAATCCCGGAACGCAATGCCATCTTCATTGGTCATTGGGGCTTGGTCATTGCGTCATTTCCTACCAGGTATTCGTCAATCGCTGACGATGCTTGCCCCGCTTCAGCCCGTAACCGCCGGGTCGGCCGCCGCGATCGTGTCGATCACTTCCTGCGCCGTGCGGGCCCGATAGAGACGTTCGAGCACGAACTCGCTCTCGGCCACGCTGGCCAGTTGCGCCAGAAAGAACACCTGGAGCTGCGGCCGCTCGGCAGGCGTGATCAGCAGGAACACCAGCCGCACGGGCTCGGGTGCATTCTCGCTGAATTGGATCCCTTCGCGCGACCGGCCCAAAACGATCATCGACTGCTCCAGCCCTGGGCAGCGGGCATGGGGAATCGCCACGCGGTTGCCGATATCGGTTGGCATCTGACGTTCGCGATCCAGCGCCAAGCGGCAGACATCGGCGCCCGCCGGCAGATTTCGCGGTGGAACGACGGCAGCCAGCTCGCGAATCGCGTCCTCGGGCGTGGTGGCCGCGAGATCGAGCACCATGCCCCCGGCGGCCAGCGCGTCCTTGAGAAATACGCGCGGCAGGCGGGGGTATTCGTCCTCGATTCGCCCCACGACCTCCTCCAGCACGTCTTCCAGCGTAATCAGGCCGACGAGCTGTCCGCGGTCGACGACGGTTGCCATGTTGGCTCCGTCGCGCTGCAACTGCTGCATGGTGGTTTCCAGGTTATCGTTGGGCCCCACGCTGCGCAGGGGACGGATCAAGCGGCGCCAATCCGCTTCGGCGTCCTGATGCACAATCAAGTCCTTCATCAGCAGGTATCCGACCGGTGTGCCACCCACCCGATCGACCACCGGATAGCGTGAGAAGCGGTGCTCGGTCAGCACGCGTCTGACCTCGTCGATGTCGGCGCGTCGCGGGAGCCAGCGGACCTGCGACCAGGGAATCATGGCTTCCTTCACCGTGAGCGTGCCCAGGTCGAGAATGTTCTCCAACAAGAGCAGGCGATTGAGCGAGAAGCGGCCACTGACCTGGGCGGTGGAAAGCAGCATGCGGAGCTCCTGCTCGGTGTGGGTCACTTCGAACTGCTCGGTACGCAGGCCGATCATCCGCAGAATCAGGTTCGACGCACCGTTGAGCACGAGCATCGGCAAGTAAAAAACCCAATACGCCACGCGCATCGGGTACGCCACGAGGAGAGTGCATTGCTCGGCGCGGCGGATGGCGATGCTCTTGGGCGCCAGCTCGCCGATCAGGATGTGCAAGAACGTGATCAGGATAAACGCAATGCTCACCGAAAGCGTGTGGCTGACGGCCGGCGTCCACCAGCCGGGAAGCCCGACGACGGTCTGCACCACCGAAGCGAACGCGGGCTCGCCGACCCAGCCAAGCCCCAGGCTGGCAACCGTGATGCCGAGTTGGGTCGCGGAGAGGTAGTTGTCCAGACCGGCGACCATGGACTGCGCGGCCAGGGCGCGGCGGTTGCCCTGGCGGACGAGCTCCTCGATGCGGCTGGCGCGCACCTTGACAATGGCGAATTCGGCCAACACGAAGAAGCCGTTGAGGAGCACCAACAAGAAGGCGATCAGCATGTACAGGGGGGTGGTCCATTCCATCGTTGCGTGCCCTGTCCTAAGGGGAGGAAAACCCGGGCGAAGTCAGTCGACTGACCAGGGGCGCGGAACTGGTGGTCCATGGGCGCGAATCTGGTCCGCCATCGCCGGGGATGCCTCATTGTGCCGCAATGGCGTCGCTGCCAGAAGAGGCGAGAGTGGCGGCTACGAGAAGGAGTGGCGGGTCCGAATTCAAGAAGCCACGGCATGAGCGAGTCGCATGCATTGCGGCCGTGTCGCTGTTAGAATAGTTTGGCGGCGTTGGGAATGCCCACGGCGCGCATCGGG
>Ga0315553_10001120_pt1 | contig 22714 bp, 17 predicted proteins | sample SalMarSW160140MG_FD_203099 | JGI IMG/M metagenome (GOLD analysis project Ga0315553, IMG submission 203099) | Salt marsh sediment microbial communities from the Plum Island Ecosystem LTER, Massachusetts, United States - Salt Marsh Sediment SW1601-40 ... | reverse complement strand
TCACCGTATCAGCGGACTGGCGCTGGTGTTGTACCTGCCGCTGCACGTTTGGGTGACGCACCACATAACGCGCGGGCCAGACGAGTTCAACGGCGTGATGGAGGCTATGAGCACGCCGATGTTCAAGGTTTTCGAGGTCGCTCTGCTGGCGGCCGTGCTCTACCACGCGTTCAATGGGATTCGAGTGATCATGATCGACCTGGACTGGCTGGCGACGGCACGGGCGCAGCGGATTGCGTTCTGGGTTGCGGGCGCGATCTGTCTGCCCATCCTGGCGTACGCAGGCTATGCGTTCCTGACCATGCACGCGGTGTAGATCGGAGGAATGGGTTCATGCGTTACCGATCGGAGACGATACGCTCGGGCGGGGCCCTTGGGTGGCTGGTCCAGCGTTTCACGGGCGGGCTGCTGGTTGCACTGGTTCTAACTCACTTTTTCATTGTGCACTTCGGGTCGGGCGGCGATCTCTCGTATGAGACGGTGGCCCGGCGGCTGAGCAGCCCAATCTGGACGACGCTGGAACGGATTCTGCTGGCCACGGCCTTGTGGCACGGGGGGTATGGCTTCTGGCTAGTGGTGCAGGATTACGTCAAGAGTTTCAGCTTGCGCATGATTCTGCTTCTGGCGCTGTGGACGGTGGGTCTGGGCGCGTTCGTGCTGGGGTGGCTGGCTCTGATCTCATTAGGGAGGGGGCAGATATGAGTGTCAGCGAACGGGAAGCCGAGCGTTTGCACGAGGTCAGCGGGATCGCTCTGCACAACGTGCATCGGCACGATGTGGTGGTGGTCGGATCGGGCCTGGCGGCTCTGGAGTGCGCGTTGGAGTCATCGCGTGTGGCCGACGTAGCCGTCGTCAGCAAGATCTTCCCCACGCGCTCCCATTCGGGCGCGGCGCAGGGCGGCATCGCCGCGTCGCTGGCCAACGAGGAAGAGGACCACCAGGAATGGCACATGTTCGACACCGTCAAGGGTGGCGATTACCTGGGCGACCAGGATGCCATCGAGATTCTCGCGCGTGAGGCCCGCGACGTGGTGTACCAGTTGGAACATCTGGGAGTCCCATTCAGCCGCAACCGCCAGGGGCGGATCGCCCAGCGGAAGTTCGGGGGGCATACGAGGGACTTCGGGCGAGGCGGGCCCGTGCTGCGGGCCTGCTATGCCGCCGACCGAACGGGCCATGCCCTGCTGCACACGCTGTGGCACCAATGCATCAAGAGCCAGGTGCGGTTCTACGCGGAGTATATGGTCCTGTCGCTGATCATTCGCGAGGGAAGGTGCCTGGGCGTGGTGGCCCTGAACATCCTGGACTCGACGGTACACGTGTTTCAGTCGCGGGCGGTGATGCTGGGCACGGGCGGGTATGCGCGCGTGTACCGCATCACGTCGAACTCCTGGGCCAATACGGGCGACGGGCTGAGCCTGGCGCTCCGCGCGGGACTGCCGCTGGAGGACATGGAGTTTGTCCAGTTTCATCCGACCGGACTGTTCGAGCATGGCATCCTGCTGACCGAGGGTGCCCGCGGCGAGGGGGGGCACCTGCTTAACGGTGAGGGTCGGCGCTTCATGGAGGACTACGCCAAGGACAAGATGGAACTGGCGCCCCGTGACGTGGTGGCCCGGGCGATCCAGAAGGAAATCGATGCCGGACGCGGCATCGACGGGCAGGCGTGCGTGCACCTCGACCTGCGTCATCTGGGCAAGGCGCTGATCGACGAGCGCCTTCCGCAAATCACCGAGATCGCCCAGAAATTCATGGGGATCGACGCGACAAAGCAGCCGGTGCCGATCCAGCCGACGGCGCACTACTCAATGGGCGGCATTCCGGTCAACGTCAATGCCGAGGTGTTGGAGGACGGCAAAAACAAGGCGGTCAAGGGCTTGTATGCTGCGGGCGAGTGCTCGTGTGTGTCGGTGCACGGGGCGAACCGACTGGGGACGAACTCGCTACTGGAGGCATGTCTGTACGGTCGACGGGCGGGCCAGTCGGTTGTTCGATACCTGGCCAGTGGGGCGGAAATGCCGACCTTGCCGATCGATGCGGCCAATCCGGTGCTGGAGAGGCTTCGTTGGCTTCAGGGCAGCCAGGGGACAGAGCGCGTCGCCTCACTGCGGCGAGAGTTGCAGGAGACCATGCACCGTCATTGTGCGGTGTTCCGTGACGCGCAGGCCCTCGACGAAGGACTGAAGCAGGTCAGGGTTCTTCAGCGACGTTACGAACAGGTGAAGCTGGACGGCGCGGGCAAATGCTTCAACACGGAGGTGGTCGAGGCGTTGGAGTTCGGTCATATGCTCGACTTCGTCGAGTTGATCGTCGCCGGCGCGCTGAACCGCACGGAGAGCCGCGGGGCTCAGTCGCGGACCGACTATCCCGATCGCGACGACGACAACTGGTTGAAGCATACGTTGGCCTGGCGCGGCGGGGACGGCGTCCGATTCGATTACAAGCCTGTGGTAATCGAGCGCTTCGCGCCGAAGGCACGTGAGTATTGACCGCGACGGCGGAAAAGGAGTTGCGATGGCCAGGCACGTGTTGCGTGTATTCCGCTACGACCCGGAGAAGGACCAGGAAGGCTACGAGCAGCGATTCGAGGTCGAGGCCGAATCGCACTGGACGGTACTGGACGCCCTGCATGACATCAAGTGGCATCAGGACGGGACGTTGAGCTTTCGGCGCTCGTGCCGCCACGGCATCTGCGGCTCCTGTGCGATGACGATCAACGGCAAGAACGGTCTGGCGTGCGAGTTGCAGTTGGCGGCGCTGGGCAGCGAGATCGTGGTCGAGCCGCTGCGCGGCCTGCCGGTGATCCGGGATCTGGTGGTGGATATGCAGCCGATCTACGACGCGATGGTGGCCGTCAAGCCGTATTTGATCACAGGTTCCTCGCCGATGTCGGACCAGGAGAGGTTACAGAGCCCCGAAGAGCGGGCCCGGCTGGACGGGCTGTATGAGTGCATTCTGTGCGGCTCGTGTACGTCGAGCTGTCCGTCGTTCTGGGCCGACAAGCAGTACCTCGGACCCCACGCGCTGCTGTGGGCGTGGCGTTACATCGCCGACTCGCGTGACGAGGGCGAGGCCGAACGTGTAGGCGTGCTGGACGACAAGCACGGTCTCTGGCGGTGCCACAAGATCTTCAACTGCGTGGAGTGCTGTCCGAAGGATCTCAACCCCACCAAAGCCATTTCGAATCTACAACGGGCCGTGATCAGCGGGCGGTTCTAGGGTATAGTCGAGACAGGTCGGTGGCGGCGATCGGACGTGGGACCGACACGGTCGCGCCGCCGGACCGGGTAGAGGTGTGTGATGGCCGAAACGATGGTGCACAAGATTCTGCGGGAGCATCTGGTCGAGGGCGAACTGGTTGGGGGGCGCGAGATCGGCGTCCGCATCGACCAGTGTCTGACACAGGACGCGACAGGCACAACCGCGTTCCTGCTGTTCGAGGCCATGCAGATCCCGCGCGTACGGTGCGAACTGGCGGTCAGTTACGTCGACCACAACATGGCCCAGTTCGGCCCGGAGAATCACAACGATCACTTGTACCTCCAGAGCGTGGCCACAAAGTTGGGGGCGTATCACTCGCGACCGGGCAACGGCATCTGCCACCAGGTGCACCTGGAGCGATTCGGCCAACCGGGCAAGACGCTGCTGGGCAGCGATTCGCATACACCCACCAACGGGGGGATCGGGATGCTGGCGATCGGGGCGGGTGGGCTCGACGTGGCGGTGGCCATGGGGGGCGGCCCGTTTTACATGACCTGTCCGCGGGTGATCGGCGTGGAGCTGACCGGCTCGCTGCAACCGTGGGTGGCCAGCAAGGACATCATCTTCCGGCTGTTGTCGATTCTGACGACCAAGGGCAACGTCGGTTGCGTGGTGGAGTATCACGGCGAGGGTGTCGGCTGTCTGAACGTACCCGCCCGCTCGACGTGCACGAACATGGGGGCCGAGTTGGGCGTGACCACGAGCGTCTTTCCCTCCGACGATCTGACGCGTCGGTTCATGCAGGCCCAGGAGCGAGCCGATTCGTGGCAGGCGTTGGCACCCGATCCGGGCGCCCGCTATGACCGTATTGCCAAGCTGCTGCACGGTGAGCGAGACGCTGCGGTCATCGAGAACATCCGCACGTATTGCGCGGGCGTGGAGGTGTCCCATCCCGACAAGAACGGTTTCGTGAAGGTCGGGTTCGACAAGATCATTATCGATCTGAACGAGTTGGAGCCGTTGTGCGCCACGCCGGGCTCACCCGACAACATTACGACCGTCGGCCGGCGCGCGGGCACGCGGGTCGATCAGGTCCTGGTCGGATCGTGCACCAACAGCAGCTATCAGGATTTGATGGTTTGCGCCGAGGCGCTGAAGGGTCGTACGGTGCATCCGAACGTGGAGATGGGGGTTTCGCCCGGCTCGCGGCAGGTATTTACGATGATCGGCCGCAACGGCGCTCTGGCCGACTTCATCGCGGCCGGCGCGCGAGTTCTGGAGAGCGCGTGTGGCCCGTGCATCGGGCAGGGCCAGTCGCCCGGGCAGGATCGGGTTTCGCTGCGGAGTTTCAACCGCAATTTCGGCGGACGCAGCGGCACGAAGAACGACACGGTCTACCTGGTTTCGCCGGAGACGGCGGTAGCATCGGCTATCACGGGCGTGTTTACCGATCCGCGGGATCTTGCCGAGCGGTTGGGGATTGCCTACCCGCAGGTCGAATGGCCGGAGAGGTTCGAAGTGGACGACAGTATGATCCTGCCACCGGTGCCGGCCGACCGGGCAGCAAAGGCCGAGGTCGTGCGTGCGCCGACGATCGTGACACCGCCGGGCGGCCAGCCCGTGCCGGAGGATCTGGCCGGCAAAATCCTCATCAAGGTAGGCGAAAAGATCACGACCGATCATATCATGCCCGCCGGCGCGTTTCTGAAGTTTCGCTCGAACGTGCCGGAATACGCCAAGGCGGTGTTCCATCCATTGAACGAGCCGGATCGACCCACGTTTTACGAACGTGCGTCGTCCCTGCGCGATGCGGGCGGGCATGGTGTGGTCCTTGCGGGAGACTCGTACGGGCAAGGGAGCAGCCGAGAGCACGCTGCGCTGTGCCCGATGTACCTGGGTGTCAAGGCGGTGATCGCCAAGGCCATCGAGCGGATCCACAAGGCCAATCTCATCAACTTCGCTATCGTGCCGCTGCTCCTGGAGGATGTGGCCGACTACGATCGCCTCGAGGAAGGCGACGAACTGCTTATTCCCGCCCTGGCGGCGGCCGTGCGAGACGGGGCCGAGACGGTGACGGTAACCGACGTGAGCAGGGGGTTCGATTTCGTGTGCCGGCTGGACCTGAGCGAGCGCGACCGCCGCACGCTGGCGGCCGGAGGCAAACTGCTTCTGACCGGGCAGGGCAGCGGGTAGTCTTGGAGGGGCGGACTGGTCCGGTCGGTCGTGCCGACGTGCTGCCGGCTATGGCTCGACGGACGGCGCCGCGACGCTAAAATGGGTGGTTCGCGATGTGTAGCGTTGACCGACATGATGGACGTTATCGCGCGTATGGGGGTGTAGCCCTCGCTGCGTGCGTCGCTGCGGTGCTGGGTGGGTGCGCCGGCGAGCGGCACATCGCTGCTCAGCGCGAGTTCTTGCCCGCCGAGGCGCCGGCCGGCTTCGACGACAGCGCCTGGGGCGAAGTTCTTTTGCGGCACGTGCGGGACGGACGGGTGGACTATGCGGCCCTGAGCAAGGACCGCGAGCCGCTCGAGCGGTTTGTGGCGATGGCGAGCCACATCGGCCCGCGGTCGACACCGCACTTGTTCACGTCGCATGAGGCTCGGCTGTGCTACTACGTCAATGTATACAACGCGCTGGTCGTCCGTGCAGTGCTCGAACAGTGGCCGGTAGATACCGTATACGCCCTGTCGCGGCCGTCCCTGGAGCACGGCTATCGTTTCACGGTTGACCGGCAATCGGTGACGCTGGCCGACCTGCACGAGCAGGCCGTGGCCGAGGCGGGCGACGATCCGCGGGTTCGGTTTACGTTTTGCGCGGCTGCGGTTGGCAGTTGTGAGCTGGCGGGCATGCCCTACCGACCGGTGACCCTGGAGCATCAGCTTCGGCAGGCGGCGGCTCGTGCGGTGGCCAGTGAGTCGATGGTTCGGGTGGATCATCCCCGGCAGGAACTACTGGTGGGGCAGGCGATCTTCGCTCATCAGCGCGAGTTCACACAGTGGTACCAGCGGCGCTACCGGAGCGAGGAGCCGGCTCTGTTGAACGTTCTGCTGGCAATGGCCAACGAGCCTGACCGCCGCCGGCTCAACGACGCGACGGGCTACCGAGTGAAGATGCTGCCCTTCGATCGCACTCTCAACAGCCAAGCACCGGCGTTGGTCAACGCGGGAACTTAAGGTTTTACTATGTCTGATATGCAGGGCCTGGCGGAACTTCGCCCCCAGATCGTCGACTTTGTGTCCAAACGAGCGGCCACGGACGAATATGCGGCATACTGCCGAAACCTGCTGGCTGAGCTGATTGAGATCGACACGTCGATCGGTCCGGATCTCGATCGACTCGCCCGGAACGAATCGCGGACGTTCGACGTTCTCGAAAGCGAGATCAAGGCGATCGTGGGTAGCGAGGCGCTGATCGAGCGAAGCCCGATCGACCCGACGATTGAGGCGGACCGCTTCTATTCGGTGCCCTATTACGCAGCCACCACGGCGTGTCCTCGGCCCTCCATAGAGCACGTATATCGCAACCGGGCAAACCTGGTCGTGCACGTGGATCGCCAGGAGCAGGGCGCCGGCTGCGTGTACAACTCGCACGTGGACACGGTTGCGCCGTACATAGCGGGGCGACCAAACGGCGAGCAAGTGCTCGGGCGCGGCGCGTGTGACGCAAAGGGGCAGCTTGTCCTGATGATCGCCCAGATGAAACTGCTGGAAGAGCTACGCCGCACGTTCGGCTGGACGCCTTCCGGGCCTCGGGCGTACCACTTTGTGATTGACGAGGAAAGCGGGGGCAACGGCTCGTTGTCGCTGGCGCGCGACCCGCGGTGGTCGGGCTATGAGGTGGTGGTCCACGAGCCTACGGGCAACATTCCGCACCCGGCCAATCGGGGTGCGGTGTGGTATCGATGCGCGATGTCGAGTTGTGGTGACGAAGGCGTCAATCCGCTGGAGATGATGCCGTTTGTGGTGACCAGCCTGGAGGAGGCCGGGCGCCAATTGCGGCAGCAGAGCCGCCACGAGCTGTTCGGACCGCAGCACGTGCAGACGAATTACGGTGTCCTGGGCGAATACGGCAGGCACCCGTCGGCCGTCAACGACCACGTGGCGGTGACCGTTACGATCAAGGCTACGGCCAACCCCGAGCGCATCCAGATGCGACTGGTCGAGATGATCGACGCCATGTTGACCGAGTACACGCGGGTGTACGGCGACAAGACCCGTCAGATCGATCCAGCCACCGGTGCGCGGGTCCTCGCGCGACACTACGCCGTGCGTTTCGAGCCATCGGACGACGGGCTGCGGTACCGAATCGACTTCTTCGGCAAGGCCGGTCACATGGGAGCCTTGCCCGAGTGCGATGGCGCGATCACCAAGGCGGCCCTTGTACTGAGAGCCTTGATGAAAGTGGCGCAGAACTATCCTCAGATCGAGGCTACCGGTCGGCTGGCGGACCGACCGTCGGCCGATCCGCTCGTTCTGGAGGGTGGGCAGGGGTTCGTCCCGACCCATTCGTTGGAGGATGTAACCCGCCGCTTGGCCGAGGCCGCTCAAGCCGGCGCCCAACAGTACTGCCGGTTCAGGCAGGTCCGGTTCAAGCCGGACATGGCTCGCATGAGCTTCGACAAGCTACACAACGAGGCCTATGCCTCCGACCTGGACTGCCCGGTGTTTCGGGCCTTTGCGGCTGCCCACCGCGCGCTGGGGTTGGCTTGGCCCGAGCCGGCTGGTTGGGGTGTGAGCTGCGATGCGCGGATATACGCCCACTATGGGCACTCGGTCGTTACGTACGGTCCGGGCAGCATCGAGCGAGCGCACGGCGACGGCGAATGGATCGACGTGCGGCACATTCAGCAGGCACTAGTAACCGCTACGCTGGCAGCGGGGGCGCTCGGGCAAGGACAGGCAGGCTAGACACAGGACCCACTTACGCTGCCGCCACCGACCTAGGATGCAGACATGGGGTCGCCAAGGGCCGACCGGCTGGGCGTATTGGGCTTGACTGTACGACTGTGGGAGTGATAATCGTTAGTAAAGCGTGATTAGTTAATGAAATTGCAGTCCGCCGTCCTTACCGGGCCGATGCGGGCTTCGAATTTTGCCTGGTCGCCACTCCACACGACGGGTTACCCCCCCTAGCCTGTCTAATGCGACCAGGCTTTTTTTTGCGCCGGTGCGCCCCTGCCGGGCCTTAGCTGTTCGGCGTGGGCGGAGTGGGCGTCGGTCGGTCGGCCGCACGCTCGGCGACGGTGGTTGGACCGATCCGGTCGGCAAGATGGCAGGCGGCCAGGTGGTCTGACGGGGCGCCGTCGTGGGGTTGTAAGGGCGGCGGCGTCGATCGGCAGATGTCCTCCGCCATCGGGCAGCGGGGGTGGAAGGGGCAGCCGGAGGGCGGATTGACCGGGCTGGGGATCTCGCCGGCGAGGATAATGCGGCGTTGCGAGCGACGCACCTGTGGGTCGGGCTGGGGAACAGCCGACAGCAGCGCGTGGGTGTAGGGGTGCTTGGGGTTGGCGTACAGTTCGTCGCCCGCAGCAAACTCTACGATCTTGCCCAAGTACATCACAGCCACCTCGTCGCTGACGTGCTCGACCACCGCAAGGTTATGAGCGATGAACAGGTAGCTCAGGCCCAACTGGACCTGGAGGTCCTTGAGCAGATTGAGGATTTGCGACTGGATGGAGACGTCGAGGGCGCTGACCGGTTCGTCGCAGACAATCAGCTTGGGCTCGAGGGCCAGGGCTCGGGCGATGCCGATGCGCTGGCGTTGGCCGCCCGAGAAGGCGTTGGGGTAGCGGGACATGTCTGCCGGCGAAAGCCCCACTCGCTCGAACAGTTCGGCGACTCGCTTGCGGCGTTGGGCGCCACGGGCAATACCGTGAACCGTGAGGGCCTCGCCGACGATGTTGCCCACGGTCATGCGCGGATTCAGGCTACTGACGGGGTCCTGGAAAATGATCTGGATCTGACGGCGCATGTGGCGCAGTTGTCTGCGGCGCAGGGCAAACAGGTCGATGCCGTCGAAGACGACGCGGCCGGTCGTGGCGGGGATGAGCCGGAGGACGGTTCGCGCGACGGTGGTCTTGCCGCACCCGCTTTCGCCTACGAGCCCCAGTGTCCTGCCGCGACGCACACCGAAACTGACCCCGTCGACGGCTTTGACCCAGCCGATGGTGCGAGAGAAGACCCCGCGTCGCACGGGGAAGTGGGTCTTCAGGTCGCTGACGGTCAGGATGGAGTCGTCGGCAATCATCAGGACGGATCGACCTCCGGCGTGGGCTGATAGCCAGGTGCCTTCCAGCAAGCGACGGGGTGGCCGACTTTGACGTCCCGGCGGATCGGCTCGACCGTCTGGCATTGATGGTCGTCGCGGCCCAGCGGGCAGCGTGGGTGGAACTTACAGCCTGAGGGGAAGGCCCGCGGATCGGGCACCGTGCCTTCGATCACCTCGAGTCGTTGTTTGCCCTCGGACAAACGCGGCAAGCTGCGGAAAAGGCCCTGCGTGTAGGGGTGCAGCGGATTGGCGAAGAGTTCTTCGACGTCGGCCGATTCGACGATCTTACCGGCGTACATCACACACACGTGATGGGCGACACTCGCCACGACGCCCAAGTCGTGCGTGATGAGCAGGATGGCAAGGTTGGTCTGTCGCTGGAGTTGGCCGAGCAGGTCGAGGATCTGGGCCTGGATGGTCACATCGAGCGCGGTGGTCGGTTCGTCGGCGATGAGCAACTCGGGTTTGCACGACAGGGCCATGGCGATCATGACGCGCTGTCGCTGTCCGCCCGATAGTTGGTGGGGGTATTGTCGGACGCGCTGGGCGGCTTCGGGAATGCCGACCTGCGCGAGTAGCTGCTCGGCCCGCTGCCAGGCGGAACGCTTGCTGAGCCCCTGGTGCAGGCGGATGGCCTCGACGATCTGATTGCCCACGGTGTAGACGGGGTTGAGGCTGGTCATGGGTTCCTGGAAAACCATGGCGATGCGATTGCCGCGGACCTGCCGCATGCGCCTTTCAGGCATCGTAACCAGGTTCTGGCCGTCGAAGACGACGCGTCCCGCGACGATCTGCCCGGGCGGGCTTTGGACCAGGCGCATGATCGACAGAGCGGTAACCGACTTGCCGCAGCCGCTCTCGCCGACCAGGGCCAGGGTCTTGCCCGCCTCCAGGTTGAAGCCCACCCCGTCGACGGCGCGAACGACGCCCAACTCGGTCAGAAAGTGCGTGCGCAGCCCCTGTACCTGAAGCAGTGTGCCGTTTCGCGTTGCCTCTTGCTTGCCCATATACCGCTACGCTTGTTGCCCGGCGACCGATCCGGGATCGAACGCGTCGCGCAGGCCGTCGCCCACGAAGTTGAACGCCATCACCGCTACGAAGATGAAAAAGCCGGGCCAGAGTATCCAGGGATGCTGGGCGAGCTCGCTGATGTTGACGGCTTTCTGAAGCATGTTGCCCCAACTTGGCACGGGGTCCTGTATGCCCATGCCGATCAAGCTTAAGGCCGACTCGCCGAGAATGTAGGCCGGTATGCTCAGCGAGGCTGCCACTATAGCATACGATAGGGTGCTCGGCAGGACATGCCGAACAATGATGCGCCAACCGGGCAGGCCGGCGGCGACGGCGGCCGTGACGAAATCCTGCTTGGCGATCGAAAGCACCATGCCGCGAATGACACGGGCCAGCCCGGCCCAGCCGATGAAGGCGAGGATGAAGACCACGCCGAAGTACACCTGTACCGAACTCAGGCCGGCCGGCAAGGTGCTGTAGAGGATCATCAGCAGGTACAGCCCGGGGATGAGCATAATCAGCTCGCACAACCGCTGGATGAGCAGGTCGATCGTGCCGCCGTAGTACCCGCTGATTCCCCCGATCAGCAGCCCGATGATCAGACTCACCGACGTACCCAGAAGGCCGACGGTCATGGAGACACGCGAGCCGTAGATCACGCGGCTGAGGACGTCGCGCCCCACGTGATCGGCCCCTAGCAGATAGAGCCGTCCCGGCGAGTCGACGCCGAACAGGCGGACGTTTGTGGGGAGCAGCCCGAGCAGCCGATACTTCTGCCCGCGGGCGAAGAACCGCAGGTAGTACTTCTTCGACCGATCCTGCGTGTAGATCCTCTGGTAGTAGTCGTTGAAGGTGTAGCTGCTGCCGTAGACGAACGGGCGGAACGAGAAGTTGCCCTCGTCGTCGTAGAAGTGTGGCCGCAGCGGCGGATGGTAGGAATGATCGCGGCGCTGGTCGTCGTAGTGATAGGGGGCAAAGAAGTCGGCGAAGATGGTGAACACGTAGAGCACCACGAGGATCCTGAATCCGTGCATGGCCATCCGGTGGCGGCGAAGGGCGCGCAGGCTCAGGCGCAGCGGGCTGAGCGATTCGGTCTGCCCGTTGGACTGCTCGGCTGCGACTGTCTCGGCCTGTTGGCTCATGAGTAGGAGATCCTCGGGTCGACCACGGCCAGAAGCACGTCGGCCAGCAGGTTGCCGATCAGCAGCATCAACGCGCCCATCATGAAGCCGCCCATCACCAGGAATTCGTCCTTGCTGCGCACAGCGTTGAACAGCAGGAACCCCAGCCCGGGATAGCTGGTGATGATCTCCAGCAGGGCCGCGCCGCTGAACAGCGAGGCAAACTGATAGCCGAAGATGGTAATCAGCGGGTTGACGGCGTTGCGCAAGGCGTGCTTGTAGACGACGCGGTGCTCGCTCAGCCCCTTGGCGCGGGCGGTAACCACGTACTGCTGTCGCAGCACGTCGAGCATGTTGCCCCGCATGATGCGCTGCAAGCCCGCCAGCGCCCCGACGACCAGCACCACCACGGGGATAGCCAGGTGGGCGGCAAGGTCGGCGAGCTTGCCCGACGTGGTGAGTTCGTCGTAATCGACGCTCTTGAGTCCACCGGCTGGCAGCCATTGCAGCTCGCCGCTGAAGATGTACAGCAGCAGCAGCGCGAGGAAAAAGTGGGGCAGACTCATCCCCATGAACGAGATGCTGCTAAGCACCTTGTCGGACGGGCGGTACTGGTGCACAGCCGCGTAGACCCCAAGCGGGATGGCCACCAGCCACGTCAGCGTGATGGCTGCGATGTTCAGGATAAGCGTGTTGATTAGCCGATCGCCGATGAGTTGAGCGACCGGTCGCTTATACTCAAAGCTGTAGCCGAAGTCGCCCTGGACGAAGCGCGACAGCCAAGCCAAATACTGGACGTACACCGGCGAGTCGAGACGATACTTCACCCGCTCCTGCTCGATGTACTCTTGCGAGACGCGACTGTCCTGCTTGAGGCGGTCGAAGTAATCCCCCGGCGCCAGCTTCATGAAGCCGTAGCCGAGCATCGACGCAGCCAGCAGCATGAGCAGAGCTATCAGGATTCTTCGGATGATGTAGCTGGTCATCGTGCCGCCGGCCAGAAAATCGTGGGGTGACCGTTTGTGTCTTGCGCTAGGGCTCGAGCAGGAAGATCTCCTCGGAGTTGTGCAGGACCCCGCCAATCGGCGCGGGGAAAACGTTGCCGAACTTGTTGCGCAGGGCGGTCAGACGTTCCGTGACCGCGGTATAGACATATGGCTGCTGTTCAGCGATTATCGCCTGCCACTCGCCATAGAGCTTCTTGCGTTTGGCGCGGTCGAGTTCCTGGAAGCCCTGGGTGAAGATCTCGTCGATGCGGGCCTCCCAGGGCGTGGCCGGCGACTTCTGATACGGATACCACATGTGGATTCGCCCACTAGAGTTCCATACGTTGGCTCCCCAGTGCGGCTCGGGGCCGCCGGTCAGACCAAGCAGGATGACTTCCCAGTCAAAGGTTTTGTCCAGCTTGGTGACCAGCGCATTGAACTCAATCGCTCGCAGATTAGCCTTCATGCCGAGTCGCTCAAGGTCTTTGCGGACGATTTCGGCGATCGCCGTGCGCTGGTTGTTTTCGGCGTTGGTCATGAGCGTAAACTCGACCTTGCGACCTTCGGCGTCTTCGAGCACGCCGTCGTCGTTGCGATCGATCAGGCCCATATCCCGCAGTAGACTGCGGCCCTTCTCCAGGTCGTAGTCATACGTCTTGATGTCGGGGTTGTAGAAATAGCCCATCGCCACGGTGCCCGGTCCATACTGCGGGTGACCCAGGCCGTTCATCACCGAATCAATGATGGTTTGGCGATCGATGGCGTAAGCAACGGCCTGGCGGAAACGGACGTCGCTGAACCATAGGCGTTTGTACGGCGTAACGTAAGGCTTGCCCTCGGGCGATTTGCCGGGGTTCATGTTGAACACGACGAACTGCGAGCCGTAGGCCGGCCCGAGCTGGTAGATTTTGAAGTTGCCCTCGCGCTCCAGCGGCTTGAGGATGGGGAAGTCCTCGCCGCGTATGTTGGTGAAGTCGGTTTCGCCGTTTCTGAAGCGGAGGAAGTCGGCGTTCAGGTCTTGCACCACCAGATAGACAATCTCGTCGAGGTACGGCAGGCGGTTGCCCTCGGCGTCGCGCTTCCAGTAGAGGGGGTTGCGACGAAGGACGACTTTCTGACCGGTCTCGTAGCTTGCCAGCATGAACGGCCCGGTGCCGACGATGTCCTCCGGCTTGCTGTCGGCCCCCATAGCTGAATCAAAGGTACCGGCGCGGATCATCGGTTCGTACTTGTGCTTGGGGATGATCTCGCTGGCGATCAGCAAATCGAAGATCGCGCACTTAACGGGCAGCTCGAAGCGGACGGTGTAATCGTCCACCTTGGTGACCTGCCATTGTTTGCCGTCGACGGTGATGATGTCACGCGTGGACGTCGTGATGTCCTTGTTGTAAATCACGTCCATGTAGGTGAACACCACATCGTCGGCCGTGAACGGCGTCCCGTCGCTCCATTGGACGTCCTCGCGGAGCTTCACCGTCCACACCAGGCCCGACTCGTCGTGCTCCCAACTTGTGGCGAGGAGAGGTGCCGGCTCGTACGTCCATGCGTCCGTGCGCGTCAGGCCCTCGAAGATGTTGACTGTGAACTGTGTCGTGCTCGTTTCGCCGGCTGTGATGGGATTGAAGCTTTTCGGCGGGCTGATTGTGCTGAAAATGATTCGGCCGCCGTGTTGCCCGACGACGGGTCGATAGGCCTCACGCGCAACCGATCCCCAGCGAGTCGGGCCGGTGGTGGTACCGGTAGCACTCCCGGATGACTTTCGCTCGCCTTGCCCGCAGCCGACAAGCGCGAAGGCGGTTACGGCGGCCATCAGGACGTGTGTCACTGTATCCGCTCTGACTCGGATCAAATGCATCGCGCAGCCCATCTCCTATGAAGTTCAGGCTCAGTAAGGTCGCGCTGAGCAGCGTGCAGGGAAACACGATAAGCCACCAGGCACTTTGCACGTTGTTGATGGCTTCGAGCCCGTCGGCCGCCAGATTGCCCCAGCTTGGCAGCGGCGGATGGATGCCGATGCCCAGGAAGCTGAGAAACGATTCCTGAAGCATGGCCTGCGGCACGGTCAGCGTTGCATAGACCAGAATGGGTCCGATCAGATTCGGCAGCAGGTGTCGCCAGAAGATACCCGCGCCACTCACGCCGGCCGCCCTCGCCGCCTCGACGAAAGGCTGGGCCTTGAGCGACAGCACCTGACCGCGAACGACACGAGCCATGGTCAGCCAACTGACGGCCCCGATTGCGAGAAATAGGATGATGACGTTGGCGGCGGCCGCACCGAAGACGCCCTCCAAGCGTCGTTCAAACGCGAACTTGATCAAGATCACCAGCAGAATATAGGGCAGCCCATAGAGTATGTCCACCAAACGCATCATGATCGCGTCGACGCGCCCGCCGGCCAGGCCCGCCAGTGCGCCCCAACCCGTGCCGATGATCACACTGATCGTCGCCGCCGCCAGCCCCACGCCCAGACTGATCAACCCACCCAGCAAACAGCGAGCCCATAGCGGTCGGCCGAGCTTGTCAGTGCCGAGAGGCTGCAACCACGTGGGCGGTGTGCGGGCGTCGTCGAGATGTTGATCGTTGGAGGCTGGGATCGACCACGCTGCGGCCAACACGCATGCGGCGACGATCGCAGCCAGAAAGACCAGCGATGCGACGGCGAGTGAGTTCCGCCGGAAGGCCGGCCATCGTCGCGCCTCGTGCGCCACGTCGTACAGCGCCGGCGTGGTGGCGGTACGCGTCATATCGCCTCCGCCGAGATGCGTGGATCGAGCCAGGTGTAGGCGATGTCCACGAGCAGGTTAAACAACACGATCAGGCCCGCGTAGACGGTGACGGCGGCCAGGATGAGCATCTGGTCGCGGTTGATCACGCCGTTGACGAAGTGCAGGCCGAGCCCGGGCACGTTGAACACTTTCTCGATGACGAACGAGCCGGTCAGCACGGCCGCGGCCGCCGGCCCGAGGAAGCTTAGCACCGGCAGGAACGCCACGCGCAAGGCATGCTTGAGCACCACCTGCGACTCGCTCAGCCCTTTGGCCCGCGCAGTCCGCAGGAAGTCGCTGGACAACACGTCGATCATACCCAGGCGCGTCAGCCGGGCGATGTAGGCCATGAACGGCAGGGCAAGAGTGACAGCCGGCAGCACGAGTTGTGCGGGCGTGCCCCACCCGCCGGGCGGGAACAGCCGGACCCACACCGCCAGGAGAATCAGCAGGCCCGCACCGATCACAAACGTCGGCACGCTTATGCCGACCACCGCCACGCCCAGCGTCAGGTAGTCCCACACGGTGTGCCGTCGCACCGCGCCGATCACACCGAGCCCGACCCCGGCAAAAAGGGCGATCAGCAGGGCGAGTGAGCCCAGCGCAGCCGATACGGGCAGACTGTGACGGACGATCTGGTTGCACGTCCAATCGCGGTAGTGCAGGCTTTGTCCCAAGTCGCCATGAAGCAGGCCGGTCAGATACCGCCAGTAGAACTGCCAGTTGTCCTCCATGCCGTATCGCTGCCGCAGTCCCATCTCGATGACCGGCGATAGGTTTCGGCCTCCCTCGTGCTCGAAGGGGTTGCCCGGCACGGACACCACCATCACAAACGCGATGGTGTACACCGCCCACAGGATCAGCGGCGCCTGGACCAGACGCGACCCGATCCGCCGGATCATGGCGACACCTCGACGTACTTGAGCATGGTCATCATCCGCGGGGTAAGGTGCAGATTGGCGACGCGATCGGGGTCCAGCGCGAAGATGTTGACGTAGTAGTAGAGTGGCAGCAGCGGCAGGGCTTCGTTGACCAGGAATCGCTCGGCCAGGGCGAGTTTGGCCACATGTCGGGCGTCGGCTGGCGCTCGGCCTCGTCGAGCATGTCGTCGAACGTCCGGTCGCGGAAATGCGAGTCGTTGTTGCCGTTTTCGCTCTGGAACATCTCCAGGAACGTGGTGGGGTCGCCATAGTCGCCATACCAGCTTGCCCGACAGACCACGTAGCGGGCGTTCTTTTTGTCCTCGCGGAAGAGCTTCACCTCGATGCCGCGGATGGCGGTTCTCACGCCGAGATTGGTCTCCCACATTTTGCAGATGGCCTCGGCGATCTGACCGTGGTTGAAGCCCGTGTTGAACAGCACCTCAACGATGGGGAAGTTCGACATGTCGGTCCAACCCGCTTGAGCCAGCAGTTCTCTGGCGCGGACGGGGTCGCAGCCCAGACCTTCCACCGCCGGGTAGTTGGGGATCGAGCGGGGGGGGATGAAGGTGTCGGCGGGCAGGTTTCCGCGGCGAATCACGCGATCGACCAGTTGCTGCTTGTCGACCGCCAACGCGAAGGCCTGACGAACGCGCCGGTCGTGCCACGGGTTGTCCGTGCCGTCGGGCAGCTTGGGTTCGCAGTTGAAGTTGTAGAAGTAGGTACCGAAGGCGGGGAACGCGTGGATGTCGCGCCGCGTAGGTGTAGCGCCCCGACGGCTGTTCGGGCCGTTCAACGCGCCGGGCAGCGGCGACCCCGAGCGGCGGATCAGTTCGGGGGCGTAGTCCATGTCGAGGCTGCTGAGCCAATCGACCGCGCCGGCTGAATACATCAGCCAGGCCGTATTGGCATCCTCCACGTCGAGCATCTGGATGGTGCTGAGCTTGACGGCCTGGCGGTCCCAGTAGTGGGGGTTTCGCTCGAGCTTGATGGAGCGGCGGAAGAGCCACTCGGTCATCACGAACGGCCCGTTGAAGTGCGTGTTGTACGGCTTGGTCCACTGCTCGTCGTAATAGATCAGGCCTGTGTCGCCTACGACCTTGAACCGCTCGATGCTCTGCCGATGCACGGGCAGAAAGATGCTGAAAGCGCAGAGATCGAGGAAATAGGCCACCGGTCGTTTGAGCGTGACGCGGAGCGTCTTCGCGTCGATTACGCTAATGCCGACGCTCTGCCAGCGCGGGTCGGCCTCCCGCAGATGCATGTCTCGTTCGGCAAACCGTTGGTTGGCCGGCAATCGGCTGATGCGCTCGACGTTCTCGTACCGCCAGGCTACGTACGCCTCCACACCGTCGATGAGGTTGAAGAAGAAGGCGTAATCGGCACTGGTTCCCGGTTCGACGGCGCGGCGCCAGGCATATGCGAAGTCGTGAGCGGTTACGGGGTCGCCGTTGCTCCAGCGTGCCTCCGGGCGGATGCGAAAGGTGTAGGTTCGTCCGTCTGGAGAGACCTGGGCCGGCAGCGAGGTCGCCGGGATCGGCTCGGTGGTGACCGGATGATAGCTGTAAAGCCCTTCCCACACGGTCAGGGCCAGTCGGATATCCTGCATCCAACTCATCGCAGCCGGGTCGAGGGTGGCTATCGTGCCGCGATTGACGAAGACGAAGTCGGCCCGCGGGTGCTTCACGGCTGCGCCGGCGAGCAACCATGTCAGCGCCAACGCCGCAACGACGACAGTAACCACGTATTTGGCCATGGTTCGTCGACCTGCGCAGGCCCAAGGGTCGGGTCGGACGATCACCACACGGTTGTGACCGGCCGATCCACGTTCGTGTAAGTTCGTCAGGACGCCGGCTGGGTGGTTGCAGGCTGCTCGCCGAGCGGCGCAAGACCCGCCCCACGGGGCAGCTGGAAGGCCTGGTTCAGCAGCCCCTCCTGCTGGAGTGAGCCAATCCACTTGACCAGCTCGGTTCGGGCCTGGTCGAGTTCACCAGCCTTAAGCCTCGTCAGCACGTCGGGCGTTGTCGCCGCACCGATCGCCCGGACAGCTTGGCGCAGAGTCGCTTCGGCCTGCTCGATCAGCAAAGCGTCGACTCGCCGCGCGGGCGACTCGGCGTCCTCCTGCGTAAACCGTCGTAGAGCGTGATAGAGGATCTGAGCCACCGGCTGAATTCCTTGCCGACGGGTATCGTCACCAACCTGCCCCATCAGTCCGGCCAGCGCCTGCATTCCTGCCACTTCGGCTTCGACCGGCGCGCGCTCCTGCGCCGCGTGCCACTTGATTCGGGCGGTAAGCACCGACACGGTTGCCCGATACGCCTGCTCCAGCAAGGCGGCGCTGGTGGCCACGTCGCGCAGATTCATGGCGTTGTACATCTGCTTTGCCGCCACCGCGTTGGTCTCGCTGCCGGCAGCCTTTTGCAGATCGGCGAGCACGTCGGCGACCTGGGGACTGGCGGACACGTCGCGTCGCAGTTTTGTCAGCCCCGTTGCCGCCCAGAAACGGGCCACGGCATACGGCGAAGTCAGCATCCGTCGAAGCGTGGGGATCATCGGCGCGGTCGCCTGCCTACCGAGGAACATCGACATCATGAGCACGGCTTGAGGTTCGGTATCCGGCTGACTCAACGGGGTGAGGAAAGTCTGAGCGCACTGATCGAGGAACGCGGCCTGAAAAACGGCGGTGCCGCCGGTGTACGCATCGGTGAATGTTTTAGCTGCCTGATGCGCCTGGCGGGCATCTTCGGCATTGAGCAGGTCGGGCAGTTGCTGCTGGATCCATCGCTGGATGGTCTGGACCTGATCGGCGCTCAGGCTTGTCGCGGCTTTGAGGCGGGCAAACTCGGTATCCTGGCCGAGCGCCCACTGCGCCGGCCCGCCGGCGATCAACACAGCCGCGACCACACCCGGTCGCCATGCTCCCCGCCGATGTCGGCGGCGTCCGAACTCGGTGGCTTGTTGCACTAGCGGCTCTCCGAAGCCTCAGTTCCGGTTTTGCGTGCGCAAACGCAACCGTAGGCAGACCGGCGCCCTTCACGCGGCGCCACGGCAAAAACGCTATCACCCTGCTGTAGGCATGTCAAGCGCAACGACCGGCCATGCAGCCCCGCGCAGGCGCTGGCCGCAACACGCTGCGTCGAGCGGAAATCACGAGACGCACCGGCTCGGAGTGCCTGCGGGCGGACCGATCGGTCCGGGCTCATTGACGAGGCAGGCCTGTGCAGATATCGTGCTTGACGCGGGGCCGAAGGTGATCCAGGGAGTACACTATGGCGGAAACGGGAGGTCCGACTCAGGAGCGGTCATGCGGGGTTGCCCTGGTAACCGGGGCGGCGAGGGGCATCGGGCGGGGCATCGCCCTGGAACTGGCTGGGGCTGGGTATGACGTCGGCATCGATGACGTTGGGATCGACGCCGGGCAATCGCGCGAGGGGGCCGGCGAGGTCAAAACCCGGGTGGAGCAACTCGGGCGTCGGGCGGTCGTGGTCGATGCGGACGTCTCCAACGCCGCAGATCGAGAGCGGCTGCTCACCACCGTGACCGAGCAGTTCGGCCCGGTCGATTTGCTCGTGAACAACGCGGGCGTGGCGCCGCGCCGGCGGCTGGACATCCTCGAGACCTCTCAAGAAAGCTACGATCGGTTGATGGACATCAACCTGCGAGGGCCTTTCTTCCTGACGCAGTTGGTCGCCCGGCAGATGGTCGAGCGGCGAGAGCGAGGCGAGAACGGCCGGATGGCGATCGTGTTCATCTCGTCGGTCTCGGCGTATGCCTCCAGTCCGTCGCGTGCGGAGTACTGCCTGAGCAAGGCGGGAGTGAGCATGGCGCGGGCGCTGTTCGCCGATCGCCTGTCGGGCCACGAGATAGGCGTATATGAGATCCGTCCGGGCATCATCGACACGGCGATGACTGCGGTGGTCAAGGACAAGTACGACAAGCTCATCGCCGAGGGTCTGCTGCCGCAGAAGCGGTGGGGCACGCCTCAGGACGTCGGCAAGGCGGTGGCCGCCATCGCCATGGGCTATCTGGACTATTCGACGGGACAGGTCATCGAGGTGGGCGGCGGCTTTGGGCTGCGGAGGCTCTAAACATGATACCACAAAGCCGAATCCAAGTGGGCAGATTGTCGCTTCCGGTCTACTCGCTGAATACGCTGGTGGTTGGCAGCGGTGCAGCGGGCCTGAATTGTGCCGACCACCTGGTGCGATACATGGAGCAGTCGGGCCTGCCCGATGCTTCCGATCGTGTAGCCGTCGTCACGGACCGCCTGGGTGCGGGCACCAGTCACAACAGCGGGTCGGACAAGCAGACGTACTACCGGCTGGGCGTGTGCGGCGATACGTCGGATACACCCCTCGACCTGGCCCACACACTCGCCGACGGGGGGTGCATGCACGGCGACATCGCCCTGTGCGAAGCCGAGAACTCGGCGAGGGAGTTCTACCACCTCGTGGAGAACGGCGTCCCGTTCCCGCACGACGGTCGAGGCATGTTCGTCGGCTACAAGACGGATCACGATCCCCGCCAGCGGGCCACTTCGGCCGGACCGTGGACCAGTCGCTACATGGTGCGATGTGCGGCCCATCAGCTCGAGCGCCACGGCGTAACGATCTTCGAAGGGCACGAGCTCGTGGCGCTGTTGACGGCGCCCTATGACGGATCGGGCATCGACGGGCAGGAGAGCGTGTCGCGCCGCTGTATCGGCGCGCTGACGGTCGACCGATCGGCGGCGGGCGAACCCGGATACGGCCTGACGGTCTGGAACTGCCAGAACGTGGTCGTCGGCACGGGCGGCCCCGGCGCGATGTACAAGGTCAGCGTCTATCCGCAAGGGCAGATGGGCTCGCACGGGCTCCTGTTCGAGATCGGTTGTGTGGCCCACAATCTCACCGAGTCGCAGTTCGGCCTGGCCAGCATCCGCCCGCGCTGGAATGTCTCCGGGACGTACCAGCAGGTGATCCCGAACTACTTCAGTACAGACGCGTCGGGCGGCGATAAGCAGTTCTTTATGAATCGGTACTTCGCACAGGGGCTCGGATCGCCCGAAGAGGCGATGCGGCAACTGGCGTCGAGCGTTTTTCTGAAGGGATATCAGTGGCCCTTCGACCCCGACCGGTGTGTGAAGTTTGGCAGCAGCCTGGTCGACCTGGCAGTGCATAGCGAGGTTGCCGAAGGTCGACGTGTGTTCATGGATTTCCTGAACAACCCGGTGGCGGAAGAAGGGCTGGCGGAGTTCCGCCTCGACAACCTCGGCTCGGAGGCAACGCAATACCTGGAGCGCAGCCGCGCGTTGCAGGCGCGCCCTATCGATCGCCTGGCCCATATGAATCAGCCGAGCATCGACCTGTATGCCGAGTTGGGGCTGGACATCACCACCGAGCCACTGGAGGTTGCGGTTTGCAGCCAACACTGCAACGGAGGGTTTAGGGTCAACCGTTGGTGGGAGACCAACGTCCATCGCCTTTTCTGCGTTGGGGAACTGGCCGGCACCCACGGGGTAAAACGTCCGGGCGGCTCGGCCCTGAACGCCACGCAGGTGGGCGGATTGCGGGCGGCGCAGTACATCGCGCACCGCCTGGCGGATGACCCGGCGGCAGCCGACGCCTTTGCCGCAGGCGCTGGGCAGCAGATTCGTGCGACGATCGATCGAGCCGAGCGGCTACTGACTCTTGGCGAGTCGGCTGGAAAAACCTCCAAGCAGGTGGAGGACGAAATCGGTCAACGCATGAGCGAGAAGGGCGGGTTCCTGCGGTCGGAGCGATTGCTGGACGAGGGGATCAACCAGGCTGAGCAACTCTACCGCGAACTGAAAGAGCACGGCGTGAAGCTGGACAAGCAGGAGCAGTGGCCCGGCGCGCTGCGGGCCGAGCACATGTGCCTGACGCATTGGGGGTTTCTTGTAGCCATGCGAGAGCGCATCGAGCGAGGCGGAGGGTCGCGCGGCTCGCATCTGATCCTGGATCCCATGGGTACGCCGATTCATCCGCTGCTGCCGCAGTGGCGGTTCGGCCCGGAGGACAGGGCGCTGCGTGGTGTGGTGCTGGAGGTACGGTGGGGCGAGGATGAGCGGTTCCATTTCTCCGTCCGATCCGTCCGCCCGATTCCGCACAGCGACGCCTGGTTCGAGAACACGTGGAGCGCCTATCGCAGCGGGGCGATCTATCACGAGTGACGGTCGATGCCGTAGCGAGCATGAGCCCGGACGCGATGAACCTTTACACACGAACCGGTGACGACGGGTCGACACAACTGGGCGACGGCTCGCGGGTGCGCAAGGATGATCCGCGTCTGATCGCGCTGGGCACGTTGGACGAGCTTAACGCTTGCGTGGGCCTGGCGGCGGTTGCCTGCGCGGACGCGTCTTTGCTCGAACAGCTCCGACAGGTGCAGCGCGAGCTGTTCGGCATCGGGTCGCTCCTGGCCCAACCATCGGGCCAGTC
>Ga0315553_10001119_pt1 | contig 22730 bp, 15 predicted proteins | sample SalMarSW160140MG_FD_203099 | JGI IMG/M metagenome (GOLD analysis project Ga0315553, IMG submission 203099) | Salt marsh sediment microbial communities from the Plum Island Ecosystem LTER, Massachusetts, United States - Salt Marsh Sediment SW1601-40 ... | reverse complement strand
CCTACCAAGAGCCAGAAAGGAGAGGGCATTACGGTAACATTATCATTTGAAAGAATGGCTTCCCTTCGGTAACATTTTCATTTGACTGGACACGTGGACTGGGCGCGCTCGGTGCAACATGTGTGGTCTCCGTCGGTCACAACGCCTGAGTTGGTTCCGCCGGTTGCGGTCGGAGAGGACGGCAGGGAAGATGCACGGAGAAGGTGGAGCCCGTTCCCACCTCGCTCTTGACCTCTATCCTTCCGCCGTGCCTCTCGATGATGCCGTGGCTTATGGACAAGCCGAGGCCTGTGCCCTTGGGTTTGGATGTGAAGAAGGGATCGAAGATACTGGCGAGTTCGGAAACGGGGATGCCGTGTCCAGTGTCGGTGAAGCTCACAGCCACTTCCCCTCGCTGCTCGTCCCAGGAGGTCTCGATGTATAGATCGCCTCCTTCGGTCATCGCCTCAAGTGCGTTGATGATGATGTTCAGGAAGACCTGCTTCAGTAGATTGCTTACCCCGTCTACAGGAGGCGATGGTGACCTCTCAGTCCGATGCACGGTGATGTGCCCGTGCTGAAGCCTCTTGCCGACCAGAGAAAGCACGTCGTCCAGGACAGCGGAAATCTCCACAGGTTCGACGTTCTCCGTGGAGGGGCGGTAGAAATCGAGCATCCGTTGTACAAGGTCTATCAATCGCTGCACCTCTTCTTGAGCCATGGACAGGTACGTGCGTCGTTTGGCCTCGCTCAGAGGACGCTTCCTGGTTACCAGATGGAGACAGTTCTGGATCGCCTGCAATGGATTGTTGATCTCGTGGGCCAGGGACGCGGCCAGCTTCCCCGTGGCCGCCAGCTTCTCTGCCTTGACCAGTTGCGCCTGAGATCTCTCCAACTCACGGGCGAACTCGGCCAGCTCTGTATAGAGGCGCGCGTTCTCCACGGCGATGGCGATCGTAGCAGACATGGAGTTCAGTAGTTCCATGTCCTCTGCCGTGAATTCCCCGCCCAGTTTGTTGATCAGCTCTATAGCTCCGATGACGTGTTCTCTGATGATCAGGGGTACGCACAGGATGGAGTGACATTGTAGGCCGAACTCCTTGCTGGCTTCCTTGTAGTACCTGGGGTCCCCATTCACGTCGCGGACCAGGAGGGGTTCTCCCTCCTTGACCACCCACCCGGCGATCCCTTGCCCGACCTGGAGGGCGAATGGCGCCGACTGCTGTGTATCTCCGTGCAGGCTCACCTGGAAAACGAGCTGGCTGGTGGTCTCGTCCAGCAGCAGTAGGGAGCCGGCCTCGGCCTCGATGATCTCGTTGATGCCCTGCATCGCCAGTCGGAGAACTTCGTCGAGGTCCAGAGTGGAGGTCACAACGCGGCCTAGCTCATTCAGAGCATCCAGTTGGCTGGTTCTCTGTCTGGTTGCCTCGTGGACGCGCGAGTTCTCGATGGCGAGGGCTACCTGGCTGGCCAAGATGGACAGGAGTCTAAGATCATCATGGTCGAAGGGAGATTCCGGGGTCGTCTTGCTGGCGTTGAGCACGCCGATCAGCCGTCCCTTGATTCTGAGGGGCACGCAGAGGGCAGACGTCAACTCGTCTCTGTGCATGGATTCGCGGATCGCCCGGTCAACCGGGCTCCGGTCCGTCAGCAGCAAGGGCTCTCCGCGCTCCAGCACCGAGCCGGCAATCCTCTCTCCAACCTTCACTCTGGCGGCACCCACCAGTCCAGCCGGCAGACCGAGGGCGGCCTCCACGCAGAGTTCCTGCGTGCCTTCGTCCAGCAACATCAGGGACACCATATCCGCGCCCGTCTCACGCTGCACGACCTCCAGGATGAGTTCATAGAGGCGTTCGATCTCCACCTCGGAGAGAAGCGTCTCGCTGACCTGGGCCAGGGACAACAGGGGGCCGAGGTTGTCTTCACGCTGAGTGCCGGTCTGGGAAGTCGAAGGGGCTTCTGGAACCATTTGTGCTCTCCCAGTGTCGATATTATCACCTTTTGTTCCTTATGACAACCTATTATGTACAACGGTGCTGGTGCCACAAGGGTAACGCTCCCTCGACCGATGCGGAATAGGGTAAGGAACCTTTTCGATCCCCCCTGCGTCTTGTAGTCGAAAGGGTAGGACAGTCGGACACAACCTCTGCGAACTGAAAGGAGGCATAGGATGAGGACGAGAGCGGTGTTGATGGTTCTGGTGACGGCTAGCTTGCTTCTGAGCAGCGCAGGAGTGGCAGGAGCGGACGGCGTGGTGATCGTGGAGCCCCCACCTGGCGTGCCGCCTGCCGAGGTGCCCAATCTGGTCATCAAGTACCATCGCGTAGCGGTGGAGATCACCGATCAGGTGGCGACCACCGAAGTGGATCAGGTGTTCCTCAATGACACGCAGTACGATCTGGAGGGCATCTACATCTTCCCCTTGCCCGAGGAAGCAGCCATCTCGGAGTTCGCCATGTATGTGGATGGCGAGCGCTGGGAAGGAGAGATCCTGCCCCGCGACGAGGCACGCGCGATATATGAGGAGATTGTACGTCGCAGCCTGGACCCCGCCCTGCTGGAGTACGTGGGCAGGGACACCTTCAAGGCCAGCATCTTCCCCATTGAGCCGGGCGACGAGCGGAGGGTCGAGTTGGCGTATACGCAGATCCTCGAGAACGAGGGCGGCTTGGTCAAGTATGTCTATCCGCTCGACACCGAACGATTCTCGGCTCGTCCGCTGGAGGAGGTGATCATCTCGGTGCGGGTGGAATCAGCCCAGCCCATCAGGGCCATCTACTCGCCGAGCCACGACGTGGCTGTAGATCGTGTGGATGAGCACACGGTCAACGTCAGCTTCGAGGCCTCCGACGTGCTGCCGGACCGCGATTTCGAGCTGTACTACACCTTGTCCGAAAACGAGTTCGGGCTCAACCTGCTGAGTTACCGCGAGAGCGGAGAGGACGGCTTCTTCCTGCTCCTCGTGGCACCGCAGGTGGACGTGGACGAGGGAGAGGTGGTGGCCAAGGACGTGATCTTCGTGCTGGACACCTCAGGGAGTATGGCGGATGAGAAGATCGAACAGGCCAAGGATGCTTTGGAGTACATCCTGGATCACTTGAACCCCGAGGACCGCTTCAACATCGTGGCCTTCAGCACCGGGGTGAGGGTCTATGCCCGGGAGCCAGAGCCGGCGACAGCAGCCGATGAGGCTTGGAGATTCATCGACGATCTGAGGGCAGTGGGGGGCACCAACATCGACTTGGCCCTGGCCGAGGCCCTGGCCATGGCCGACGGCGAGCGCCCGCAGATCGTCATCTTTCTTACGGACGGGTTGCCCACCGAGGGGGTTACCGAAGCAGACAGGATCATCGCCAACGTCAGCCGCCAGGCTTCGGAGAACGTGCGGGTCTTCACCTTCGGTGTGGGCGACGACGTGAACACCTTCCTCCTGGATACCGTCGCTCAGGACAACCGGGGCGCTAGCTCCTACGTCCGTCCCTACGAGAGCATCGAGGAAGAGGTTTCCACCTTCTATGCCAAGATCAGCACGCCCCTCCTGTCCGACATAGAACTGGATTTCGGGGACCTGCGAGTCGAGGAGAGTTACCCCTATCCGCTGCCGGATCTCTTCGCAGGGACGCAACTCGTAGTCGTGGGGCGGTACCGGGAAGGCGGACGCACGGACGTGATACTGAGCGGGCAGGTGAACGGTGAGGAGCAGGAGTTCGTGTACGAGAACCTCAGCTTCTCCGAGAGAGGAGGTGACGAGTTCATCCCCAGGCTGTGGGCGACCCGCAAGATCGGCTACCTGCTCAACGAGATCCGGCTCCGAGGCGAGGGTCGCGAACTGATAGATGAGATCGTGGATCTGAGCGTCCGCTACGGGATCATGACCCCGTACACGTCCTTCCTGGTGGAGGAGGAGCAGGACATCTTCACCCCTGAAGGTCGGGAGGAGGCCGCTCACGAGATGTGGATGGAAGCCACAGCGGTCCCCGCGCCCGTGAGCGGCGCTGGCGCGGTTGACGACGCGGAGAACCGCGAGGCGCTGCGCTCCACGGACAAGGCGGCGGATAGCACCGAGCAGATCAAGTACGCCAGAGACAAGGTCTTCGTGCTCAGGGATGGTATCTGGACGGACACCACCTACGATGGATCCATGGAGACGGTGAAGGTCGGCTTCGGCAGCGAGGACTACTTCGCGCTCATCGCGGCTCACCCAGAGTGGGGCTACTACTTCTCGGTGGGCCAGGAGGTGATCGTGGTGCTGGACGGGACGGCCTATCAGGTGTCGGAGGGCAACTTCCCGTCGATAGACATCCCAGCGGCTGCGCCCACGCCCGAGGCTTCTGTGAGTCCCTGGGACTTCCTGGCTCAGTTCGTGGAGTGGGTGATGAGCCTACTGCCGGTCTAGGGAGTCAGTCGATCACTAGCGGAAAGAGGAAGAGGCTGGCTCAGCCAGCCTCTTCTCATTTCTTGCCTGGGTGGGGTTCATCCTCTCGGCGGCACCGGGGCCTTGGCGCAGGGCGGCCGTGAGCCTCGAGAACCCGCTCCGGCTACTGGTACCGCTTGGCGACGAGGGGCAGCAAGCTCCCGGCGTTGCGTATCCTGACCTCGTCTAGCAGGTACCCATCCGTGGGCATGTCCCAGTTGCCATAGAACTGGAACTTGATCTGGAAGATGTTGTTGAACGCCAGACCGTGAGACCTGGCCTCCTCTGCGAGGTCCACAATGTCGTGGCGGTAGCTGGACGGTCCGTCGTTGAAGGACAGGGCCTGGTACCAGTTCGCACCCTGGTCGTCGCTAATGAATACTCCGTCCTCGGGATGGTTTTCGTCGTTCCACTCTCTCCACCAGAAGTCGAGGAGGGCTCCCGCTTCCTCGCTGAGATCGAGGGTCAGAATCGCAGCGGCAGTGGCATCGGGTGAGTAGTTGTAGGGTCCTTCCAGGGCCAGGCAATATTCGCCTGCGTAGGGTCGGCAGAAATAGCACGTCTCTTCAGAGCCAACCGATACATTACCACGATTGGGTTGGTATTCCTGCCAGACGTCGTGCAGTTGCATGCCGGACTCGAAGCCATCGTAGAAGGGCAATGTTGCCACGCCGTGAGGGCTGGAGTCCACCCATACCGCATCGATGGTGTAGCCATCGGAGTCCCCGTAGCTGCTAATGGGTACGCTGGCGTAGGCCTGGAACTTGATCTGGAAGTGATCGTTCAGCGTGAGGCCGTGACTGGCCGCTTCGGCAGCCAGGTCGATGATGGGGTGGGCGTACCAGCTCACCGGGTCCAGGTCGAAGGGATAGACCTGGTGCCAGTTCAGACCCCAGTCGTCGCTGATAAACACCCCATCCTGCGGCTGAGTCTCGTCGTACCAGTCCCTCCACCAGAAGTCCAGATAGACCTCGGACTGCCCGCTGAGATCGATGGTCAGGATGGCTGCGGCAATCGAATCGTTGGCGTGCTCGAACTCGTTGTCGAGAGACAGCGTGTAGCTGCCCTCGTAGCGGAAGGTGGGGCTGGACACCCGGGCTCGACCGGTACCGGTGACGAAGGTGGACCAGCCCAGGCCCAGCGTCCCTGACTCGAAGCCATCGTAGAACGGGAAGGGAGCAATGGAGCCCATGGTGTAGAAGGCGTGGAGCCACTCGTCCCAGTGGTGATCGGCGGTGTACTGGAGCCAACCCTGATACCCGTCGTAGTTGTCGTCGTAGTCCTCTTCCGATTCCGGGAAGTAGATGCTGATGCCGTGGGCGTCGGGCCAGATCAACGAGCCGCACTCGTTGATTACCGCGCCATCCACTGCGTCCATCACAGCAGTGGCGGCGGTATTGATGGCGGCGTCGCTCACGTAGCTATTGAGCTGGTCGGCGAAGTCATACAAGTCTACGTAGTGCGTGTCCGAGAAGACCTGGGTGTTGGCGCGGGCAGTGGCTATGTCAGCGTGGTGGGTCGCCGCGCCAGCCATCAGGGCGACCACCAGATTGTCTACCGCCGTGTCGAGGTCCGAGCAGGGAGTCTGGAGGTCCGTGGCGGACATGGTGGGCTCATTGCCGTAGTTGGGGCAGTACCAGTCCACGATGACCTCCGCGAACTCGGCGGGGGTCATCTCCGGGATCAAGGTGAGCAGGTTCAGTACCTCATCGTAGTTCCAGCCCCCTGAAGGCTCGGCCCCCTGGGAGGAGACCCTGACGTCGGCGTAGGGTTTCAACTGGTTGTCGATCTCCGCGAGGGCCATCAGGGAGGCGTCGAAGCCCAGCAGGTCCAAAGGATCTGCGCCGCCGTCGGTGATGGTGCTGAGAGCGGTGCGCAGCTCTGGCATGGTCATAGCCGAGGTTGAGTAGATGGGGTTGTTGTCGAAACAGATGTCTCCCAGGAGGGTGTTCTCGGGAGGGTCGCGCCTCAACTCGCTGCCACGGTCCCAGATGATGAGGGCGTAGTGCTCCGCCGGGTAGTTGGCTTTCTCCGTCTGTACGAAGTCGATGAGGGTCTGGGGGTCCGACATGTCCTTTTCGCCCAGGTAGACGCCGTTGGCGGGATCGGGGGTCATGCCCTTGGTCACGTAGAACTTGTGAGTCTGGTCCCATGTGTAGACGTCCCCCAACGGATCAAACCAGACGACGACGTTGACCTCGCTGGTGGAGCCGATGCTGGACATCTCCAGGAAGTCGTCGATGGCGGCGTCTTCCGTGGGGCTGGGGGCGTCGCCGTTGAGATAGACCAGGAAGGTCCACTTGGGCAAACCGCTATCGCTGACGTCGGGGGCGTCCAGCTCCGTGGTGGGCGTGGCCGGATGGCCCAAGTCGTCCTCGGCCTCGAAGTAGTAGGTGTAGTCCGACCCTTCGGCCAGTCCCGATTTGGTGTAGCTGCAAATGACCCCTGTCGTATAGTCGCCGCTGCCACAGGCTAGAGTGAAGGGGCTGCCCGAGACATCTGTGCCGCCCTTCTCGATGTGCACACGGACGTAGTTGGGGGCATCCCCGTCTGCGTCGCTGTACTCGATGCGGTATTCGTAGTCGTCACTCGTGGTGCCGCTCTCGGGGTGAAGGCCGTCGGAGACGTAGTTGGTCTCTCCGGTCCAGCTCAGAAGTGGAGGATCGTTAGTCCCGGTGACGTCGGGGGCGTCAAGCTCGGAGGTGGGCGTGGCGGGGCTGCCCAAATCGTCCTGGGCCTCGAAGTAGTAGGTGTAGTCCGTGCCCGCTGCCAATCCCACCTTGGTGTAGGAGTAGATGGCGCCCGTGGTGTAGCTGCCACTGACGTAGGCCAGAGTGAAGGGGCTACCAGAGACGTCGGACCCGCCCTTCTCAACGTGGACCCTCACGAAGGATGGAGGATCGCCGTCAGCGTCGGTGTATTCGATGCGGTAGACGTAGCTGTCCGCCGTGCCGCCGCTCTCGGGGTGGAGCCCGTCGGAGGTGTAGTTGGTCTCGCCGGTCCAGGCCAGAGAGGGCGGGTTATTGGGCGGAGAGACATCAGGGGCATCCAGCTCCGTGGTAGGCGCGGCATCGTGGCCCTGGTCGTCCTGCGCTTCGAAGTAGTAGGTGTAGTCCGTCCCTTCCGGCAGGCCAGTCTTGGTGTAGGAATAGAAAGCGCCCGTGGTGTGGCTGCCGCTGACGTAGGCCAAAGTGAAGGGGCTGCCGGAGATGTCTGCGCCGCCCTTCTCGATGTGCACCCTGACGTAGTTGGGAGGGTCGCCGTCCACGTCGGTGTATTCGATGCGGTAGACGTAGCTGTCTCCGGTGCCTCCGCTCCCGGGGTGGAGGCCGTCAGAGATGTAGTTGGGCTCGCCGGTCCAGTCCAGCGTGGGATCGTGGTTGGGCGGGGTGCCCGAGTAGCTGGTGCAGCCATCTCCGCTCCCCGTGGGACCATCCTCCACGTTGTAGGCCTCGTCGTGGGCGATGGATTGGAAGCAGTAGCTGCCATCGCCGTCGGTGGGAATGAAGTAGAAAGTGCCGGAGGAGCCTGTCTCGTACCCTGAGGTCAGGGTCCAGCCGCCTGACTCGTAGTTCTTCCACAGCCTGACGTGGTCCAGCCCGCTGCCACCCGTGTCACCTGCTGTGTACGGAATGGCGATGTCCCCGCCGATCTGGCTCGTGGGCGGGCTGGCCGTGGACGAAGGATCCTCGTCGTCGAAGAGGAAGGTATGGCCACTCCCTGGAGTCTCCTCGTTGCCGGCGTTGTCCTGGGCCTTGGACCTGATGGTGTAGGTGTGGTCGCTCTGCCAGGTCACGTAGTCGGTGTCGTAGACCCAGGTGGAGCCGGCCCTCCAGGCTTCCAGCCAGACTTCGCTGCCGCTGGCCCAGGCGCTGCTGTTCCAGTAGTAGTTGTCGCTGTTCCTCTTGATGGAGGTGTGGACCTTGTAGAGGCTGGAGCCGCCGTTGTCGTTGGCCGTGCCGGAGACGTCGGTGAGGGAGTTGCGGTTGTCGCCGTCGCCGGGCACGCCCACGCTGGAGTAGGGCTTGACGTTGTCGTAGGAGAACTGGACCTGAGCGGGGCTCGATTGCAGGTTGCCTGCGTTGTCCTTGGCCCTGGAGCGCAGGGTGTAGCTCTCCGTGTCCTCCCAGGGCGTGCACGCTGGCTCGTAGTACCAACTCGTGGTGCCGTTGGCGGGGAACCAGGTCTCGCTGCCGCTCTGCCAACCCCCGCCGCAGCCATGCCAGTAGTAGTTGTCGCTATCCCTCTTGATGGCAAGCTCGATTTCGTACAACCCCGAGCCTCCCGTGTCACTCGCCGTTCCCTCCATCCTGTAGACCACGGTGAGATTGTACCACCCAGGTCCCGATGGGCGGGTGATGGTGGAGTCGGGGTTCTGGGTCTCGTAGAACGTGTTGCAGTCCCCGCTCCCGCTGGGGGAATCCTCCCAGAGGCCCGCGAAGTCCTGAGCCTTTGTGGCCAGGTAGTAGGTGCCCTCGCCGGACGGAGGGGTGAAGTCGCACCAGCCACTGGGGACAGCAGAGCAGGTGCCGTAGTAGTTCCACGTGCCCCCAGACTCTTTCTTGTAGTGGAGTTGGAGCGTCTGGAGGCCGCTGCCGGACCCGTCGCTGGCGTTGTATTCCACCGAGAAGGTGCTGTTGGCGTAGCCTGGACAGTAGACCAAACCGGACGAGGGCTTGCTGGCGTCGTAGAACACGGAATCGTCGCCGCTGCCACTGGAGCCGCTGGGCGGGTCCTCCTGATTGCCCGCGCCGTCGGTGGCTGATGTCTGGAAGTAGTACCTGCCCTCGCCGCTGCTAGGCCAGTAGTTGAAGGTGCCCGATGTGCCTGACTGGGGCGAGAGTCCCGAGTCGGCCCAGGAGCCGCCCTCCTTACGAGCGTACAGCCTCACGGAAGCGACCCCGGACCAGGTGTCGCTGGCCGTCCAGTCTACGGGCACGGGGCTGATGGAGGTGGTCCAGTACTCCTCAAAGATGCTGGCCTGAGATTGAGGATCGCCCCGGTCCAGGGTGATCGAATCGGAGCAATCGCAGACCGCTCCGGCGTAGTTCTTGAACTCGGCGTTGACCGTTTTCTGGCCATCGCTTCCTGGCAGCGTCCAGGCATAGGTGGAGGCGTAGTTTGTCCAGCTCGTCCAGCTTCCCCCGGCGTCCTGGAAGCGCATCTGCCAGACCCCAGTGTCCAGGTCGCTCGCCGACAGGTTGAGGGTTGCCGAGGAGTTTGTGGTGTAGGCGTCTCCGTTGTTGATGGCCATGGAGCAAGACGGCGCGCTGGTGTCTCTGTAGACCTTGAAGCTAGTGTCGGAGGTGGCGCCCTCGTTCCAGACTACGAGCCCGTGGTAGCCCGAGGTCGTGGCGGTGTACTCGAAGAACTCGGGCTGGCCGCTGTAGTAGGTGTCAGCTCCAGCCACGGCGTCGAAGCGATCCTGGTAGTTCCCGTTGGAGGGCGAGAAGAGGGCGATGCCCAGGTCAGCGTCGCCTGAGGTGGGGAAGACCGAGAAGTAGTATGTAGACCCGATGCTTAGATCTGCGTCCCACACGCGGACCACATCGTCTGAGCCCATGGTGAAGGGTCCCAGGGAGCCGTTGGAAAGCTCCGGGAAGCCGCCCTCTGCCCACTCGATGGGGTAGTCGCCGGAGCCGGAGTAGGCCTCGGCCAGTGGATAGTAGGTGTCCGGCGCGCCAACAGTATTGCCGTTGACCAGGACGAAGTCGACTACATCGTTCTCGCCATCGGAATACGCCTCTTCAGAGGAGTAGCCCGAGTCGCTGTAGAGGCGCAGGTCGTAGTCGGTCCCAGCGGGCGGGTTGATGCCCGCCGCCTGCCAGTAGTTGTTGGTGTAGGTGAACTGGAAGTGCTGGGAGGGGTCGGGGGTGCCGTGTACCTGCTCCGCGTATGAGCTGAGGATGTATGGGGTGAGTGTATATGTAACGTCCAGGTAGGGAGTGTGCGAGCCCGCATCGCGGGAGTTGAATCTAGCGTACTTGGTGCCTCCGTACTGGTGGTCGCTTCTCAAAATCACACCGTAGTTGGGAAGCTCACCGCTATACCACCACCTGACGATGTAGGTCATGATCCAGCTCTTCCATTCGTCTTCTTCATCGCCCCAGATGGTGGTGGTCGTCGTGTAGCCGTCGTAGTCTCCGCCCGGGGTGGTCCAGGGGCTGTTCCAGGTGGCGCCATACTCGGTCCAGTCGGTGGTCAGTGCGTGAGTGTCGACCTCGATGTACCAGTCGTCACCAAGTGCCCATAGGTAGTCTACCCACAGGTACATGTCTGCGTCCTCGATCGTCGCTTCGGTGTCGTAGCCTGCGGGGATGCTGGAGAGATCGAAGTAGAGAAGGGCGCGCTCGTTGCAGACCAATTCGTCCTTGTTGCAGACCGTCAGCGTCGATCCACCGCCGTTATTGGTGTCTGGGGCATCTTCATCGATGTCGGTATCTCGCGTGGTATCGATGGACACCGTGGGGTCGATGACCACGGGATAGACCCGGCTGGGGTCCGCCAGCCAATCGTAGGGCACCTGTACGGCCAGCCGCGCGGAGCTTCCCGAGACCTCCACGATGTACCGCGCTCTGACGCTCGTGCCGGGGTTTGCATCCTCGTAGGCATAGGGTGCTCGCAGCCATAGCGCAGGGTGGCCGGCGTCGTCTCTGAGTTCGATGGAGCCAGGGGTGGTGAAAGAGCCTGTTTGCTCCGCTCCGTCCGCGTAGAGGCTGTACCCCTCAGGGAACTCGATGAGGCCTTCGTAGCTGAGGAAGGCTGGCTGCTGACCATCGTGGGATGAAAGGGCAGGCAGAACTGACACCACCACGTCGTGTTTGAGCAGGTTGTTGCGCACGGTGTAGTGATCGATGGTGCCGGGAAAGCTGCCAGAGTAGGTCAGAACACTGCCCCGAACTTTGGCTCCAGCAGGCTTGGAGTTGGAGACTACCCGCGAATAGCCGTCGTCGGCCACGTAGAGCAGCCGCGTGGGCTGCCAGGTCAGCCAGCCCAGGCTTTCTGGTCCGGCGCGGGCCTCTTCAGGGGATCGTGGGCTCATCTCTACACGAACCGCGGCAGAAGCGTTGCTGGACTGTTTGAAGTAGGCTCGCAGGCCGTTCCTCTCCGCAGCGTAGCGGTAGGCACCGTTTTCCACAGTGGCGATTTCGGTGTCGCTCTCCTGCCAATGCCCCTGGGTGTCCAGGTAGTGGACCGCCTGTGAGCTGATCCTGGCCATGTAACGGCCATCGCCCAGGTAGAAGTGTTTCGCGGTCGCCGTTCTGCGGGACACCAGCTCCTGCCCCGCTTCAGGGGCCAGGGCGGTGGGCGAAAAGGGCAGGGCGAAGGCCGTACTTGCGGCCATCAGGACCAGCGCGATCACGGCGACGGCCAGGCCCCTGAAAACGCCCGTTCCGGCCCTTGAGCATGTCTTGCGCGACGTGAAGCGGCGAGTCATGGTCCTCACTCCCGGACAAAAAAAGACATTCCGACCCACCGGATCAGAATGTCAGGATACACTTACGCAGGCAGGCGCCGACCACGCCGGCGATAGTCCACTGCTTCGTGTTGACCAAGTCCCTCCACAGGAACACACGTCGTTATTCTACCATTTTCGAGCGGCAGGGTCAAGTACCCGCTACCTTGCTCAGCCCAGCGCTCTCCACCCGGACTGACTCAGACCCGGACTCCGCTCGCCGCACACGAAAGGGGACTACAGAAAAGAAGCCGGGGCAGTGTGGCCCCGGCTCGCGCACAGTGGAAAGGGCTGCTCTATGCCTTGGTGAAGACGTAGCTCAGTTGGCTGTTGGGCAGCGTGAGAGGTTCTGTCTTCATGGCCATGCCGATGCTGAGCTCCGTTTCAGGGATGTCCTTGGCGATGCGGCCGAAGATCTTGTAGTCACCGTAATCCAGAAGGGCGATGGAGTAGGGTAGATCGTCCTCGAAGCCCACAGGGCCGTACGTCAGCGTGCTGAAGCTGACCAGCTTGCCTGTGCCTGTGACCTCGAACCACTCTACGTCGCTGGACAGACACTCGGCGCAGTCGGCGACAGGGGGAAAGTGCATAGTCCCGCACTGCTTGCACCTGGTGCCCATCACCTTCCCCTGGGCCAGGTAGTCCACGAAGTCGTTGACCTTGGATATGGAGGTGAAGCTAACGGTCCCGAACTTGCCGAAGCGGTCGTCCACTTCCTTCTTGCCTTTCGCCATCTCATGACCTCCCGAGGATGGTAACGTTGCCGTAGAGGCCCACGCCGCCGATGTTGTGTACCAGTCCAATCTCAGGGTCCTTCACCTGCATGGGGCCCCCGTCCCCTCTGAGCTGGAGCACGACGGTCCTGATCTGGGACCCACCGGTGGCCCCGATGGGGTGGCCCTTGGAGAGCAATCCGCCGTCCACGTTCACGGGGATCTTGCCCTCCTTGTAGGTTTCCTTGGCCCCGATCAGCTCTTTGCCCCCTCCGGGCTTGGCGAAGCCCAGGTTCTCGTAGGCCATCATCTCGGCAATGGTGAAGCAGTCGTGCACCTCGGCCACGTCGATATCCTCAGGGCCGACGCCGGCCATCTCGTAGGCCTGCTTGCCGGCCTCGATGGCTACACTCAGCCCGGTGAAGAGGTCTCGCCCCGCCATGTTCACCGCCTCCGAGGCGGCACCCAGCCCCAGAATCCAGACGGGTTTCTCGCATAGCGCCTTGGCCTTCTCCTCGCTGGCCACAATAGTGCAGGAGGAGCCGTCGGCGTTGGCGCAGCAGTCGAAGACCTTGAGAGGAGTGGCCACCGGAGGTCTCTCGGGATCGAAGATCTGCTCCATGGTCACCGGCTTCCCGTAGACGGCCTTCTCGTTCATCTGCCCGTACGTGGCGGCCTTGATCCTGATCAGAGCCAGGTCTTCCTCGGTTGTCCCATACTTGGCCATGTGTGCCCTGGCGTACATGGCGTAGTAGGCGGGCATCATGGTGCCAAAGGGGGACTCCCATTGGATGTCCGCTCCTCGGCCCATGCGCTCTTGTGATTCCGCAGAGGAGATCTCGGACATCTTCTGGAAGCCCAGCACGCAGACGATGTCGTGAAGGCCAGCCTTGATCATCGAGTAGGCCACTTTGAGGCCCGTGCTGCTGGAGGAGCAGACACTCTCGACATAGAACGTGGGCTGTGGGGTGAGGCCAAGGTACTCGGCCATGACCCCAGCAGGAGACCTCTGCTTGTCATACTCCGGGGCAGAACAGACGATGGATGCATCGATGTCCTTGTTGGAGATCTGCGCATCCTCCATGGCCTCCTTGAACCCTTCGTAGGCAAGCTCCCTGATCGAGCCGGGGTATCCGCGCACGAAGGCGCTTTGCCCGACTCCAATGATCCCTACTCTTCCCATACATAACCTCCCGTTGCTTCAATGTTGTCCAGGCGGGATGTGCGAGACTCCACTCAAAGGTCAGCCTGGAAAAGGTTGCCATGGCGCATGAGATGCTGCCCCCGCGGACGAACCCCGTGCACACAGTGATCAGAACGGCAGTGCCCTTGCCACCCTGATCCTGGGACCGACTATGGGTTCGAAGCCCTACTCCACACGGAACTCCGCCGTGTGGTCGAATTCCCCGTCCAGGTAGATGTCGGCGTGGTAGTTGCCCGTCGACCAGAGTGCGTTGTTGGTCAGTGTAAAGCCAACATAACCGTCGCCCGCGGTAGAGGCGTCCAAGTCGATGTTCAGCTCGTACAGGAGGTCGTCTTCCTGAAACCACTTCACGCCGATGCTCTGCCCCTCTTCCAGGTCGGAGTATTCGACCGAGACATTGAAGTCATCTTCAGGGGCGAAGATGTCGGTCGGGCCTACAGGTGCGTAATCGTCGGCGAGGGAGGCGCAGACCACCGCTGTCTTCAGGCCTTCCCCTACGTCGCCAACACTGGCGCTGAAGTCGCAGGCCAGAATGGACGACGCAACGAGCAAGACTACGAGTAGGGCTAGCCGTCTCATGATTCCCTTCCTTCTTCGGATATTGGCCGTGCGGCAGATCATCGGACTGTTCGTGGCTGCGCATGGCCTGGCCTATGATAGCATATTGGGTGAGCAAGCTCAAAGATCAGGTTGCGACCAGTGCTCTATGGCCCAGGCCAGCTCTTCTTCGGTGGGCGTCGCGTTGCCTAGCCTTCGCACCACCAGGCCGGCAGCATAGTTGGCCAGGTGGGCTCCCTCTCCGATGCCCAGCCCTGCCGCCAGTGCCAGGGTGACCACGGCGATCACTGTGTCGCCGGCACCTGTAACGTCGAAGACCTCGGTGCGATTCGCGGCGGGGATGTGAAAGGGGCCTTGTTCCTTGCTGACCAGCGACATCCCTTCACCGCCGCGCGTGATGATCACCACCGATGACCCCAGCTCGGCCAAGAGCTTCTGTCCGCCTTCCTCGAAATCGGCATCGCTGGTCAGTTCTCTGCCTAGTTGAGCCTCGGCTTCGCGACGGTTACACTTCACGAGATGGAAGCCAGCGAACTTGTGGAGGTCGCCCTGAGAATCCACGGTGATCAGCGTGCCGCGCTCGCGCGAGACGCGAAGGGCGGCCGCGATGGTCTCTTCGTTCACCACACCTGTCTTGTAGTCCGACAGCAGGACCGCATGGACATGGGGGCTGATCTCCTCGAAGCGGGCTACGAGCTGGGAGACCACCCCACCGTCAAGAGGTCGCCTATCCAGCTTGTCGATACGGGCAAGCTGTTGAGGAAAGACCAGTGTGCCCTCGGCGACGACCCGGGTTTTGGCGGTGGTAAGTCGGTGGGGGTCCGTGACCAGACCGTCCGTCACGATGCCTGCGCGCTCCAGGTGCTCTGTCAGCTTTCGACCTGAGTCATCGCCGCCCACGACACCTATTTGATAGGCGGTGCTTCCCAGGGCACTGATGTTCTGAGCGGGGTTGGCTGCGCCTCCTGGCACGTGAAAGCGCCGGTTGAATTCCAGAACCGGAACGGGGGCTTCTCTGGATAGTCTCGTTGCCTGACCGACCAGGTACTCGTCGAGGAAGAGATCGCCCAGGACCAGGACTCTCTTGCCCCGCAGCCTGGGCAGTGCTTCCAGTAAGGCGTCTTTGTCCACCCTTTTCTCTGTCATGTTTCGTGACTCTGAGACCCTCGGGCAAGTGTATCACGGTCCAGCGGCAAAGTCAACGATTCCCCGACTCAGGATGGCCTCGGCGACCAGGCATCTGTGCCCTGTGTGCGCTTCGCAAACCTCGAGGGGTGCCGCTGGCACCGTCACGCCTACGCGTTTCAGCGCGCAGAAGAGGTGGCAGAGAGGAAGCCCCATGACGTTGGCATAGCAGCCCTGGATTCTCTCCACGGGACGGAAGAGTGGGTCCTGAATGGCGTAGGAGCCGGCTTTGTCAAAGGGTTCGCCCCTGGCTACGTAGGCCGCAATCTCGTCGTCTCCGTACCGCCTCATCCACACCTGCGTTTCAACCGCCTGCACGGCTGGCGCGTCTGTTGACGGAGGGAGGACGGCGAGGCCGGTGATCACCTGATGTTGCCGACCACGGAGAGCCTGCAGCACGTGCCGGGCCGAGGCAACATCCTCCGGCTTACCCAGGACGCGGCCCTCCAGCACCACAAGAGTGTCTGCGGCCACGATGAGATCTTCGGTGTTCCGGCCTGCCACCGACAACGCCTTCATCCGAGCCAGGTTCGAGGCCTGGCACCGTGCATCACCGCTCGGAGCAGTAGTCTCTTCCCCAGGGGGAATGGTGACCCTGAAGGGAAGACCCAGGAGATGGAGAAGCTCTCTTCGACGCGGAGAACCCGACGCCAGCAGAAGTGGTGTCATGGCTTTGCCACCCGCTGCCAACATGGTATACTCTCACCCGGGTGTGACCGCGCCTGGAACCCTGGGATGTGCCAGCAAGCACCCCTGAGGCCCAGCCCGTAGGTTGGGTCGCTCAGCGCGCAGTGCCGGCTGTGCACAGGAGGATGGTGTTGACGCGTGAATCGGAGCCGATGGGGGAACGAGCGCTCGTGCCTGTAGTTGACTTCCATGTACATATCATGGATCCCGCCCACCTACAGCCGTGGACGCAGGAGTATCTGGTGGCCTCCAGTGGCCGGGACATGGAGCACTTGGCAGAGCTCATGTCTTCGCCTGAACTCCTGGTGGAGATGCTGCGAGAAAACGGCGTGGACTACGCCGTCGTGCTGGCCGAGATCAGTCCCATCACCACCGGGGTGATAAGCAACGAAGCGGTGGCCGCATTCTGTCGGGACCAGGAGGCGTTGATACCCTTCGCCAATATCAATCCTTTCTTGACTAGCGATCCCGTGGTGAAGCTGGAACGGTACGTCCTCGACATGGGCTTCAAGGGGCTCAAGCTGTACCCCACGTACCAGGGGTTCTACGCCAATGATAGCATTGTCTACCCGTTGTACGCCAAGGCGCAGGAACTGGGGATCCCCGTGATGATTCACACCGGGTCGTCGATTTTCAGGGGCGCCAGGTTGAAGTATGGCGATCCGCTGTGGATCGATGATGTGGCCGTTGACTTCCCTGAACTGACCCTGATCCAGGTGCACAGTGGCCGGGGTTTCTGGTATCGACGAGCCTTCTTCCTGGCGCGTCTGCACAGCAATGTGTATATGGAGATCGCGGGGCTGCCGCCGCACAAGCTGCTTGACTACTTCCCCGATCTGGAGAAGAACGCTGGCAAGGTTGTCTTCGGGTCCGACTGGCCTGGTCTTCGGAGCATCGGGCGCAACGTGGAGGCTATTCGCTCTCTGCCCCTCAGCGAAAACACGAAGGCCAAGATCCTGGGCGGCAATGCGGTTCGTTTGCTGGATGGTGCCCTTCACGGTGGGTCTGAGTGAGTTGAGCGGCGCCAACTGCCGGCGCTGAGAGTACTGCTGGATGGAAGAAAACCATCATGCTGCAATGGAAACCTAAACGACTTCTCGGTGTTGGCGTAGGCGTTGGCGCCATACTGCTGATCCTGGCGCTGGACGCCGTGCTGCTGGGCACGGTGACAAGGCGGCCCTTATCCTTCTCCTCTTTCATCATGGGTCTGCTCGTCGCTTTGTCTTTGTTGGCCCTGGCCATCATCATCTATCAGATCTATGGGCTGGTCAGCTTGAAGTACCTCCTTGGGCGTGACAGTATAACCATCTCCTGGGCCAGACGACAGGAGATCATACCGTTGGCGGCCATCGAATCGATAACCCCGCTTGCGGAGCAGAGCGGGGCCATGGTGAAGAGGGGCTTCCACTATCCCGGCTACAACATCGGCAGGGGCCGCGACGAGGAAGGGCGCGACCTGCTGTCCTACTCGAACGGTCGTCTGTCAGATGAGCTGTTGATCACCACCACCGCCGTCTCGTACCTCATCTCTCCCGCCAAATCGACCGGTTTTCTGTCGGCGGTCCGTGCACGGCAGAGGCTGGGGCCCGCCCGGAAGCTCGAGCAGGTGAGGATGGAGGGGGGACTTGCGGGATTGCCGGTGTGGCGTGACTGGACGGCTCTGGCTTTGGTGTCGTTGGCGGCTGTTGCGAACGCCGGTCTCTTCGCTTACATAGCCTTTCGCTACCCAAGCCTGCCGGAAATCGTGCCCCTGCTCTCGGAGGCGGGGCAAGTCACGCTCATCGGGGCCAGGGAGGAGTTGTTCGAGCTTCCCGTGATAGGACTGGTAGTGGTTCTGGTCAACACAACCCTGGGGTTCGCCTTGCACCGGCAAGAGCGTCTTCTCACCTACGCACTGGGTGCTATTGCCTTCTTGGTGCAGATCCTGATCTGGTCGGCTGCGATGAGCGCCATTCGCTGAGGCGCTTCGAGAGCACCGGCGAGAAGCAGGCCGCTCTCACGGGCCGACGAGGGCGTGTCGCTGAAGCCGTCTGAGCAAGTCCTTGCGCCTTCTCTGAAAGATCCTCTGGTAGGACGCCGAAGTGATGCGGTCCGCGGTCATAATCAGGGCGTCCTCGCGGTTGTCGGAGTAGTAGCGGGGCCTCCGACCGACTACCTTGAAGCCGTACTTCCGATAGAGGTTCTGAGCCACGAAATTGGTGACCCGTACCTCCAGGGACACCAGGGTGGCGTCCAACTCGAGGGCCTTCTCGAACGCCGTGATCAGCAGCAACTGGCCAATGCCCCGTTCTCTGTGCTTGGGATCGACCGCTATGGTGCTGATGTGGGCTTCCTGAGCGGCGATCCAGAACCCACAGTATCCCACCATGGGGCGGTTGTTCTGCGGACTGCTCTGAGCCCAGCGCTGAATCCGCTTCAGCAGATGAGCATCTCGCGCCGGTGGTTCCTTCTCGAGCTCTTCGGGGAGTTGCCGACGCGCCACGAAGTAGTGCGCCAGGCGGTTCTGAGCGACCTCGTAACGATAGGCGCGCGCTGGCCAGGGGTTGGGAAAAGCCTGCTGCTCGATCTCCACCAACTCTGGGATATCCTCTAGCTTCATCGGCTCCACCACGTAGGGTAGATCAGCTCGGTCCATGGTCTTGCTCACCGATCTTGGGATAGTGCAGATACAGAGGTTCCAGACTCGCCACCTCGTCGCCCCCCCGTGTTCGGAACTGCTCCCATCCAAGTTCGGCAAGGTATGCAGCTCGGCGAAGACAGGAGGCACGAGGGGTGATGGCGGCTCGATCCCGGAGTTGCGCGGTCAGGGCGCGGCGCAAGGGCTCGTCTATCTCCCCACAGAACAGAGTCCGGTCCTCCGCTCGGTTGGAGAGTTCTTCCACTGTGACCAGTTGGTAGTCGGTGGTCCGTTGCCATCCGGTCTCTACTTTGTGGTACAGGGCTGCGCAGATGCGGCCTCTCCCAGCCTGAAGAATGGCACAGATGGGCAGTTGCTGTTCGTAGTGGGCGTAGGCCACGATATCCAGGGTAGGGATGCCGATAATAGGTGTTCCGAGGTACACGCACAAGCCTTTCGCTACACTCAGCCCGATACGCAGCCCCGTGAAGGAACCGGGTCCCAGAGCCACGGCCACTGCGTCCAGTTGTTGCGGCGACAGCCGCTGGTTGTCCATCAAACGGACCACAGTGGGCATCAGCTCAACAGTGTGGTTCATGGATGTGTGCCACGAGGATTCGGCCAGAGTACCCTGTTGTGCGTCATACAGGGCTACGCTGGCGAACTCAGTGGCTGTGTCGATGGCCAGGATGGTGGGACTCATGATCAAGACTCCAGTTCGCCTCTCAGGCCTGCGAGCAGAAGACGATAGGAGCCACCCTTGGACTTCACGGTGACGTGTCGATTGTCATCACCGGCATGAGCAAGGATCAGGTACAGAAACTGCGCAGGCAGGATAGACTGCGCCTTTTCCGCCCACTCGAGGAGGCAAATGCCATCACCGTAGAAATATGAATCGATGCCTGCCTGCACGATCTCTTCGGGACTGCTCAGCCGATACAGGTCCACGTGGTAGAGTTTCCCCTTCTGCCCCTGATACTCGTTGACCAGGGTGAAGGTGGGGCTGGTGATAGGCGTGGTGACACCTTGTGCGCGGCCGACGGCCTGGATGAGGGTTGTCTTTCCTGTCCCTAGCTCCCCTTCCAGGCAGATCAACTCGTGCCCATCAAGCAGCCGACCCAACACGCTGCCCAGTCTCTGGGTCTCGACTGGGCTGTGGGTGATGAAGCTAAGGCCTTCAGCGTCCACGTCCAAAACATCTCCCACGACTTGCAGAGGTTGGCAGAATTATATCGGCTTTGCTGAGGGTGAACAAGCACCGGCGACAGGGTACGGAGGAACAACTTGGGAGCCGTCGCCTCCTTGCGTCGGCCAGATCGAAGGAGCGAGACGGCGGTGCGAGTCCCGTGGTCGTGTACGACTGATAACCTCGGCTCGCGGTTTCTCACTGCGGCGGGACCTCACGCTTCCTGCCTGGCCCAACTAGTCAGACTCCACGAAGTGTGATACCATATTGGACGTTATGCGCTATCTTGTGATTTCTGACATACATGGAAACCTGACTGCCCTCGACGCGGTTCTCGAGGACGTGGGGATGGACACCATAGATCAGGTTTGGTGCCTTGGTGACGTGGTGGGTTATGGACCCTGCCCCAACGAGTGTATCGATCGCCTCAGGGAGTTCTCGGACTACCTGTGTGTGGCCGGCAACCACGATTGGGCTGCCATAGGCAGGATAAGCATCGCCGAGTTCAACCCCAGTGCCCAGGTGGCATGTCGGTGGACAGCCGAACGGTTGAGTCCAGACAACATCGACTACTTGGCGAACTTGCCCACACGGATCGTGGTGGGCAACTGCACACTGGTGCACGGGAGCCCTCGGGAGCCGATCTGGGAGTACATCATCTATCCGTCCACGGCCCAGCTCAATTTCCAGTTCTTCGATACGCAGTTGTGCTTCGCGGGCCATACCCATGCCCCCGCCATCTTCCGGGAGGAGACCGCGACTCGCAAGTTCGAGATCAGTATTCCCGTTCCCTCCAGCCCCATTCTGATCGACGAAGAGCGCCTGATCATCAACCCTGGTAGCGTGGGGCAGCCACGGGACGGCGACCCTGATGCCGCATACATGGTCTTCGATCCTGATTCCAAGAGCGTTGAGTATCGTCGGGTACCGTACGACGTAGACTCTACACAGGGACTCATGATGGAAGAAGGTCTGCCCGAGAGCCTCATCAGTCGACTAAGCTTCGGCTGGTAAGGGGTGACTGGAACTCTGGGGCCTCTAGATTCGTCTTACAAATAGAAAACAGGCTGAGAGGAGACCAGAGATGAGAACAAGAGCCGCTTGTCTGATCGTGATCGTAGCCATATCCCTGCTTGTCGCAGGGTGCGCAATGGCGGCCCCCGCGCCGGCCTCGCTGGCGCGAGAAGGCGAGGTGGCTGCGGAGATGGTGCCAGCCATGGTGCCCGAGGCGCCTCCGCCCATGGAAGAGTCGAAGGACATGGGTCTGGGTGCCGCGGATGCGGTCAGCGATCGGATGATGGTCCGCACCGACAGCCTCTCGCTCGTGGTCAAGGACACCGAAAAGACCCTGGAGGACATAGAGCGACTGGCCACGGAGTTGGAGGGATACGTCTCCAATCTACAGACCTGGCGCCAGAATGAGCAACTGGCGGGAACTGTGACCGTACGCATCCCCGAGGGGTCCTTCGACCAGGCTAGAGAGCGCATCAAGGAGCTTGCCATAGAGCTCGAGAGCGAGAATGTTTCGGGGCAGGACGTCACTGAGGAGTACGTGGACCTGGAGGCTCGCCTCAATAATCTGGAGGTGGCCGAGGGGGAGCTCTTGGAACTCCTGGCTTCAGCCCAAGAGACCCATAAGAACGCCGAGAGCATTCTGGCTATCTACAACGAGATCACCAACGTCAGGCAGCAGATCGAGCAGATCAAGGGCAGGATGCAGTATCTGGAGCACGCATCGGCTCTGGCTACCCTGACCATCACCCTGACGCCAGAGGAGATCGAGGAGCCTGTGGTGGAGCCGGGTTGGGAACCGCTCAGACAGGCGAGGGACGCCCTGCGGGCTTTGGTCAACGCCCTGGAGTTCCTGGCCGATGTGCTGATCTGGGCGGTGCTGTTCCTGCTGCCAGTCGCGGCCATCCTCGTAGCGCCATTGGTGCTGGTTTGGTTGATCTGGTACCTGCGCAGGCGCCGGAGAAGAGGGTCCAAAGCAAGCTAGCAAGCGAACCTGGCACAGAGAGGGGCGTGATTGCGGTCACGTCCCTCTTCGGTTTCAGGGGCTTTCATCCTTTTCCGGTGCTGGCGGACCTGTCTGGTCCTGTGACAGCTCGGTGTAGGTGGCGAACCAGTCCAGTAGTTCATCCGCCCTCCTCTCCCTCTGTTGCTGCCTCGCCCTTTCGCGGAAGGCGTCCATGCGGGCGAATACCTCCTCCTGGACGCGGCGGGGTTCGTGTACCCAGGAGAAGGTGAAGACCGCTTCTCTGCCTGCTGTCTCGATGACCACGTGTCCATAGTCGAGTAGATTGGCGATGGGGCCCGGGATCTCGTATCCGATGTCCTGGATCATGGACAGACTGGCTTCCCTGCGCTCCTCGCGCAGGCCCAGGGGCAGTCTCTCGATGTCTATGATTCTTTCGTTTGTCAATTGGTAGATGTCGTTGCGCCAGTCCTCGTACCTGAACCACACCAGGAACAGAGCCAGCGCACCTCCCAAAAACAAAGCGGCCCAGAACAGACCCTCGAAGCGCGGCGTGGGCGTGGCCAGCTCCAGCAAGGCTGCGGCGCCCAATTGCGCGAGGATGAACAACAGAATGGCTGTGCCAGCAACTTTCTCCACCAGCCTGAACCAGTGCTTCCTCCAGGTCACGACACCGCCGTCCTCCGTGCGCATGCGGGGTATCAGATAGCTACGGAGGGCGCTCAGCACACCCGTCGGCCGAGGGCTGTCACGTCG
>Ga0315553_10001118_pt1 | contig 22742 bp, 20 predicted proteins | sample SalMarSW160140MG_FD_203099 | JGI IMG/M metagenome (GOLD analysis project Ga0315553, IMG submission 203099) | Salt marsh sediment microbial communities from the Plum Island Ecosystem LTER, Massachusetts, United States - Salt Marsh Sediment SW1601-40 ... | reverse complement strand
CTGCCGACAATGCGTGCTCTGGCTGATATTGTGGTGCGTTCCATACCGCCATGATGTTATCGCCGGCAAATTTATTAACTATGCCGTCATGCTGTACTACCGCATCGGTTACGGCTGATAAGTAAGTATTGAGCATTTCCACTACAGCTTCGGGGGGCAACTGCTCACTTATCTGCGTGAAATTACGGATATCAGCGAAGAGCACAGTTACCTCCCTCTGCTCGCCCCCGAGTTGAAGCTCCCCGGTATCAGCCCGGTTAACTATCTCCCTGGCTATTTGGGGCGAAATATATCGCCCAAAAAGTTCCTTGACAAACCGTTTATCCGACTGTTCACTAACAACCATATAAATAACATTGCCGACATAGAGTACAGGAAGTAGTAACAGGGGATAAAATAGAGACAGGATATATCCCCTGTCGAAAGCAAAGAAGCCGCCTATCAGGTAAGCAACAAATAGGCCTACCGTTATTCCCGCTCCTTTAGCTATATCGGTCCAGTACCAGGTACCACAACGGGGCAAAGCAAAGGCAGTGATGCCAATTAGCAGTAGCATAATCATTAATGTGATGATGGGGCCAGTCTCTATCAGGAAACGCTCCGTGAGGATAGTATCCATAGCACCAGCGTGTATAAAAACTCCGGGAACATTGCTGGCTGAAGTAGGAATTGCCCAGGTGTCGGGTTCACCGGTGGCGGTCATCCCGATCAAGACTATTTTGTTGTTGACTAGCGACGGGTCGAAGTCGCCACTGATAATATCACCATAGGGAACATATGGTCGTTGTCCAAAATCCGCGGAAAAGTTTATGCGTAGATAGTACGAGGTATCAACTGGAACATCACGAGCCAATAAGTGAACGCTGCCATTTTCGAGCGGATATTTCTGCGGCAAGGTCATGGAGAAATGCCTGTAGAGTACAGCCAGCGCCAATGAGGGATAGACCTGTCCCGAGCTTGACTTAACAATGAGGGGTAGTCGCCTTACCGTGCCGTCGCCGTCCGGAATTACATTAGCGTGCCCAATATTGCTGGCAGCCTGCTCTAGAGAATCTATCGGCAGCAGGAAATTATCATAGGTAATCTCAGCTCTGGCTGGAGAGACAAGTTGAGTACCCACGCCGGCCAGGACAACATTGTCCGCTTCGACCATCGCCGTTGCCAGCAATCCATCATCGGAGGAACTATCAGCGAAGATGACATCGAAGCCGATTACCTGGGCTCCAGCCTGGCTTAGGTTATCGATAGCCTCGGCATGGAGGCTGCGCGGCCAATCTGCCCACCTCCCATAAGTGTCAAGGGTATTGTCATCGATACCAGCGACAATAATATTAGGAGAAGGAAGTTGAGAAGTGAAAAGCTGGTCTGACAACCACAGATTGACGCTATAGAATGGTTGAAACAGTAGAGCTAGAAACGTATAGAGGCAGCCCACCCCTATGATTATCAGAGTATGATAAAGACGCTTGCGCTGGCGTCTAGTTCTTCTATGCTTGGGTGACGGATTAGCTGTAATCTTGACTCGCCTCTAGGTATCTGTTTTTCATCGCCGGTTTTAAGACGACCTCGCCATCATAACATACCGCTCTTATCCTGGCACAACCAGGTTAGCAAATGTATTGATAATAGCCTGGCAATCCAGTTAACCACTACCATTCGTCAGTAAAAGAAATGTAGACGAGATCGTCTGCGGCTAAAGGTCCGTAGGCGGCGTGAGCATCACTTTCAGGATGCTCATATGTGAAGTACCAATCCTCAGGACAGCCATATCCATGCCATATGATGTCTCCCCCCTCTACCCAGACGTAATAATCGCGCCCTCCAGCAACAGTGATGGTGTCAGGTGTTACGTGATTCTCCCCGTTTACTCGCTTTTCAGTATCTTCGTCCATGGCCCACCCACCCTTGGTGTCATCCCAGATGAATATTGAAACCGTGGGCGGCTCCCCCCCTTCTATCATGACATCAATCTTGGCGAACGTTATAGAGACAGTGACGTAGACGTTAGCCGTATCGGTACCGCCATTACCATCGCTGACGGTGTAGGTGAAGTTATCGATGCCATTGAAGCCAGGGTCCGGGCTGTAACCAACATGCTGATCATCAATGATCTCGACGTCGCCATTGGTCCCTTGAGTTACCGAGTCCACAGCCAGTGCGTCGTCATCGGGATCGTAGTCGTTGTCCAGGACAGGGATAACGACCGGCGTATGTTCGCCCGTACTAGCCAAATCATCTCTCGCCACCGGCATAAGATTAGGTTCCTGACCGGGTATCATGATGCATCGTTCCCCCTCAGGGACCTGTTTCTCCACACCCTGCGCAATTGTATATACATTTCCTTCCAGATTAGTTGCCAATGTTGTGCCGTCTTCATAGTTCAAATTATCTCGGAAGACCTGAATTCTCGCGGCACTGCCCCTCACCCCAACCACACCACTTGGTGTTTCGATTTCATAGCTGGATGCCGGGTCAAGAATCCCTGTCACCCGGCTTATAGTATCCCCTATCATCTGCGCAAGAGTAATGGTTGTGACGCCACTGCTACAGACAATATCGAGTGCCAGGATTTCGATTTCCGTGCCCGCCCCTAGTTCCATAGTGCTGCCGTCAAAGAAAGTAATTTCGGCACTGGAATTACCGCCGGTCTTCATGGCATCTCCGATTTCTAATTCCATCTCGTGCTCCGCCGGTACCCAATCGTCCGTACCTTCCTTCATTATGGAAACTTCACCCTCGGTTATGGAAAGTATAGTAAGCGTCGAACACGGCGATCCCCCACCACAACCAACAACAATTGAAGCTACCAGAATGGTCGAAGCAAGTATCAACAGTAGTTTTTTACGCATGGTAGGCTTACTATAAGTACTGCCGAGGTTTCGCTAGCAGCACAGGCTTCTGAGAACATCTTTTGTTTATCCGCGATACTTTACCGGTATACAAACTGCAATCTCTCTCAGCTGATTTCCAAATCCTTCAGCTAATCAAAGGTATTGATAGTAGTACAGGAATCCAGTCGATCTCTTCTACTCGATAGTGAAATGAACCGGGTGGATAACTGGGTTGACATAGCCTGCCGTCGCGTATCCATAGGCAGCTTCACTATCACCTGTGGGAGCAGATGTGATGACCCAGCCACAGGGACGCATCTCCACATGGAATGTGTTGTTCAGCGCTTCTACCCAGACGTAATAATAGTGCCCTGCAACAACATCAATGCTGTCGGATGTTGCGTGGTTAGTCCCATCTACCGGCTCCTGAGTATCCAGGTCTAGAGCCCACCCACCGGTGGTATCATCCCAGATAAATATTGACGCCGCTGGCCCCGTAGCTACGTGGACGAAAATAGTGGCAAAGGCGTCAACTACGGTGACATTGACGGTAGCTGTATCGGTACTGCCGTTACCATCGCTTACCGTATAGGTAAAGCTGTCGGTACCGTTAAAGCCAGTGGTCGGAGTGTAGGTGACATAGCTTCCATTATTGGCAACTGAGCCATTAGTCCCTTGGGTTACTGAGTCCACAGTCAGCATATCACCGACATCGGGATCGGAGTCGTTACTCAGGACATCGATGATAGCCGAAGTATCCTTTTTAGTAATGACACTATCGCTCACTGCTACCGGTGGGTCGTTTACACCATTAACGGTAACGGTCACAGTGGCAGTATCGTTGCCGCCATTGCCATCGGATACCGTGTAGGTAAAGCTATCGATGGCTGAGTCGCTAGCCTGTAGATATTCGAATTGACCATTGGGATTATAGGTGAATGAGCCATCCACACCCCAGGCATCGACTGCACCTACAGTCCCGCTCGTATCCACCGAGGTTACAGTCAGGGTATCACCAACGTCGAGGTCCGAATCATTGTTCAAGACTCCCGGAGCATCAACAGTTACCGGGTTATCTTCGTCGGTAATGGCGGCATCAGCTTCCGCCAGCGGCATGAAATTAGGTGACTGACCCTCCATAAAAATCAATGTTTGCCCCACAGGGATCGGCAGTTCCATGCCCTGCCAAATGGCATATACATCCCCTCCTTCATTAGTCACCAAGGTTGTGCCATTTCCGCCGACGGTGACTATCACGATACTCCCCCTCACCCCCGCGACGCCGGTTGACGTTTCGATTTCGTAGCTAGATCCCGGGTCGAGAAGCTTCGTCACGCGGCTTATGGTGGTCCCTAATGTCTGCTCCATAGTGATGGTCGAGACGCCGGTGCTACAGACAAGATCGAGTGAGAGAATTTTGACCTCGGTACCAGCCTCCAGTTCCATAGTGCTGCCGTCAAAGAAAGTAATTTCGGCACTGGAATTACCGCCGGTCTTTACGGTATCTCCGACCTTTAATTCCATCTCTGGTCCCGCCAGTACCCAATCGTCCGTGCCTTCCTTCATTACGGAAACATCACCCTCGGTTATGGAAAGTATAGTGAGCGTCGATGGACATGGTGAACCCTCACCGCCGTCGCAACCGATTAAAGTTGAGGCCACGAGAATAGATAGAAGAAGGATTGCCAGTAATTTCTTACACATACCATACCTCCCGCAAGTGTTGAGAGTGTTCTACGATCAACATAGACTTTTGAGGGTGTCTATTAAATTAACTTGTTCTGCCACCCAACTTATATTCTTCTCAGCTAATTTTAATTTTTTGGTTACTAATATGATAATCCCAGTGGCAGAAATTGTAAACTGCCAGCAATAGACAAATTGCCACCTTATAGTATACAATAAGTATTGTTCTGTTTTGGTTGGTAAAGACAATCGTTAAAGAAAGAGTTAAACGCGGAGGTGCTATGGTGGACAGAAGCTTGTCGTATGGAAATGGTTGTGACAATCATCGCGATTGCTTTACTTGCCCCGAACCAGATTGTATAGCGGGTGAAGCAGAACCAAAGCCTCAATTCTGCAAGTATTGCGGGAGTAATCATATCTCCCGATACGGGACCGTCAAGGGAGTAAGGCGTTATTTTTGCTGTACTTGCAAACGGAAATTCACTTCTAAGGATAATCTATTCCATATGAAGGTACCACGCTTATTTGTTGAAACCGCTCAAAATCTATGGGCGCACAACCTATTGTATAGGGAAATCGCTCAATATCTTGAAGAACATTACGGTTATTCGCCATCAGTATCTTCCATCCACAGGTGGGTACGAAGAATTCAGCCAGAGAGGAAAATAAACTGAATTCTAGCTACTAACCGAAACAGAACAGTATCATACAATCCTCTAGTAAAATCCCAGTATCAGTAGGGTTTTATTTTATGAGCGAAAGGGGTCCAGCGCAGTAGAAGTAACCTTTCACCAGGCTGTAAATAGAGGGTGTTATCAATGTGTGAGGAGGCGGTTGAAAAGTCGGCTGTTGCCGTGTGGGTAGGTCGTATCTCAGCTACACTGGTGTCGTCCGAACCGGTGTCGGTATGCACATGTTTGACTTCATTAATCGACACCGTTAATGGTAATAGTTACGGTAGCGGTACTGTTGCCACCACATGCGTCGGACACCGTGTATGTGAAACTGTCGGTGGTTGAGTTACCAGCCTGCAAGTAGTAGAATTGTCCATTAGGGTCATAGATGAAGGCGCCACGTGGGCCCCAGGCGATGACTGCACCTACAGTTCCACTCGCATTCACCGCTGTTACATGCAGGAGATCGTAGACGTCGGGGTCAAAATCATTAAACAATACTCCTGGACGAGTAATGATTCGCGGGAGATGCTCAGCAGTAAAGAAGTCATCGTCTTGTGCCAATGGCGGCAGGTTCGGTGGCATTAGCTCAGGCGGCAGACCCGGCATAATAAGGCCTCTTTGGCCCTTGGGGATCAGCAGTTCCACACCGTGCGCCCCGGTCCGTACATCTCCTTCCTGATTAACTACCCAGGTCGTGCCATTTCCGGTGACGCCGACTACCGCAGTTGCAGGATGAGCTGGATATGCCCTCACACTTGTCACACCGGATGGAGTTATAGTTTCGTAGCTGGATGCCGGGTTAAGGAGCTGTGTCAAGCGACTTATCACAGTTCCGATTGTCTGGGTAATTGTAACGGTTGTGCCCCCGGTATCGGTAGAAATATCAACGGAAGTGATTTCGATCTCGGTATCGGCCTCCAATTCCATAGTGGTGCCGTCAAGAAAGGTGATCTCAGCGCTGGAATCATTGCCGGTCTTCACAGTGTCTCCGACTACCAAGGACATCCCGACCTGCCCATCTGTCCAACTGTCCGTACCTGCCTCCATTACGGATACATCCCCCTCGATTTCCGAGAGGGTAGCGACCGTAGAGGGAGTTGGTGACCCCTCACCACAACCAACCACGGCTGGAGGTCACGAGAATAATGAGAGCAAGTACTGACAGTAGTCTCTTACGCACGATATGCCTCCCGCAAGTGTCGAGAGCGCCTTAGGAACAACACGAGCCTTTTGGGGTATATACTGTTTACTTGCAATGCTTTACTTGCTTCAGTGAATAATCTGTGATTTTTCTCAACTGCTTTTGACTTTTCTAGCTACTAATGGGATAATTATAGTTGCATCAGCGTGCCGAAACCCCATAAGATATTGTATTCTGGTACAATCGGTGCGTCAATAGAGTTTTATTCTAAGAACAATAGGAACCGAGGCCAGCAGAGAGGACCTTTCGCATAGTGTTCAACAGGATATGACCATGGCAGAGGACAAAGCAGACGAGATGGCAGGCTTATCCAAATTCCGGCAAAGTTACCGGAAATCCGAGGTCATATTTAAAGAAGGAAGCGCTGGCAGCGAAATGTATCTTATTCATAGCGGGAGGGTACTGCTCTCGGTTCGGCAGAATGAAACTCAAGAGGTCCCACTGGTTGTCCTGAATCCCGGTGATTTTTTCGGTGAGATGGCTCTAGTGGACGACTCACCACGGTCAGCTACTGCCTCGGCTGTTGAGGATGACACCGAGTTGATTGTCATGGATAGGGCCAGATTCCTGTTTATGGTGCGACAACAACCGGAATTCGCCCTCAGCCTCATGCACACTTTGTGTCGGAGGCTGAGAGACATGGACAAAAGACTACCCACTGAAGGAACCTCACCGTGAAAGAGAAACCAATTACCGGTCGAGACCAGACTAAGGTTGAAGTGCAACGGGAGCCATCCAGGGTAATTGAACTGGCGCCGGGAATATTCCAGTTCCGTGGCGAAAAGCCCGGAAGTCATGTCTATCTTATCAAAGGTGACACTAAGAATGTTCTTATTGATACCGGGGTTGCCGGTAAATTCCCCGTTTTAAAGCATAAGTTTACCGAATTAGATATGCGTGTAAAGGACGTAAATTTGATTATATTGACACATGAACATTACGACCATATAGGTGCTACCGCTTTCTTCCATCGCACTGCTGTAGTAGCAGCGCACCGTTTAGCGGCCAACAAATTGGAGTTACAGGATGAATTTGTCACGTTCAGAAAGTACAAGGACCAACCCAGTAAGCCCTTCTGGGTAGATATCTGGCTGGAGGATGGTTCTATAATTGACCTCGGCAATTATGAACTTCAGGTAATACATACACCAGGACACACCTCCGGTTGCATCTGCCTATATGAGTCAAGAACGGGAATGCTATTTACTGGCGATACAGTATTTGCCGGAGGCACTTTGTCCGAGATAGCTGTGGGCGGTAACGTCAGCGATTATGTGAATTCGGTCCGGCGTTTGAGTAATTTGAAAATTAAGCAGATTTATCCCGGTCATGGCCGAGTATCCAGCACACCCGATGAAGACTTGCCCAAAGCCATAGTATATGCCCAGACAATGCTTGATGACTGCAAGGCTTTTTTTGAAGCTTTCATCAAGACCAGAAAACCGCAGGACAAGCTTGGATCGGCTTTTGGTTACTGGACAGAAGCCCAGGATTAAAAAATAGCGGCTTAACTAGAGGTCGCTTTTTTGTTCTCAAATAACCGGTAGTCTATAGATAGCTGCGTGTTTCTATTATAGGATAAGCTCTTCACCCTCGTGGGCAATATCAATCGATATTCCCAGCGACCTGGCCATTTCTCCGATTTCTCCCTCTATCTCAGGCTCATGCTGTGGACTCAAGTGGATTACAATCACCCTTGGTACATAATTATTCACTCGACGGAACTCAATCAGTTCCTCCTTGAGCATCTCCGGACAAAGATGACCAGCATCCTTTGCTGCACTAGCCAGACTATTGGGCCAGGTTAAATCGGTTATTATTAACTGCGGAGATATGTTAACCCACACGGAGGAAAGCCCGGGACCGGTATCGCCTGTGTAAAATAAGGTTTTATCGTCAGAAGTTATTTCAAAACCTACACCATCAAGATTGTGTTGCACAGGCACTGCCCTGACCTTATAACCTTCTATATTTCGCGGTTTGAAAGGTTCCAGCGGGACTAGTTGAAGTGTTGCTTTTCGCAGGAATGAGGCATTGCTGGTGAATTCAGGGTAGACAACACCATCAATGAGGTGGGACGAGAGAATCTCAAGCGTTCTCCGAGTAGCGATGACTTCGGTAGTGCGGTCGGAATTATTGAAGGCAAAAGCGGGGACCGCCCTGATATGGTCGTAGTGTCCGTGGGAGAGCAATATTGCCTTTATCTTCTTCTGCTCAGGAAAGGTCAGTTCTGAAACCAAGCTCCCGGCATCTACAGCGAGGACATCATCGATGAGAAAAGACACGAGCCTAGTGTTTTTGGACTCCGCATTATGAGTCCCCAGGAATCTTATAATCATTCAAATCACCTCATTGTTGCATTATTTATACCTTAAGCAATCGAGCCAGTTCCTCTCTTCCTTCGGGCGTAGTCATGAAGACTAAAGTACTCTCAGGCGTAATGACGTAATTTTCTGATGGCTTATAAACCCAGTCCTCCCCTGTCCTGACAGCCAGCAACAGGGTATTGGCGTGTCTATTCAGGTTTAACACCGATAGAGATTTGCCTGCGAATGAGCCGGGCACGGCCAGTTCTTCAATCCGCAGGTTTCTTCTTCTATCCCGTAGCATGGTGTCTAAAAACGATACCGCCGTTGGCCTTACCATTTCGGAGGCCATTCTCAATCCGCCAATAGAGCTAGGGGAGACTATAGCATCGGCCCCGGCCTTTCTCATTTTCTGGCTGTTTTCGATTTCGTTACAACGGGCTACTATCCTCAGGTTGGGATTAAGCTGCTTTGCGGTCAAACTTATTACCAGATTATGATTATCGTCTCCAGTTACAGCGAAAAGTCCACTGGCTTTCTCTATGCCGGCCTTTAAGAGGGTGTCGCTGTTAGTAGCATCTCCCTCTATGAAAACCTCATCATGGAGTGATTCCAGGCTCCTCTCTATATTCTTTTTATCAACATCCACTATTACATAGGGCCTTTTGGTAACGTAAAGCTCATTGGCTATATAGAAACCCACTGAACCGACACCGCACACAATATAGTGGTCTCTAAGATTACTGGCAGTTTTCTCCATTCTTCTCCTCCTGAATGATTCCTTTAGCTCACCTTCCACCACGAGAGCAGTAAGGTTGGTAACAAAGTATAACAGGACACCAACTCCTGAAATCGCAATAAATATGGTGAATACCCTGCCGACGACATTACCCGACAGGTCAATGATTTCTCCAAAGCCGATTGTGGAAATAGTGATGATAGTCATGTAGAGAGCGTCCACAAATGAGTATTGTCTGCCGCCAATAAACCAGTAACCCACTGTGCCTATCAATATGATGGCTAACAGGATGGCACCAACCCAGATGAATTTTCTATAAGTTCCCGAAAACATAACTGTCCCCGTATTTTATGTGATATGACTGATTTATCTCAAGTGCTACTCTACTGGTGATTCCGCCAAATATCAATAAGATATTGCTGAAGACGAAAGATGTATAATTTGCCAAGACATCTTGGCTGGCATGTACCCCGGTCTATGGGCACCCAACTCCTCTCAGACTGGAAACTGGCGGAGATAAACCGGAAACAAAGGCAGTAATCGAATCGGAAACTGGGGACACAATCCGCTTTTTGGGCTACTCAGATGGTCTGACTGTTTTATCTCGAATACAAAATCGGGGTGAGAGGATTTGAACCTCCGACCACCTGAACCCCATATAGCTGGTAGAAAAGGCAGCGACCGCTTGCCTCCTTTCATCCTCATCATATCACAGCCTCATTACTGCTGCGAAATCCGTTACTGGACGATTCTGAAAGCTATGGAGTGCCACCATACTGTACACTATTATTTCTGATATCCACCTCACCATTCTCCCCTTCCTCTACTGCATCGGCACTAAGTAGATGATTATTTAGCAAAGTACCTGCTTAATAATGCTATGACAAGGAGAATAAACGCAACTAAAGCTGCCACCCCGTTATTCAAGACTATTGCTACAGCGAACAATACTGCTGCTGCTCCGATAGCTCCTAAAACAAACCACTTTCGATTCGTCATGAAATTTCCTATTTATTGCATGCGGATAGAAATGCTCGTCAATCTCGTCGTTCCAGATAAGAACGATATGAGCTGTATGGAAAATCCAGTCAAGCCGAAATTTCTTGCCACTCGCTTTTCCTGAGACAAATGAATATTAGTGGGATAATCCCCAATATAACCTCGTAAGGCAAAAGACCCCAACAATAATAGTAGGTATAGCCCAAATAATACTGATTGGGCTACCTCCTATATAGCCAGGCAAACTCGTATTACTAATCAAAGCCACAGTATAAATGCTAATCGTTTTTACACCATAAATTATCATCAAAATACCAGCTGCTTTTCTCATTCTAATTTACCTACCTTACTTCATTTTATCTCGTCAGAGATACTTGTCAATGCATATTCTAGACAAGAACGGGGCATAACTGTCATCAAACACAATATTATAATCCCATCAAAATTATGGCTGATATTCCGAACTTGGAACCACCTACCACCTGAACCCCATATAGCTAGTAGAAAAGGCAGTGACCGCTTGCCTCCTTTCTGAAAAATATTCTAGCAAACAGTAGCTAACGAATTAAATTCCCTACTTGGTTGTCTAGCCAGCACGACGATCTGGAGGTTTGTGGAAAAGCCATTTAGCATATATCCTAAACACTCTTCCAGAAAGCTATTGATAGCTGGATGACAGTGCGCCTTTATGCGGTGGGTTTTTCATCAGGTTCTGGCCGCCGAGACACACTAGCAATCAAGAAATCACAAAACTTCAGTTCGGTCGATTACGGGAGATAGTTTAATTCAGGTCCCAACCGCCGACATCACACTGACCCAAGCAGATATCTCCCACAGCGACCACAGTGCCGTCGGACTTGAGTCCCACCGTGTGCATGCCGCCTGCACTTTACCAGAAGGCTGCTCCGAGAATCTAAGGCCTAGCAGAATGAAAGGAAGGAGCGACAAGCACTGCTGCGCCTTCCACTTATTTCATCTTGCTTTTCGGGATTTTAATGGCGAAACGGCATCTTCCGTCGCCTTTAAGTAGTGTTTCAAGCAGTTCGACTTCCACGGGTTCGTCAAAGATTGTGTCGAAATGGATTTTCTCAAAGCCGGCGCTGCAATAGCAGAAGGTGGCTGGTATGTTGGGCTTGCCGTCGCGTAAAGCCGTTCTGACGAGTTGGCAGTGGCACGCATAGTAATTCCTCATCGTAGGGTCTTCCTCTTTCAGGAATTGCCTGGGGGCATAGGGTATTTTAGTCAAGTAGATCTTGTCACCTTGTCTGAGCCCGGTGCATATTTCCTGATTGCCTCTCACGAACTCCACGACTTCGGGAGTGATCTCCTGTTCGAACCACGGTCGCCCTTCCCTTATGCAGTTTTCCAAGTCCTCGATAAGTCCCTCATGTTCGCCCTTGAGATATTCGTCGATGCTTGCAGCCTTTTCAAAACGTTCCTTGCTCTCCTTGAACGCCTCAATGGGGATGTTGTGGTAGTTCCAAGTGAGAATGTCTCTGCAAGTCTGGGCTGGCAACTCGGCTTCCATTCTATCTATAATCATTTTAGTCAGCTTTGGGTAGCTGTCTTGCGGGGAACCCAAAGGCGGCATCTCCAAATCACGAAAGACCCTCCGATAGGTGGCTTTTCCGGCGATCGTCGCCAATCTTTCGCCAATTCCGGGCAACACGTCTGAGGCGCCAAGAATCGCGGTGAAGTATATGTACAGGTCATTTTTCTTCGCAAAATAGCAGTAACGGGCGATGGCGACCAGTCTATCCTCCGAGTTTTTGTTTTCCTCTATGAGCAGGGAGACGTAGTCCCTGAGCGCGTCCAACCCAATGGATTTGAGCGTAATCTTCCTCTTCCTCAGATACTTCTCAAATTCCCTCACCGCCTCTACCGAGGACTCTACTCTTGCCGCACTTAGTTTGCGCCCTTTGAGAAACTTCCTAAACGCGTTTTCCTTCAATTCACTCCTTCGTCTTGGTCAAGCCATCTTCGGGATTGCTATCTATTGACCAACTTTGACTCAAGCCGTCCCTTCCATATTAGCTTTTGCAGGATTCGCCACGCACGGCAAAGAGGTATTGGGTGGGCTGACCGTTTTATCTCCAATACAAAATCGGGGTGAGAGGATTTGAACCTCCGACCACCTGAACCCCATATAGCTAGTAAAAAAGGCGGCGGCCGCTTGCCTCCTTTTCTGAATTATATCATCTTTTCTTGATAAGAATCGGGGCTACCCCTACCGGTCAAGCGAGAATTTCCTGCCACTCACTTTTCCTGAGACAAATGAATATCAATGGGACAATCCCCAGAGGGATGAGAAACCAAACTACAAAATCTGGAAAGATCCCAGACCCACCCACTATAAACACATAATAATTGAAGAAAAGGCTTGAAATGAAGCATAGGACCCAATACTTTCTCTTAAGACAAAAGAGCCCACCAGTAATGACAAATACAGCCCCAATAATGACGAATAGGGTAAAAGAAAGCTTAGTAGAAAGCCAAAAATAAACATCATCCCTACCGAGAGCATCAACATAAACCCACATCAATATCAGGTCAAGAACTACCATCAGAATACCTGCTGCTTTTCTCATTCTGATTACCTACCTCACTTCCTCTTCTTGGTAAGAACAAGGTCTAATCACCATAAGACACCTTACGGTCCACTGAATCCGAAATTTCTTGCCACTCTTTTCTACTCAGAGAAATGAATACTGTTGAGATTACCGCCCCAATGACCACAAACCAAGCAGTCCAAGGCATAGTAAAACGTCCGAGCACTACTGATAGCTCCACTGCTGGGAAAATTGCCATGAAAATTGCAAACGAAGCCGAAGCCAAGCATACTCTCCAGTGTTTTCTCCTAAGGCAGAAAACCCCACCAATAGCAAATAACACTGCAGGAACAATATACGATATGATAATTAATACCACAGAGAAGGGTATAGAAGAAACACCAATCATCAATTCCCTGAACATAAACATCAGATAGCGTATTACGAACACATCTAAGATTATCAATATAATACCCGCTGCTATTCTCATGCTAATTACCTACTTCACTTCCTCTTCTTGGTAAGAACAGGGTATAACCTTCATCGAACGCAGCATCATATATTGACTGTAATCACATGCAGGATTCGACACTTTGATCCTCCAACCACTTAAACCCCATATAGCCAGTAGAAAAGGTGGCAACCGCTTGCCTCCTTTCTGAAACATAATTATACCTTAGCTGCATTACGGGCTCAACCCCCATTTTTCAAAATGACACCAATCACTAGAGCAGCCTTTTAAGGCCCTACCTGCACGATGCGTAACCCGCGACTTCCCCTGTATCCGCGTCAATCAAAACTTCCCACCAATGTCCTGGGAAATATCCACTTTCGAACCTGACCACCCAGCACCACTCAGGCTCTGGCACATCAGGTACATCCAATCCCTTCGCCCTTTGCCAGTAAAATAACTTGCTATCAGGCACTTCGTCTCTATGCTTAAGAGCCACAGAAAGAACTTTCCCTGGCTGGCAACCTATGTCTTCAAAATATTCTCTACCAATCTCTATGGCTTGCTTTTGTTCCGAAGACCATTTTGGCGTGGCGAATATCCCCGCTAGCAAGAATATTGCAATACCCAGCAAAATCCACCTGCTCATTTGTTACTTCACCTTATTTCATTACTTACCCTATTGTTATTTATTCATGTATTATATAATCTTAAAATATAATGCAACAGTAATAATTTAGTTGCATCAGAATCTTGTCCTTTGTATCTAATTAGAACCGGATTGAGGTGATTTGAACCTCCGGCTACCCAGACCCCATATAGCTAGTCGAAAAGGCGGCAACCGCTTGCCTCCTTTCCTCTAGTATTATATGCTTATCTAATCCATGAATCAATAACAGAAGAGCGAACGAGTGAGAACTGGCAATGAAAGATAAAAAAATCCCCTTATCAGTTCTGCTCTACATCGCTCTAGTCTCCAGCTTTATTCTTCCTGCTTCTGCTATCGCTCAAGAACAAGTAATGCCCATGGTTGCCAAGGGCGACGACCACACGGTGGGGCTTAGGGTCGACGGCACCGTGGTCGCTGTGGGCGACAACAGCCACGGTCAGTGCAATGTCGGCAACTGGAAGGACATCGTTCAGGTCGCCGCAGACGGGGACCACACAGTCGGGCTTAAAGCCGACGGCACCGTGGTCGCCGTGGGATGGAACAAATGGGGACAGTGTGATGTCGACAACTGGACAGACATTGTTCAGGTCGCCGCAGGCGGGGCTCAAACGGTCTCGCTTAAGGCCGACGGCACCTTGGTCGCCGTTGGATGGAACGAATGGGCACAGTATGATGTCGGCAATTGGACTGATATCATTCAGGTCGCTGCAGGTTTGTCTCAAACGGTCGGTCTCAAATCCGACGGCACCTTGGTCGCCGTTGGATGGAACGAATGGGCACAGTGTGATGTCGGCAACTGGACAGACATTGTTCAGGTCGCCGCAGGCGGCTATCACACGGTGGGGCTTAAAGCCGACGGCACCGTGGTCGCCGTGGGTGACAACGGCTACGACCAGTGTGATGTCGGCAACTGGACTGACATCGTTCAGGTCGCCGCAGGCGGGGATAACACGTTCGGGCTTAAAGCCGACGGCACCGTGGTCGCTACGAGATGCAACACCCCTGGACACTGCAATGTCAGCGACTGGACTCACATAGTCCAGATCGCCGCAGGTTATTATAACGCAGTAGGGCTTAGGACCAACGGCACAGTAGTCGCCGCGAACTTTATGGTGGATGGTAAGCTTGCCAAATGGAATTTATTACTTCCGGTGCCACTGATGAACTGGCCGTTAATTGGCGGGATTATAGCTGCAGTGATGGCAGTGGGACTGGCGATTTTCTTAGCGCGTAGAAGGAGACGTGCCTGAACCCCATATAGCTAGTAGAAAAGGCGGCAACCGCTTGCCTCCTTTCTGAGAGAGAGCCTAGCAAATATTACTGGAGAGGTCAATACGCTACTAGTCATTTGCCGAGCGTTGCCATATAGCTGTAGCAATTCGATTTTCTGCGTAGCGAGGTAACAAAACAAACCCTTATGCAATGTCATAGTCAGCCACATAATGGTTTGGTCACAGTTGCATAAGATCTAGTTGTATTAAGCAGCAGACTGCCAGCTCAGGAATGGGTAGGTACCGTCGTCAACGATGTTCCAGACATAAGCAAGATCGCGCTCACCGGGACCAGCAACCGCGACGATGTTCCAAGCGGCTCCTGAGAAAGTACCAACATCCCTCATTTCGGTAGTTGTGCTGCCTGTACCGCCGGCCGAATCAGATTGTCCGCTTGTTTCGATGTCCCAAAATGAGTTGTTAACAGTGCCCTGATAATTCCGTCCCACCATGCCACCAACATCCTCTAAGCCAGTAACGTTACCGGTGGAATAGCAATTGCTCACGGTGGCACGATTACTTCCCACCAGACCGCCGACGAGCGACACGCCATCCACCGTACCGCTGGAATATGAGCTGCTTATAGTCCCATGGTGATTCCAGCCCACGAGACCCCCAACATACTCATCGCCAGTCACCCTCCCGGTAGAATAGGACCTACTCACAGTGCCATGATTTTGTCCTATCAGGCCACCAACTTCGTAACTACCGCTTACGCTAGCAGTGGAATACGTGTTGCTAAAGATGCCACCACTTTCGCCGGTTATACCGCCAACATGCGTGTCGCCAGCCACGCTACCGGTGGAATGACAATTACCGAGACTGCCGTCATGAATATGTCCCACCAGGGCGCCAACATACTCATTGCCAGTCACATCGGCGCCAATCACCGCGACCCCCACGATGATCGCTCCTGTCTCAACAAAACTGAAGAGTCCCACATAATCTTCGACCGGCCTGTCGATAAACAGGTCTCTTATCTCAAATCCCTGACCGTCGAAACTACCGACAAATGGGCTAGGCCAGATTCCAATTGGCAACCAACCCTTTCCCCCATTAGCAGTCGGGCTCGCCAGCTCCGTATAACCGGCTGTAGTGGAATCAAGGTCGTTCATTAGAAGGAATTGACTGTCCAAGTTATCCCTGACCTCATCCAAATCATACCAATCCCGTATTTGGACACCAGCAGTAGGGGCATCACAGCTTATCATCCCTATGATTAACGCTACCGTGGTCAGAACGATGCTGACTGCTGCCAAGTAACGGTGTCTCCTTGAACCAAGTATTATTCCCATACATCACCTCCAGATTTTTGTTCCATGCTATACAGACCTCTCTATTATAACTCACCTGAATTATCTGAACCCCATATAGGCAGTAGAAAAGGCGGCAACCGCTTGCCTCCTTTCCTGCATTATTATATGCTTATCTAACCCATGAATCAATAACAGCAGAGCAAACAGGAGAGGCGCAACTATGAGAAATGGAGAAATCGTCTTAGTAATCCTGTTCTCTGTCGCTTCGGTCTTCACCCTAATTATTCCAGTTTCAGCAGCGGTGTCTCTACCAGATGACTGTACTATTGACGATTCGGATATGGACCTAAACATCTACCAAGGGAACGTCACGCCCATGGTTGCCGCAGGCGACGCTCACACGGTGGGGCTTAAGGTCGACGGCACCGTGGTCGCCGCTGGAGCAAACAGCGACGGCCAGTGCAATGTCGGCAACTGGAAGGACATCGTTCAGGTCGCCGCAGACGGGGACCACACGGTCGGGCTTAAAGCCGACGGCACCGTGGTCGCTGTGGGATGGAACAAATGGGGACAGTGTGATGTCGACAACTGGACAGATATTGTTCAGGTCGCCGCAGGCGGGGCTCAAACGGTCGCGCTTAAGGCCAACGGCACCTTGGTCGCCGTGGGATGGAACGAATGGGCACAGTGTGATGTCTACAACTGGACAGACATTGTTCAGGTCGCCGCAGGTGCGTCTCAAACGGTCGGGCTCAGATCCGACGGCACCGTGGTCGCCGTGGGATATAACGAATGGGCACAGTGTGATGTCGGCAACTGGACGGATATCGTTCAGGTCGCTGCAGGCGGTTATCACACGGTGGGGCTTAAATCCGACGGCACCTTGGTCGCCGTGGGAGAGAACGTCAACGCGGAGTGCAATGTCGGCAACTGGACCGATATCGTTCAGGTCGCCGCAGGCGGGTCTAATACGTTCGGGCTTAAAGCAGACGGCACCGTGGTCGCTACTGGATGCAACATCCCCGGACAATGCGATGTCAGCGACTGGACTCACATAGTCCAGGTCGCCACAGGCTATTATTCGGGGTACGCAGTAGGGCTTAGGACCAATGGCACAGTAGTCGCCGCGAACTTTATGGTGGATAGTCAGCTTGCCAAATGGAATTTATTACTTCCGGTGCCACTGACGAACTGGCCGTTAATTGGCGGGATTATAGCTGCAGTGATTGTAGTGGGACTAGCAATTTTCTTAGCGCGTAGAAAGAGACGCGGCTGAACCCCATATAGGCGGTAGAAAAGGCGGCAACCGCTTGCCTCCTTTCTGAATCAGGATAACAATAATGAATCGAGCACGTCAAATTGTGGTGAGCTTTCGCTGAAGACCCCTAGAGCCTACCTGCAACGCTTTTCCCGGTTCTCTTTCCCGCCGTACGTTTCGCTTCATAGCCAGGGGGAAGCTGGGTTTTCACCATCCGTTTATATAAATCGGGGTCATTTGTATAACTGCTTTTGATAATTACAGCCTTATCCATTTCGGGATCTAGGTAGCCAACTAACTCGCATTTTACTCTCTCAAGCATATCGGCTAAATCACGCTGTTCATCGTCTGATAGCGGTGACACGATCTCACGTATAAACTCCCAACCCGCCGGGATTGCCGGTTCAACGGCTGTCTTCCCCTTATCGGTCGAAGACACAGTCATTACTCTACGATCCTTCCTGTCCCTTGTCCTTCTGACCATGCCAGCTTTGACCATGCGGTCGATCAGCATACTCATGCTGTTTGGGGTACGTTCTAGAATCACGGCTAGGTCACTTGGCCTCAAGGGCCCCCGGGATTTAAGATTCACAAGGACTGCGAACTGTTCCGAAGTAAGTCCGTATTTACTATATAGGGAATCCTGGCAACGAGCAAGCGCATAGCCTACCTGGCGCAACAGAAGCCGTAATCTCACAACTGTATTTTCCGATTCAGAATTGACCGCCATAGTTGGTTCCTCCTTATTACTTCACGGAGAATTTACTCATTTGTGTCACCTATATTATATAGCACCGCTGTTCAAGTTCAACCTGCTCTCCTCGGTGTTCTTTGACCAAAAGCTCGTAAACAATCAGGTTAGGTTTACCCGAAGACCTGCACCCCATATAGGCAGTAGAAAAGGCGGCAACCGCTTGCCTCCTTTCTAAGGCTTATCATATCATGTTTTCTTGGTAAGAACAGGGCCTAACCGCCATCATATTCATCATTATGACCTAGACTTCTTTTTCTTGGTAAGAATGGCTCAACCCCAAGTAAAATCCAGTCAAGCCAAAATCTCCTGCCACTCCTTTATCGTGCGTAAAATAAATATTACTGAGATGACTGCCGCAACAAGCATGACCCAAATAGGCCAGCCCATATAAATATAGTCACTCCATGACGAACCCCATGGAAACGGAGGCACAACAAAAAAGAAAACCAAAAAGAAAACTGCATACGAGGCGGAAGCCAAGCATACTCTCCAGTATTTTCTCATAAGGCAGAAAATCCCACCAGTAATAAGAAACCCAGCAGCAACAACTAAGCCTAGAAAGAATACGAAACCGTGGACAGGTATAAGGAAGCTAAGAGAGCTAAGAGAGCTAAGAATGTTAAGAATGCCAAACATAATGTCAAGTACAACCAGAATAAGAATCAGACCGCATATAAACAACACACCTGAGGTTATCAATATTATGCCTGCTGCTTTTCTCATCCTAATTACTTACCTCGCCTCTTCTTGGTAAGAACAGGGTATAACCGTCATCGAACGCAGCATCATATATTGACTGGAATCACATGCAGGATTCGACACTTTGAACCTCCAACCACTTAAACCCCATATAGGCAGTAGAAAAGGCGGCAACCGCTTGCCTCCTTTCAATCCCTTATATTACTTCTCATTCTCCTGTCCGGTCAACCCCTAGCAAATCAAATCACAAAAATAAACTCTATTTATTATTCAAATATTTCTGGTGTAATTGATTGCCAAAAATGCCCCGAGTGGAATTTACTCGGCGCAACACCCAAATACTCTTTCATAAAATTAATAACTTCATTGTCTTCCATACCCATAAATTTGGCTATTCTACTCCTGAAAAGCTCATCGTCCCTAATCCTAGCAGCCAAGGGCATTACTCTCATTTCATAAAATCTGCCATAATCAGCCCAAAGCGGCAGTTTATGTTTATAATTAAACATACCCAATAACAGATTTACCTGCAACTGATACTCTGTCTCCCTTCCTATAATTTGTGGGCACAGCGAAGGTAGCCATCTGTTCTTTTCCAGCATCTTCCTCACATGGTCTCCTACTTCTGTTGCACGCCCACCCAACGACTTAGCGTAGTGTATATAGTAGTGATTGTAAAACCCACTATATCTTGCACGGTCCGGGTCATATACTTTGGTATTCAAAAGAGCTCCCAGCACTTCCATTCTGTTATTTGCTAGAGCAATTATGCCTATGCAATAAACAATATCTACCAGCACAATGTCTGTAATATTTATTAATCCAACCAAACCCGATTTTCCTCTACCAAAGTGCAGCAATGCTGCCGCTCTTTCTATGTATCTAACCATTTGAGCTTCACTTCCAAATGTTGCTATAGCACAACCCATGAATTGAACATATAGACTTCTAGCCTCGAACTTCGCCAATTCCTCCGGTATTTTTGATGCATCATTACCTACCGAAACAAATGCCTCCTCATACTTACTACGCAACTCGTTTATTGCCTCTACCAAATACCTGTCTAAAGCTATGTTATTGTATCCGCTATCCGAACTAACACCCCGACTAACAAGTTCCACAATATCTTTTAAACTCTTAGCTATAGATTCATCTTCAACATCTATATCAACCACTGGCACCCTGACTATCGGCCTCTCTTTTTCAGTTTCAACCTCTATCACCATAGGAGCAATACTCAATTTATGCCTGCACATAGGCAAATACAAGCTGCCCTCTAAGTAGCCACTAAAAGTAGGTGTTTGCACAACCCCATGCTCCTCTGCCCTCTTCATGACATTTACTGTCACAGGCTCCTGAACCGCAGTAATAGCTATTTTATCACCGTAACTTTCGTTCTGTAATTCCTTCAAAAAATAATATGTGAACAATCCATTTTCCAGTTCAATATCCTCTATTGCTGCCTCATCTGATTTACTTGCTGTAAAAGTCACTTGCCCCTTACCCGAAATCGTGTTTTCAAATGTCTTAATCCCTTTAGTTGATTTATAATTAATAACCTTATATGCCTTTGAATTAATTGGCCCGCTAAAGCACGAATCAATTATCATGATTTTATTCATACAATTAATCTTCTCTAACCTATTTTTTAAATACTCTATTGATATACATGTGTTTTCAATATCTGCCGAAGCATCAAACGGAAGTAAATAAGTTGCCAGACCACTCCCGTCCTGGCTCGGAGCCTCTCCACCATGGCCCGAAAAGAAGAAAAACAAAGAGTCATCCACCCCCACATTTTCCTCCAATTCAATTCCCAAACCATTCCGTATAGCAGCTAAACTTGCTTCGTTGTTAATCAACAATTTTTTATAACCTATGTCTGTAATATTATTCTCAAATAAATAATAAAATTCTTTCGCATCCTTATCCGCAAATTGAAGAGGTCGAATGCTCTGATATTTAGCTATTCCTATCGCTATTACATGATTTACCATATATACACCGCCTAAATTACACTCCCGTTTTTATAAAGACTCTACACCAACCACCTCCGACCTTTCCATACTATATCACACACGAAATAAATCTACCACGTTCTATACTAACCTTCTATTTCTCATTGTGCATCTTAAATACGCCTTCCCAACCATATTTCCTAACATCCATAAACAAATCAAAATGGCAGTCAGTATCCCTGCGTTCTTCAAAGGTTATCAATGCCAATCTAACTAGTTCATTATCATGAACATAAATTCCGTTCTCTTTCTTGTAGAATCTGCCAAATTCCCACCAGTAGGGGAAAACCCAATTTTGACTGAATCTGGCTTTAACAAATTTATCATCTTTACCAAGATATCCAGCCAAATATGACGCAGACTTAAACGGGTTTTTTACCTCTTGCAACCCAGTTATGGTGCTCAAATAATGCCTTTTCCAATACTCCCTCATGTCATCTACTGGTAATTTGTTATCACCATACGTCATCACATGCCAGTTCCTTCTTTTTCTATCGCCCTGAATATGCTCTACGAGGCAATACTCCAATTGCTCATCTATTCTGGCTAACCATTTCCTCATCATTGACCAACTGTGACTGAAATTCATACCGGCTTCAATGCTCTCATTACTTTCTGTCAGCGTCCACCATCTAAATCTTTTACCTTTAGCCATACCAACCATTATGCCCACTCTGGCCTTAACAAAGAACCTTGCAGCTTTCCTTGCTCTTTCCCATTCGCGGTCACTTTCATACGCATTAGGACAAGTAAAGGAGATATCTTCTACATTGTCATCTAATTCCTCCAAATTTCATATTTACCCGCCCTTATAACAAGTAGTAGAATATGCTTGGGGGAATGAGCAGATTAGTATTAGGACGGGTCCGACGCCTCCCTTTTATTATTTCTGTCTCACTCCCCCATGCTTCATTTAGATGTTATTTTTCCTAGGCCTACCTCCTTTCTTACCCCATGCCGAAGCCATGCCGGGGTAACGTTTTTTTATTACTTCCTGACCCTTCTTACCTATTTCAGCGAAGTGCTTCTTGCCTCGCCTACTAAGAAGAGCCAAGCCACCTTTTCTTCCTGCTTCTTTAATTGTCATTTCACTTATGCTTTTCATGCTTTATCCTCAAAAAAAAGGGGGGACGACGTTTTGCGTCGTCCCCCCTTAAATAAGCAGCCTTCTAATTCCAGACTGTGGTCTTACAGCTTATCTCTGCAGCTAAACAGAGGGTCTTAGGATTTCTGCCCCGCTCCTAGCCGAGTCTTAAGCTTCAATTGCCGGCGCTCGGCTACCTTAATTGTAAAAGAGCAATCGCTAAAGATTAGCTTGTTTCCATTATACATCAACGAAATAATCTGTCAAACTATATTATTACAATTAATACCCAG
>Ga0315553_10001117_pt1 | contig 22755 bp, 19 predicted proteins | sample SalMarSW160140MG_FD_203099 | JGI IMG/M metagenome (GOLD analysis project Ga0315553, IMG submission 203099) | Salt marsh sediment microbial communities from the Plum Island Ecosystem LTER, Massachusetts, United States - Salt Marsh Sediment SW1601-40 ... | reverse complement strand
TGGAGCAGCAATGGTCTCCGATGATTTACTCGCTCTTGATGCAGAGAGAAGAGGCTGGCTTGCCCGCTTGTGCCCCCCGTTGCCCGGGAGAATGAGCGTCGTCGATCTCCTCGAGGAAAAGAGACCAAGGCTGCTGAAAACGGACCTTGCGGGACCTATTGGAAAATGGTCACTACTTGCGATCATAAACTGGGATGATGAAGAGAAGCATTCCGAGATCCCACTCGAAGCATTCGGTCTAAATCCGTCACTCGATTATCACAGCGTTGATTATTGGAATGCGAGGTACACATTTATCCATAATCGCATTCTCGACCCAGGACCCATCCCTGCTCATGGCGTGAAGCTGATTGCCATGCGTGAAGCGCGTTACGAAGCACTATGGATCGGGGATACTTTACACATATCCCAAGGATTGTGTGTGAAATCCTGGGATCATCGTGATCAAGCACTCACAATAATGATAGACTGTGGGCGGAGAGCTCAAGGTCAAGCTTGGCTTGCTTTACCCGAACCCCCGAAATCGTTGAGGGTCCAAGGGCGTGAATTGGACTATGAAGCGGTCAGTGCAATGGTCTATTCGCTTAGCCTTGAGATCGATGGGTTGGCAACTTTGGAAGTTATTCAGTCGTGAGGTCTGGAATGACGATTGATCAAACCATCATGCTCATGACGGTCATTTTCGGGTTTGGTGTACTTGTTGCTGTTTGGATTGGTTGGGTGCAAATCCAGGCTGCACGGAAATTGCCTTATTATCTTCTGCGCAAAGAGCGGACGCTCATCGGGTGGCGTTGGTTTGCACTTGCAGCGATGTTTGGACTTGCAAGTATCGTATCGGCATCTCTCGGGCAGAGGGCAGTCTATGCGCTATATCCCCCAACTCCCTCAATCACCCCAACTGCAACGATAACATCCACACCTACAATTACGCCAACTTTAAAAAACACAAACACACCGACGGTCACTCTCACACCCACGATCACCCCGACCACAACACAGACGCCCACACCAGCTCTCCCGGAGGAGATCCACGTTCTCCTCTTGCGTGAGACACAGGCTCCTGATCCCGAGGCGGTGTTCAGCACCGTGCTGGTGGCCAGGCGGATCGATCGTCAAAATCGTCCAATCGGAGCAACTGAATTATTTTTGAATCCAGTCGGAAGACTGTTTGGGACTTTCACCTATAACAATCTAACGGACGGTTTACGATGGACTGCGATCTGGTATGCAGGATCGGAATTGATCTGTCTCGAAACCCAGGCATGGGAAGGGGGAACTGGTGGTTATGGTTACACAGAGTGTGAACCTGGAGTATGGTTGCCTGGAGAATATGAGGTCCAAATCTTCTTAGGCGAAACATGGATGGTCTCAACGCGGTTCACCATCGAAGGTGATCCTCCCACTCTGACTATGACGCCAAGCCCGACTGCACAACCGTGATGCAGAGAGTATTGCTTCCATTTCTACTGGCTTGGGCTGTGGGGCGCCATCTATTCCGGGAAATAAAACCTTTGCTCCGCCTACAAGGCATTTCAATGAGCGGAGGGAATATGGTGGTTGGTAACCCGCTTGCCTTGTGGCTTTCGGTTCATCATGTAGCAATATGCTCACTCGAAATGGCTTTAAGTTAAGCGAGTATGGAACCCGTTTTGCCACATCTTGCATAACGGATATGTAAAAGCTCAATATTTTTGCCCAGCGGAGTAGAGTACGACGTTAGGACAGTAGATCTTATAGTGAGCGAATGAGGTTTGTCAGCGCGGTGTAGCCTTTTTTGATTGGTGATATTTCAATGTATTCATTAGGCGTATGTGCACCGTCACCTCTTGTTATGCCAATGCAAACTGCGGGATACCCCTTGCTCAGTGGGGCATTAGCATCTGTTGATCCTACTTCCAAACGACAATCGCGAACACCGGCTGATTTTAGGGCTCTACATGCTGCCTCGATGAGTGGATGGTTGTCGGGAAGCGAGCCTCCCGGACGCTCCCCGATCAAGGAAATCTTGACCGTGATCTCCCCCCGGTGGTAATCATGACAGAGATCCTTTATCACTCGATCAAGACTATCCAGTTGAGCATCACCCTCGGAACGCAGGTCAAGCTCAAGACTTGCCCGACTGGCAATCGTATTGATGGAAGTTCCTCCTGAGATTATCCCCACATTGAGAGTTGTTCGTCGGTCCACGGGCAGTTTGGTATTGATGATTTCAGAACCTAGCTTGAAGAGGGTGTGGATGGCGGAGGGTCGACCCGCATGTGCCCATGAATGTCCTCCAGCTGTTTCGAGAGTGATTCGATAGCGTTTTACCTGAAGTCCTTTGTGATAGACATTCCCGAGTGCCATTCCCTCCAGGACGATATAGGCCAGCGGCTGATCCTGGAAGCGGTTTACAACCTCTTGCATTCCACGAATATTACCCAGCCCCTCCTCACATACATTGGCAATTAACCAAATGTCATGATCAAGCTTTTCTGAAGAGAGATCTAGTGCCAACTCAACAAGTGTGGCCAAGGCGATGGAATTATCCCCGATTCCTGGCCCAAAGATCCGGTCGCCATCACGGCGCGAGTCCAAAGGTGTGTCTTCTGGGAAGACTGTATCCAGATGAGCAGATACAAGTATTGGATGGTTGCTGGAACCTGGGATCAGGCCGTAGAGATTTCCGATAGCGTCTAACTCAATATCCTTGAGGTTAGCATCCTCGAAAGCCTTCTTGAGAAATCGAGCGCGATTCGCTTCATTGAAAGTAGGTGCAGGGATAGATTGGATCTCGATTGCACGTGTGATGAGTCGATCTAAATCCATATCTTATATTTCCCTTAGTCCTGAACGTAACGCAGACAATCTCGCTTGTGTCAACCCTGGGGTAGCGCCCAAGGCGTGCAGCGCACCGCTTCCTTCAACAACCAATGACGATGAAACACTGCCCCGGAGCGACGCTTCCACAGGGTCCCGCGTTTCATTAAGGCCAACGAGAAATCCCCCGCAGTATGCATCCCCCGCGCCTGTCACATCCCGGATCTTGCTTGGGTACGCTGGGATTAGCCAGCGACGCTTCGAGTCACGATCCCAAAGTGCCTGTCCTCGCTTTCCCTGCTTTATCACGACAAACCTTGGTCCCATTTCGCTAAAAGCCTCCGCGATTTCCCATGTGTCCCTTATGCTCTGCGAAAAGAACCCGCGTGCCTCAAGTTCGCTGGGAAGAAAGATATCAATGCCCTGCAAAAGGGCTGGCAAATCAGATTTAAAATCAGGTGTCATATATCGGATCGAAGGGTCAATGGAAATCCAATGGATGTGATTACATTGGAAGCATGGGGGGATGGTTACATGGGATAGATAATCTGCAGGCGCCAAATGTACGGCTTGGAGGCTGTGTAACGATTGGGGGACGTCAGACGGTCGAATTGTAAGAGGCGAGATATGATGTCGATCTCCCTGACCATCAGTTGAAGATCGGTAACCCAGTAACGCCTTCGGCATGGGTTTATTGATCCGCCGGTAATGAAGTGCTGGGTTGACGTCCACACGGTCTTCTGGTGAGAGGTATGCGTAGAAAGTGATCGTTGATAGTGGTTGGTCGAGGACATTTACTTTGCTTATATCGATCCCCACCTGTTCGATTCTCTCCAACTTCAACCGATCGAAATTGGAACCGATCCGCCCCAGGATCCCGACTGAATCAGACCATATTCTGGCGCCAACCGCGGAGTAGATCGCGTTTCCGCCAAGCGTACCTGAAATCGCCCGACCTGTATGGGTGATACAATAATCTTCCCGAATACCTCCAAGGAAAAGATACTTCGGAGATTCTCGTTTCATCGCTTTGATTATACACTTGTGGATAGGAGCGAGTAATGCAGGAATCACTCACGATCCAAATCGAAATGGCCGTAGATTACATCACCGAGTTTTGGCCAACAGCATCTAATCAAGCTTCACACCTTGCGCTGGATAATGGATCTTTGAGGAAAGTTATCCTTTGTGGATCAGGGGATTCCCATCACGCTGCTCTCGGCTTGGAGATGATTTTTAAAACCCTAGCGAAACGGCAAGTGCAGGCTGGTCCGTCGATGTATATTTCCCGCTATTTGGTTCCCGATCTTGGGGAGACAAGCCAGGTAACCCTTCTTGTCGGCATCTCCTCATCAGGGGAAGTGGCCCGTACAATAGAGGCGCTAGAAATCGGCAATGAAGTTGGAGCTCAAACACTCGCGATTACAAGTAATATCGATAGTACGCTCGCAAGGATTGCGAATAGTGTGCTTCAAGTCGATCTTCCCGATTTTCCATCTGGACCCGGCCTGCTCAGTTACTTGGGTTCCATGCTCATGGGATACGCTCTTGCAACAAGTTTATGCGATGGCGACTCAGCGCAGCGCTTATCAAAAGGGTTGGAAACCTTGCCGGTGATCCTTGAGCGCTGGATGCCGGATCAGCTTGAAATAGGCAGGCGCTTCGCTCACGAAGTTCAAGATGGAACCTGTGTGATGGTCGGTGGAGGGCTGGCATATGCTTCCGCATTATTCGGCGCCGCAAAGGTCATCGAGGCTGCAGGAGAGAAGGTCTGGGCACAGGAATTAGAGGAGTGGGCCCATCTGGAGTATTTCTGTGAACCCGCGAATATGACAACGTGGATTCTAAGGGCTGGTGGGCGATGTCGTTCACGAGAAGGGGAAGTTATTAATGCGGCAAAGACCATCGGTCGCAATCTTGCTATCAGCTCGTGGGATGGCGGAGAAGATTGGCAGCCTCTCTTTCGGGAGAGTTTATCGCCATTGGCGTTATGGGTTGCACCGGTCGCTTATGCTTCTGAACGATCGATTATTCTTGATGAAGTTCCTTTTCGAGGTTTCGGAGGAGGGCGGGACCCGAGAGAAGGTGGTGGCGCCAGCCGCATTCGAAGCAGCCAGAGGCAAGATATCAAATCAGTTCTTCGCCAGTTGGGTTAATCTGCGTTGATAAATATATATAATCCTGTCCAAACAGACCGAATTTCCCAGTTGCGACCGAATTTTAAAATGGTAGAATGGAAATCCGGCAGCGCCACATGGGAGCTGCCCAATGTTTGAGAGAGCCGGGATTCCCAGATGTCAAAAGCAGATGTCTTGTTGATTGAGAGCGGACGTGCAAGTGCTCCTTCATTCGCTCCCGCGCTTGAACGAAAAGGTTACGAAGTTCAAGTACACCATAAGTTAGAAAAGGCTTTATCCTCGGCGAAGAAAACCCCTCCCGATCTTCTGGTTCTTGATGCTGCTTCAATGAAAACATCAGGCACGCGTATGTGCAGGAAAGCGAGAGCGGAGCTCGATGGTGTCCCAATAATACTCGTGTCACCTGAAGACACAAAACCCGATCTCGGAAGCGGGGCAAACCTTACCTTAGTCCATCCTTTCACGCCGCTGAAACTGCTGAATCGCGTTGAGCGAATGCTTCCCGGGGATGATCGATACACACTTGAAGCCGGGCCCATAAAGTTAAATATCGCCAAAGGGCGAGTGCGCTGCATGAAAAAAGAAACGCGCCTCACACCCAAGCTGACGAAGCTGCTAGAGGTATTTCTACGAAACCCAGGCCGGCTGATGATGAGGAAAACGCTGATCAGAAAAGTGTGGCAGACAGATTACACGGGGGATACACGCACGCTCGATGTCCATATGAGCTGGCTGCGGCAGGCGATTGAGGCGAATCCATCACGTCCTAAATATTTTAAAACCATTCGGGGGATGGGTTATCGGCTTGATCTACCTCAGAAGTAGTAACGATAGTTAAGATTTCAGTTGTAATCGACACCCGTTCGGGTGTTTTTTATTTTCACCCGAAGTCGCTTGAAGACGACCGACATGTGCGGCTGCTGGAAAAAATGCTTAAAACCTTATGGAGAATTGTTGTATGGGAAATCGATGGGATATGAATGCTCTGCCCAATTGATTGGCCGAGCACGTTGTTAAGCGGTTGGGTTATTGTTTGATTTGAACCTGATGCGAACAAAGTCCATAACGACCCTGGGAGTCAAACGCCCGAATGCGAAGTTCATAAGCGCCAGGTGATGAATACTGATGCTGCAAATGGAGTGAAATCTCATCACTCCGCCAGGATCGAATCGCCTGGGATTGGCTTTTGAATATCGCGTCTTTGTAACTCCAGTCAACCTCCCAGAGGACCAGGTCTCTAGGGAAATTTTGCTCAGTAGGATCTCTTGAGCTGATCTTTTCGATTCTTGCCTCAACTTGGGTACCATTGGTTGTGATTTTCGCCTCGAGATCAAGCGTAGGCTCATCCTGTGTGTTGGTAGTTTTCCATAGAGCAAAGGGTCCCACGCCAGAAGTCATCAGTAGGCGGCGATATGTAGTAATAAGGGCTGTGGGGGCGGGATCGCAAGCAAGCCAACGCCTCTTCAATCGCGCTGCTACGCTGACAGAAGTGCCCGAACCGGAGAAGAAATCCGCAACGAGGTCATCCGGGTTGCTTGAAGCGAGAATGATTCGCTCCAGTAGCGCTTCAGGTTTCTGGGTGGGATACCCTGTGCGCTCCTTGTGAAGTCGGGCGACGACTGGAAAATACCACCAATCCTCCGGGACTTTGCCCCGCTCAAGATCCGGCTGTTTTCCAAATCCTGCCCGCGGTGAGCTATTGAAGGTCTTTATCGTAGATGGGTTGTAGGCTACTCGGACATCGTCGGCGTTGAAGGTGTATCCCTTTGATTTTGAGTATGCAAGGATCGTATCGTGCTTGCGATTGAAAGCTGACCGAATGGGTGATGGGCCATGGTATACCCATACGATTTCATTGATTAACCGGTCTGGGCCGAAGATTTCATCCAGTAAAACCCGTGCATAAGCGGAGGCGTGCCAATCCAAATGCAGGTAAAGGGTCCCAGACTCGGAGAGTAACTTGTGCATTAGCTGCAAGCGTGGAAAAAGCATATCTAAATATGCTGCACCATCTGACCAGTTGTCTTGAAATCCTTGGGTCGTGCGCCAGGACTTTGGGGAGCGAGAATCCTCGCCCTGACCGATGCGGGCGTGATATGCTTTCCCCGTTAGAAAAGGTGGGTCCGCATAGATTAGATCGATCTGACCCTCCAATTCCTTCAACAGAGCCATCATTACGCTGGCATTCTCACCATGAATGATGCGGCCCTGAGTCGCAGAATTCACTTGTGTTGCTTGGGGGATTGTCTCCGACCAAAGCTGGAGCTCGGCTGGTTTAAATTTCGCATCTGAACTTCGATCCCACTCGAGACTGGCGAATGGTTTGCGGTGAGAGGCACGGGTCATAATTATCTAAGCCTACTTTCGTCTGAATCGTATGCCTGGAATCGCCTCCGGTGCCGGTGGGCTAATTATCAATGGTTCATATTGGATGAGGAGGACGCAACTCTTAAACTTGCACGGGCTGCTGATATCAATTAGTGCACAAATAAGAACGAGCTCGAAGTTTATTGTGTTCCTCTTCTCCCACAGTTCTTTCATCCATTGATCGTCTTAGTCATTACCGTGCTACGTGTCCAATCACATTGCCTCAGGAGCTTCAATTCCTAATAGGTTGAGAGTAATGGCAATGGTTTCCTTCGCGGCAGCTGTAATGCGAAGGCGAGCATCTATTATCTGCTCTACATCAGCTTGGAGAACGCGCACGGCGTGGTAGAAATGATGGAATGCCTTGGCGAGTTCGAAGGCGAATGTGGCTATGATTAGCGGCTTGTAATCCTCCGCTGCTTTCTGAAGCACGGTAGGAAATCGGGAAATGACGTCGATAAGTTCGATCTCTGTTGGATCGAGCTCATAATCGAACGATGTACTCTCAGGTAGCTTTTCGATCTTCCGCAGTATACTGTTTGCTCTCACGTAGGCGTTTTGAATGTAGGGAGCAGATTGGCCATCAAAACTTAGGGCTTCGTCTAAGTTGAATACGATGTCTTTATTGTTATCGACCGAGAGCATGCCGTAGATTAAAGCCCCTAGTCCGATCTGACGTACGACAGTCTCACGTTGTTCACCTGTCAAGTTAGGATTCTTCTCTTCGATGATTGTGCGTACGCGACGTTCGGCCTCCTTAAGGACATCCATGAAGAGGATCACATTTCCCTTGCGTGCTGACATAGCGCCTTCTGGCAGGGTCACGAAGCCATATGCAAGATGGAAGCATTTCTTGGCTTGAGGAAACCCCCATAGCTCCAGGATTTTGAAAACCTGCTGGAAATGCAAACTCTGACGGACATCGACAACATAGACTGACCGATCAACGTGATAATTCTCGAATTTATCTTTAGCGAGCGCCAGGTCTTTTGTGCTATATAGCGTTGTCCCGTCGCTTCGTAGGATGACTGCTGTACGATACTTCTCCTTTTTCAGGTGAAGCTTCTCGTCAATTTTCACAATGACGGGACCCTCTGGACGTTCATCTTCAGCAATCCCCAGTTGGATTAGCTCCTCGGCGATTACCTTAGCTTGTTCGTCCACTTCACTCTCGAAAAAGTAGACATCGATATTGATGTCTAATATTCTCAGGATGTCTGCGAGTTCGTCGAGGCTCCACTGCCGGGTTTTGCGCCAGAGATCGCGCACATGTGGGTCTCCCTCGTCCCACTTTTTGTACAGCGTTCGCCGCTCGGCGTCATTTTGCAGGCTTTGCTGTTTCTCGCTTTCGGTTCCGTCTTCTTTAGGGGTGACTAGTGTCGTCGCCTCGGTATAGATATTTCCCAACCACTGTCCACGTTTATGGATGCCCTCGGGTTCTTGCCCTTGGTAATATTTCTCATATGCCCAAACGCAAGTGATCACACCCAAGCCTATGTCACCCGGATAGGAGGCTCGAATTGTATCGAAGCCAGCGAATTCAACCAACCTGGCGAGGACTTCACCGAGGATGGCATTGCGGGCGTGTCCAATATGAAAAGAGTGGTGGGTGTTCGGTTGAGCATATTCCACCATCACCCGCTCACCTTTTTTTGCTCCCCGACCGAAATCCTGACCTTCATTAATGACGCGATCCGTTACTCTTTGCGCGTAAACCGAGGTGTTGATATGGAGATTCAGATATCCACCGACCGCTTCCACGTGGTCGAAACCCTCAAGATTTTGTAGATCATTGAGAAGTAGGTTTGCTACCTCTTGAGCTCTTTGTGGGACCTGGATATTCCGATCTGTTTTTGCTTCCTCTGCGGCTATTTTAAAACAGACGGCAGTTCCATAACCCCAGTCACCCTCGAAGGGTGTTGGAAGCCAATCAATCGTTTCCGAATAGGGCAGCTTCAAGCGCTTTAGCTTTTTATGAATTGTCTCAGTCGCCTGGTGAAGTTCTTGTGTAAACATAGTGCTCCCAATTGTCCGCTGGGATTATAGCATGCAGGTTGGTTTGGCTGAGGAATGAAAAACGACGCACGGATTATGCGTCGTTTCAGGGATGTGAGAATGCACGCGGAATTCTTTACTTGCCCTTTTCCAGTGTGGACAGCTTCTTCAATAAGCGGCTCTTGCGACGAGCAGCATTCCGCTTATGAATGACGCCCTTGGATGCTGCTCTGTCCAGTTCTGAGATAGCTTTATTTACAGCTTCAACCGAAGCCGCTGAATCCTTAGTATCAATTGCTATCCGTGCTTGCTTTACAGTTGAGCGTGCACGCGTGAGCCAAACGCGATTCCGCGTTCGGCGTTTTTCATTCTGTCGTACCCGTTTCTTGGCGGAAGCGGTATTTGCCAATTCAACCTCCTGAGGTGCTTCCTGTTTTTGGATCAAAGGATTTTACCGGACTGCGTGGATTCTGTCCAGTTGAGTTTGAATCGTGATTGCATTAAAGAAGGGTACAGAAGCTCTCGTAAGCGTTGGCTGAGGTGCGACTATGTGGATGGAGTAGGTGTGGGTGTTTCTGCACCCTCTGTTGTGGCAGTAGGAGAAGGCGTTGGGCTTACTGTAGGCGTTCGTGTGGGACCAACTCCAGTTAGCTCGTTGTAATGTTGTTCTGCCAGAGCACGTGTTTCAGGGACGACGTACTCAAATTCTAAGATATAGTTCCAGTGTCGGATGGCATCATTCAAGTTGTCGGGGTTAAGCTCAAAGATGATGGCTCGGAGTGCGTAAGCCTCGGCGAGCTTCCGTTCTCGCGTGAAATTATCGGGAATATCCTTGGCATACGCGATCGCCGGTGTAATATTATCGTTAAGTGCATCGCTGTAATTGCCATTGAGGTAGAGAGCCCTACCCTTGGCGATCCACAGATCGAAAGTCTCGGGCGCAAAACGTCGAGCCGCGTTAAGATCCTCGATGGCAGCGTCATATATGCCGCGCTCTGTATAAAGGATCCCACGGGCGAGGTATGCGGGCGCGTTGCGATCATTTAGTTCTATCGCTATGTTCAATACCTGAAGAGCTTCTTCCTGCTGCCCCGCGCCGAGGAGTGCTCGGCCGAGAGATGCCCAACCGCGAGGGTCGTCAGATCGGTAGGCGACATAGGTTTGGAGCGGCCATATAGCTCGTGGGTAGTATGAATTATCTAGTGTATCTATCCCCAGTGCGACAAAAGCTCTGCCGACAGCCAAGTATCCCTCGAGAAGCGTGGGATCATCTGCGCTGCCCTCTAGCGCATATACGAGCGCCTTTTGATATTTATTCAGGAGCAGTTCAGCATTGCTGAGGTAGATGAGTACCTGCGGAGATCGCGCTCCGACAGATAGTGCTTCCTCCATTGTTGTTTCCATGCGCTGCCAATACGTCATACGCTCGTAGAATGCACCTAACTCCTCGTATGCCTCGACAAACAGCGGGTCATACTCAATCGCGCGGTCGAGGTCTTGTTCAGCGATTTCGTCATTACGTTCAAGTAATGCCCGGCCCCTGCCGAGGTAAGGAGCGGCGTATTCCCAATCGAGCTTTAATGTTTCATCATAGGATTTGATCGCCTCCGAAATATTCCCGCTTAAACGTAGAGCTTCAGCCTTAAAGTACAGAGCCTCCACTAAATTGGGATCGGTTTGAAGCGCCTGATCGAGGGCAAAGATCGCTTGTTCGTAGTCGCCGTCTTCAATCGCTTGTACACCAAATGTATAGGATTCAATACCGGGGTGAGGCGTGAAGCCGGCAATCGGGGTTGGCGTGCTTGTTGCAGAGACTAATAAAGCCAAAGGCGTCGCTGCGTAATCAGTGGCAATGGGTGTGCGGATTATGCGTGTTGCAGCGGGAATCGGGGTAGCCGTCGGAGTACCAGGGAGAGGTGTATCCGTTGCTGTGGGGCTCGGAGGCGGGAGCGTGGAAGCCATGCCGAGGAATCTCGGAGCGAACATCGGTTCGAGCAGGTACACCACTCCTGCGACAGCAGCAATTGCGCAGCCGGAGAGCAAAACGACTCCAAGAACCTGTACAAATGATCTGCGTCTCTTTGGTTTGAATGGGCTAGGTGCAGGTTTACTTTGGGTTGTCTGTACGACCGGTTTTTCTTCTGGTGTTGGCTCGATCTCCTTGGGGGCGATCTCGCGTCGCGGAAGTTTCAGAGCTCGTGAAAGATCTGCCGTGGAGGGCGAGCGTGCGCCGAATAAGACAAGACCACGCACAGCAGCGCGATTGGTGGGGTCGATCTTCAGTGCGGATTCAAGACAATACACACGCTCGCGCGGTGAATCCACAACCGCGCTCATCCATATCCAGTATTCCGCATTCTGGGAATCGGCGCGCAATAATCGAGATAGCAGCTCACGTGCATGCCGACGGTCCCCCAGACGTACTGCGGCGATAGCTTCAGTTAGAGTTTTTGATGTTTCAGCTGCCACTTCGTTCCCCTCCGTACTGCATTCGAAAGTCTAGCATAGCGTTATATTCCTTGCTACCCCCCATTGGTATAATCTTTAAATAATGGAGAAAAGTAAATTGCGTGTATCCGTAATTCTTCTCCTCTACACACTAACGGCTTGTGCAAGTGTAGAGAAGGACACTCTTTCGCCGACCGCAACTCTACGGTCATTTTCTTCATTCACACCAACATCAAAGCCGATGAGTTCTCTCACTCCGCTTGGCACGCTGATCCCTGCTGGACCGACGCCAACCCCATTTGTTCATATTATTCAGCAAGGTGAGACACTCCTGGAAATTGCCTTTCGGTACGGTGTTCAATTTGACAGTATTGTTCTAGCAAACCCTGAGATCGACCCCAACCTGCTTCGGATTGGCGAGGAGATCAGAATTCCTGGTCCTGAAGGTGAACCGGCTGACATTCTACTTCCCACTCCAACACCAATTCCTATCCTGCTAAAGAGCTTGGGTTGCTACGACAGTTCATCGTTGGCGTTTGTTTGTATGATTTCCATCACAAATACCGAAGATTTTGTGGTTGGAGGCGTTTCGGCGCATATCGCTTTGCATGATAGGGATGGACAGATTTTAGACAATCAAATTGTGTATGCACTACTTAACCAAATACCAATCGGGCAGGAAATACCTTTGGTTGCGATATTCGATCGAAGACCATCAGGGTATTCCAGTTTTCAGGTTGACCTTCTCTCTGCAGTGCAAGTTGCAGACCTAATTGATGAGCTGCCAGCGATTGAGGCGCTTGAGACCAGAACGATTTATAAAGCAGAGAAAAAATTGGTAGAGGTCAGTGGCAGGCTCTCGATCATGTCTCATGGTGGGGGTGAGTTTCTTGTACGGGTTGTGGGAGTGGCCTTGGACGCAAAAGGGGAGCCTATTGGAATGAATGTGTGGGAGGATGAGGTCAAGAGCGCAAATAATGAAGAAATCGAATATCGAATTACGATATTCAGCCTTGGACCTGAAATTGTCGACATACGCATTCACCCAGAAGTGATGCTGAAGTGAAATATGATTTGAAGTGTACATTCCCGAATACTAATACCCTCAGGCTTGGCGGCTGCCAACCTCGGCTATAGAATCTTTTTCATCATGACTTCTGTCCAACTCATCCCTTCTGAAGAGCGACAAAAGCTAAGAAATCTTGTGGATGTCCATTCAACTTCGGATGCGATGGCAGCTTACTATGGTCTTGAACACCCAAACGAACGCGTTTCAATTTATGGTTATTATCCTAATGGTCAAATCTTAAGCGGTTTCATGGCAGTTGCGAGCACGGGGCTGGATCTCTTCCGGCCTCTAGTAATACCCTTTACGGCAACAGATGAGGCAATAAGAACACTTATAGCCGCAGCACTCGATCCCGGTCGACCCTATCTGATTTATCTGCCGATTGAGCAACGCGATTCTTTGATCGATCTCGCCGATATAGAACCGATTGAAGTAACGAATTTATTAAGACTGGATACAAAAAGATTCCAGCCGGTCATAAATGTCTTAGTACAGAAAAGAGAGGGGCCGGGTTGTTCTCCCCGTTTTGAGATTCAGTCTCGGGGTGAGGGGCATGCAGCCTCGGGGATTAACTGGAGGAGTTCTCAATCTGCGGAGATATATGTGGAGTCTGATTCATCAGGATATCGTCGTGGATTCACAAAATCGGTGCTGGCAGCATTAATCCAGGATCTTCTGAAAGAGAGGATCAGAATCATGTTTCGTGTCGCAGATAATGATTATTCAGCCTTTGAAGATGCCTTCGATCTTGGTTTTTCTCCGACGAATGTTCGGACTCTCTTCGCACAGATACGCCTTAATCGCGAAGCTGCAAGCGTGAAAGTGAAGGAAATGGAATGATTCGAGCCAGCTATCATTTCCCCCAGTCTTTCTTATGGGGAACAGCGACTTCATCTCACCAAGTTGAGGGGGATAACCATGAAAATGACTGGTGGGCTTGGGAGCAGGAAACGGATCGAATCTTGCACGGACATAAGTCCGGGAAAGCATGCGATTGGTGGGCAGGCCGCTGGGCAGAGGATTTCGATCGAGCAGCCGAATCATTCCAGAACGCGCATCGGATGTCGATTGAGTGGAGTCGCGTGGAACCCAGCCCTGCAGTTTGGGACGAAGCCGCAATTGAACGCTACCGCGAAATACTCCTGGGAGCAGTGGAGCGAGGGCTCACACCGATGGTTACGCTGCATCATTTTACTAACCCACGATGGGTGGCTGAACGAGGGGGCTGGCTTAATCCGGAGATCGATAAGCTCTTCAAACGCTATGTAGAGAAAGTCGTCGCTGTCCTGAAAGATATTGTAAAGCTATGGATCACCATCAATGAACCAAATGTCTACGCATACTCGGCTTTCGCTGACGGTGTCTTTCCTCCAGGTAAGCGCGATCTTCGAACTCTTCCAACGGCGATCCGTCACCTTATCCGGGCGCATGCTGCTGCGTATCATGCGATCCATCGCCTTCAACCATCCGCTTCTGTCGGACTTGCCCATCAATATCGGGGTTTCGAACCCGTGGAAGGATATTTACCGATCAACCGGATGATTGCGAACTTTCGAAGCCGGGGGTTTAACGATGTCTTCCCTCGAGCGGTTACGGACGGGAAAATTCGTTTCCTTCAAATGCGAGAAAGTATTCCAGAGGCTCGTGGAACACAGGATTTTTTCGGCTTGAACTACTACACTGTTGAGCAGGTTGCGATCCAATTATCAAGGCCAGCGGAGATATTCCAGGTTGGAGGGTTCGCCGATGATGCGGACCTCAGCCCAACGGGGTGTATCGCGAATAAACCGGATGGGTTTTGGGATGCCCTTCGATGGGCACATGGTTATGGAAAGTCAATCTATGTCACGGAGAATGGCATTGAGGACAGTGAGGATGTGATCAGACCACGCTACCTCGCGAGCCATCTCCGCCAATTATGGCGCGCTGTGAACTTCAACTGGCGTGTGAAAGGTTACTTTCATTGGACACTGGTCGACAACTTTGAATGGGAGCGGGGTTGGACTCAACGCTATGGACTCTGGGCACTTGATCCCAGGACTCAAGAACGAACAAAACGGCCAAGTGCTGATTTCTTCGCTGAGATTTGCAGGGAAAACGCGCTTTCATCTGATTCGGTCCGAAGATTTGCACCGGAGGTGCAGGATCAATTATTCCCGCCGCGTGGACCAGCGGAACTGGTTGAGCGAAAATAATCATGGAATCGATATGAGCTTAAGGCATAAAGTTCGAGCGTGCATTTTGTTGGGTCTCACAGCTCTGTTATTTGTTACCACTGGATTGAGCACCGCGAGTGCTGAGCCGTCTCGACCGCAGGAAGAGCGGCCTTTTATAATGCCCTTTGCAGGACCACCTGGACCCGATACCTGGTTTTTTCTGCAAGCGTATGGAAATACGACGTTTGCATATCGTTTCCGCAACAATGTTTATTATGGGGGCCAAGGGCTTCATTTTGGCCTCGACTTGGCAGCTCCCTGCGGTACACCGGTGAGGGCGATTGGCGATGGAGTTATTTTTTCCGTCGATAGCTGGCATGGCGCAGGACCTCATAATCTACTGATCAATCATCCCAATGGCTATGCATCTTTTTATGGCCATCTGTTGATTCGTTCTCGAATGAAGGTTGGGCAGAAAGTCGTTGCAGGTGAGATTGTGGCTTTAAGCGGAGACCCCGATCTCACCTGTATTTCTCGTCCGCACATCCATTTGGAGATCCGCGACTCCAAGACGCACGCGATTGGTTATAACCCCCTTAATCTCATTGAAGCGGATTGGGAGCGGTTAGCCTTAATTGGGTCGGAACCGATACGATTTGAGATGGATATGGAGAATCCAAGAAGCTGGACCGATCTATTCGAACAACCTGAGACTCGATTCGGGTATCCATTGGTGAATGATTATGCATCTCCATGGCCATTTGATTGGTAAGCGCCTTATATTTGTTTGTCTCAGTTTGACCTTTATAGCCCTTATGGGGGTGATCTCTGACGCTGCTCAAGCTGGACCAATTACTTCCGATGGAAATGCTAATGTGCCGGCGAGGATTACATCCCAACCTCCGTTTCCCACTTCGACGCCAGAGTCTGTTCTCCCTATCTCACATTTACCGAGAAACAACCCTCGGACGCTTCCAATTCGTATCTCCGAAGGAGAATGCTGTCCTTATCCTTGTTGGTCTTCGAATTCAGAATGGGTGATGCTTTTTGATGCAGGGGACAACGGCGAGACTCCTGGTCTGTATAGTATTCCCAGAGAGGGGGGATACCCCACACTGCTCACCGAGCGAATTGGCGTTTATTCACGGGATTGGTCATTAGTGGCATACCCGGAGGCTGGTGCGGTTTACATCGAGCGTTGGGCAGATGGCGATCGTTGGGTGGTTCCATCGCCGGGAAGAAGGATCTTTTTCTCCCCCAGTGGTAATCAGATCGCGTGGGAACTAGGGTCTCGCGGAATTCGTCATCCTGATCTTCGCCAAAATGCGATATGGCTGGCAGAGCTTGACGGAGGGGCAGCGCGCGAAGTTGTCACAGTTAATGGTGGTCACTTCATAGGCTGGGCTGCTGGAGAGAAGGCGATTCTCGTCTATGGCCGTCTGGCTCCAGATGGGCCTGCCGGGATTTGGAGGGTTTCAACGGAGGATGGTGCCGGGCGACTACTGTTTGAAGTAGAAAAACCCCGCAGCCTCCTTCTCTCCCCCGAAGGTGGTTGGCTGGCTTTCTTCATGGCTTTTGAAAATCATCCCGATCGGAACGGTCTTTGGATCGTTGGGATGGATGGCAGCGCAGAGCAACACTATCCGTTCATTGGCGCTTACCGTTGGCGTAACGAGGGTCAATTGCTCGTGATCCCGCAAGATCTGGACGCTCCCGGTGCTTACCTGTGGCAGATTGAAATTCACGAGGATATTGTGTGGCAATTAACGGATCCCTTGATTGATGCTCTTCCGATCGCAAGCAATGACTGGCAGCCATCTCCAGATGGCTCTGCGATTGTCTTTCGCTCCCATGAAGATCATAATCTCTGGGTTTTTCCGCTTCCTGAGCTGCCAATATCCCCATGATATAATTGCGGCGCTCACGGCCAAGTGAGCTGTAAACCCGATGGAGAGGTAGCGTAGTCTGGCCTAACGCGCTCGCCTGGAAAGCGAGTGAGCTGAAAGGCTCCGTGGGTTCGAATCCCACCCTCTCCGCCTCACGACACCGCAAACGCGGTGTCTTTACTTAAACCAATCAAAATACCTTTCACCTTACGGTGGTGTGAATGGGCTGCTGGGGGGGATACTTTTATCCATGATTTTGAATCTTCGAGTCATAGAACGACAATCTAGCAATCATGTCCATTGATTTAATCATTCATTATCTCACTCACGAAGAACGGGTCTCGAAAAATCAATATGGGCGGCAAGATCTAAGGACAAATCAGTATCTCAACGAATACTGGATAAATGATGACGGATCGAATTGACAGCTTGTGTTGCGCGCGATATCCTCCATTCTGGCGTCTGGGCAGGTCTGACGCAGCGGAGATCTCCAAACCCCGTCAGGTCCGAAAGGAAGCAGCGGTACAGAGATTTCTCCGGGTGCCGTCAGGGTGCCTGCCCCGGCGCTATTTGATTCTAATTGGGTATTGCTTGATGAAAATAGAAAAGGTCACCGCATAATATTTTCGGTGACATCCATAGTTCTTGTCTTTTTATGGCTTTTCTTATGAGAATATCTGACACACGGTCAGATTAAGGCGAAGGAATCCCTCAAGTGCTTGTTGTACAAGAAGCGTAGGATGTGTCGGATTTTGTACCCCCTCTAGTTGTTCCAAATAGTGAGATCTGCTTGTGGACTCGGCTGCTTGAACAATTAGGGCAGCGTACTTCATCTAGATTCGAGGCGCTAAAGAGTAATTCCTCAAACGGATGACCGCATTTGTCACATTGAAACTCATAGATTGGCATGAACTTCAACACCTCATTCGCTTAATTCAACACTGCAATACTATTTAGATGTTTGAATGACCAATAAGTTACATAACGTGACAAACGATTACCAAGCATGTTTCTTACAACAACCATCGCAGTCGGACGCTGATCTGAGGAAAGGATTATAGTCCACAAGAGTCATGCTGATGAATCGGTTGCACTTTGGAGAAGAAACGCCATTTGAGTCTTTTGGTATACTCAGCGCGGTTTATGGAAAAAGTTAAACACACCCTCGATCAATATCCTCAGATCATCTCCTTGGGGATCGTTATGCTAGCCCTGTGTGGGTCAGTGTTGGTTTACGCTGCGACTGCCCAAACAGTACATCTGGAGATCAACGGATCTGAGACATCTCTTCGGACGCACGCGCGGACGGTTAAAGCTGCGCTCCGTGATGCTGGCGTTACATTTGGAGACGAGGACCAAGTACAACCGTCGGAGAGTGCGATATTGATCCCTGGAATGAGGATCCGTGTTCAGAACGCTCGCGAGGTGATCATCCAAACCGGCGGTGAAATTGAGAAGGTGCTATCAACCGCTATCTCGCCAGAAAATATCCTGCTTGAGGCAGGTGTTCGGGTTTTCCCCGGCGATCGAATAGAGGTTACCAGGTGGATTGAAGACTCTTCCGGCGCCCAGGTCCCAAAATACCCACTTAGTATCCATTTATTTCCAGGGGTTGAGCTCGAAATTATCGATTCCGGCAGTTCAACTCATATTCGCAGTGCAGCTGCTACAGCTGGAGACGTGTTGTGGGACGCAGGGATCATCCTCTACGAAGGAGACTATGTCGAGCCATTTACAGATGCGCCTGTATCCACAGGTGACAGGATTGAGATTGTTAGATCTCAGCCACTTGTATTCGAAACAGATGGTGAGGTAATCCACACGCGGGCTGCTGGAAAAACGGTCGGTGAAGCGTTGGCACAAGCGGGTATTGTATTGACCGGCTTGGATTACGCAGTCCCTGAGGTAGAAGCCCCAATTCCCAACGATGGCCGAATTCGTGTGGTTAGGGTAGAGGAAAAAATCCTATCTGAGATGGAGCCAATCCCCTTCAACACTGTCTACCAGCCGGTCGATTATCTGGAGCTAGATGCGTTAGAGGTTATCAGCGCAGGTTCCTATGGAGTGGTGGAGAAACGAATTCGCCTACGAATAGAGGACGGGGTTGATGTGGAACGGTCCGTGGACGACGCAGTCCCCGTTATTGAGCCGAAGCCACGAGTTGTGGGCTATGGCACCAAGATCGTTATCCGTACGTTAGACACGGGGAGTAGAACAATCGAGTACTGGCGAGCGATCCCTGTTTATGCGACTTCCTATTCGCCCTGTAGAAGCGGGACATCGTATTGTGCTTCCCTCTCTGCCAGTGGACGTACAGTTGTCAAGGGAGTGATTGGCGTCATCCGCAGCTGGTATAACCAGATGAAAGGTTGGCCTGTATTTGTCCCTGTTTATGGACCTGGGTCGATTGAGGATATTGGTGCAGGTTTTGCTGATAAGGATTGGATCGATTTAGGGTTCACGGACGATAATTATGAGGCTTGGTACGATTGGACTACTCTTTATTTCCTAACTCCAGTCCCGCCATTGGACAGCATTCCCTGGATTCTTCCTTAAGGTTTTGATCAAAGAACAATTCGGAATCGAGTGGAAATTGATTTTATTGATCATCAGGAACCAATTATGTAATCCCATTGGAGGTGTGAGCATGCGGAAGACAGTCCTGACCATTGGGATTCTTTCCCTCCTAATTCTAACTCTCACTGCTTGCGCACAACAGGGATCGGCCGACGATGCGATTGAAGCATATCTGAATGCTCTTGTGTCGAAAGATGTCATCCGGGCGGTTAATAAATCATGCCTGGATTGGGAGGAAGGTGCGCATGCCGAGGCATCCTCGTTTGAATCCGTCATCGTTCGTCTTGATGGGTTATCCTGCGATATTGTTAACGTGAGCGGTGATCAAACACTCGTCGAATGTGAGGGAAAGATTACCGCGAACTACGGTGGGGAGGACCAGGATATCCCCCTTTCGGGGAGGACCTACCTCGCTGTGATGGAGGACGGGGAGTGGAAGATGTGTGGGTATGAAACTGGGAGGAGCAAGTGAAGCTTCGTAATACAGGCACACGAGAGTATCTTTACGCGCTCGCGCTGTGCTTGATTATTCTTCTGATAATCATCCTCACCGCGGATACCTCCCCGCAGTGGATCTATCAGGGTTTCTAATGACCTTGATCCACATTCTTGTAGCCAGTCTTCTTGTCAGCGCGCTGCTCCTGACCACTTCCAGCAGATGGCGGAGATGGTCACTTTTCGTCATCAGTCTGGTCAGTGTTTACTGGCTTCAACCTGCGGTCTCATTACGCCAGTTTGATTTCTGGTTTCCAACAGCATCGATAGTCTTGACAGTGATAACCTGGATGGTGACTCGCCCTAGTAATCGCGAGGTGAACCGGGAGGATCTCACCGCGTTACTATTCGTGGCTCTTCTTCCGTTGCTCATCAGCTTGAATCGTTTTCTACCCGAGGGATGGCAGCTAAGTGCATCTCGCCCCCCTTCAACATCTCTAGTAGCCCTTATAAGTTCCATTCTGGTGATCCTGGTTTTTGTCAGTGGATGGCTCGCAAAACGGTCACGTCTGATAGGTGGTCTTCTTGGTGTATTGATTGTTGGAATTTTCATTGTTTTGAAAACTGAGCCTATTTCACTATGGGCCAGCGGTCTCCTGCGAGGGGTGACGGGGCAATCGCGAAATATAGTTGCATCTACAGATTTGTATTGGCTTGGTTTCTCTTACATAGCATTTCGTCTCCTGCATGTCCTTAGGGATCACCAATCCGGTCGATTGCCAGCGCTGTCGTTCCTAGATTTTATGACGTATGCCCTTTTCTTTCCTGCGATCACTGCCGGGCCGATTGATCGCGTCGAGGTATTTGCCTCCAAGATGCAGAATGCAGCAAAACCTACGGCGAGTGTATATTTCGCTGGTGCCAAGAGAATCATTCTCGGTGTTTTTCAGAAATTTGTGCTGGCGGATGGATTGGCAATCATCGCCTTGAATTCGACTAATGCTGTCTTGACGCGTTCTGTCCCCTGGCTCTGGGTGCTTGTGTTCGCCTTCAGCCTGCGTTTGTTCTTCGACTTTAGCGGTTATTCCGATGTGGCAATAGGCATCGGGCTCATATCCGGCATCCAGCTCCCGGAGAATTTCGACTACCCATACCTGAAAACCAATATCGGGACATTCTGGAATAGTTGGCACATGACGCTTGCGAACTGGTTCCGCGCTTATGTATTCAATCCTCTTACGCGCGCGCTGCGAAAAAGCCGATTGCAGATGAATCCTGCGCTCATAATCCTGGTGGGTCAGCTCGTGACGATGACGCTGATAGGGCTGTGGCACGGGGTGACATGGAATTTCGCATTTTGGGGCTTATGGCATGCAATAGGGTTATTTGTCCATAACCGCTGGGTAGCTTTTCTTAATGCCAGACGGGATCGAATTTCTCCAGTCTTCTACGGAGGGATTACTACGAGAACAGTCAGTCTTGTTCTGACTTTCAGCTTCGTCACGCTAGGGTGGGTCTGGTTTGCCTTGCCGAGCGTTCAGATGTCTTGGGAGATACTCATACGAATGTTCGGGGGATATCGATGACTGAAACTCAGGGTGTGGTGCAGGAAGCGGTGGCATTCTCGTGGGGCTTCATCTGGCGTGTTCTCCTGAAAGCCTTCCTATTATTTGCGTTGATTAACGTGCTTTACGTTCTGCTAAATCCGCTTCCCCTGCTCGGGCGGCTCTCAATGTATAACGGTCTTTTCCCCGGGCGGTTACGGCTTCCTTATGGGGATGACCCAGGTCGTTCGTTCAACACCACGCTATCCCAATTAGATGCGATGTTTGCCTCTCATGAGATCCAGGGCATAGATAAGAGCGAAGATGAATTTCGCGTTCTAATTATCGGCGACTCATCGGTGTGGGGCTTTTTGCTAGAGCCAGTGCAGACTCTTTCGGCTCAAATCAATCAGAGCGAATTAATAACAGTAGATGGAAGAAGTGTGCGATCTTACAATCTTGGATATCCAACGATGTCTGTTACAAAGGATCTTATGATCCTTGAACGCGGGCTTTTAAATCACCCAGATTTGATCATCTGGCTGGTCACGCTGGAGTCTCTTCCCAGAGAATCCCAACTAGATTCACCCTTTCTACAACTCAATCCGGAGCACACGCGAGAGCTCATCGCACACTATGCTCTCGACCTCGATCCCAAGGACGAGCGGTTTGAGAACTCGACGTTTTGGGATCGAACCGTCATAGGGCAGCGGCGAGAACTCGCTCAACTCCTTCAGCTTCAGATGTTGGGTGTACTTTGGGCTGGATCCGGCGTTGACCATGAAATTCCTGAAACCTACAATGAGCGGCTCGAGGATTTACCTGCAGATCAAGAATTCCACAACTTCTTGCTAGGGGATTTGTCCTCCAACGAACTTGCATTTGAAGTACTTGAAGGAGGATTGCAGGCGGCAGGTAATATCCCTGTAGTTTTCATCAACGAACCAGTGTTTATCAGCCAGGGTGAAAACAGCGAAGTCCGGTACAATTTCTACTACCCGCGCTGGGCGTATGACTTCTATAGGGAGGAACTGCAATCCCAGGCGTCTGCGCGAGGTTGGTATTATGTGGATCTATGGGATGCGCTGCCATCCTCAGAATTTACGGACAGCGCGATTCACTACACACCTCTGGGGTCAAAAAATCTGGCGCAGGATATTATCGAAGTGATTAAAGAGTTTCTCCAAGAATCGTGAACTTCAAATTCAGAGGGGAGTTTGACTGCTTTCGAAGGTAAAAAATGGTAAATAAACGCAATTTTTCTTCTCACATAGCATTTACTATGTTGATTGGTATTGTCGTTTTCATCCTGGCTGGATGCACAAGTGCAACGGAGGGGGG